>Ga0233433_10000879_pt1 | contig 30830 bp, 11 predicted proteins | sample SI_122_August201_5_FD_179868 | JGI IMG/M metagenome (GOLD analysis project Ga0233433, IMG submission 179868) | Seawater microbial communities from Saanich Inlet, British Columbia, Canada - SI_122_August2016_100_MG | ecosystem: Environmental > Aquatic > Marine > Inlet | place: Canada: British...
CCGGTAACGTGACGCTGAGCGATGTGGTGATCACGGACTCGCATTTTACCTCAGAGACGCAGAGCTGTGCGACGCTAGCGCCGAGCGCGACCTGTGTACTGAGTTTTACCTATACGGTGACGCAGGCGGATGTTGATGCCGGCACGATCGTTAATACCGGCAGTGCAGACAGTGCCGAGACAGATCCGGTAACGGACACGGAGACGCTGAGCCTGGCGCAGACGTCCTCACTTGGTTTGGCCAAGGTCTCCTCTAATGGCGATGCCGACAGTAGTGGCACGCTGAGCCTGGGCGATGTGCTGAGTTACACGCTGACGGCGACCAATACCGGTAACGTGACGCTGAGCGATGTGGTGATCACGGACTCGCATTTTACCTCAGAGACGCAGAGCTGTGCGACGCTAGCGCCGAGCGCGACCTGTGTACTGAGTTTTACCTATACGGTGACGCAGGCAGATGTTGATGCCGGCACGATCGTTAATACCGGCAGTGCAGACAGTGCCGAGACGGATCCGGTAACGGCCACGGAGACGCTGAGTCTGGTGCAAATGCCTTCCCTTGAAGTAACCAAGATAGTCGAGGCCTCCGACTCTAAGCTGGGAGACACAATTTTCTACACGATTAGAGTGGAAAACACCGGCAATGTGACTATGAATTCGATCAAATTGACGGATATATTTACCGACGCACAAGGTAATACACTTAATCTGGTGACAGGTCCTACGTTTGCGTTTAATTCGGGCAGTTCTGAGCAAGGCACGTTGGTTCCCGGAGAACTCGCTGAGTTTACTGCAACCTATGTGATTGAGCAGAAAGCGATTGATGCAGGGGGAGTGAATAATATAGCGGTAGCAGTGGCTGAAACGCAGCTCAATGAGTCGGTCGAAGATACATCTGATGATGGCGATGATAGCGACAATAATAGTGTTGATGATCCGACCCAACTGGTATTGGATTCAGAACCGTCACAAACGATTAGTAAAACAGTCACAGCCAATGCTGACGAAGATGGATCAGGAGATATTAGCCTGGGCGATACCCTGACTTATACCGTGACGGCAACAAATATTGGCAACGTGACGCTAACTTCCATGAGAATTTTGGATACCCAGCTTCAGCCCAGTAGTGCCTTGTGTGCAACTGTATTGCCATCTAGGGATTGTCAGCTAATTGGAACCTATAGCGTTACTCAAGCGGATGTAGATTCAGGCAACATTGCAAATATTGCCAAGGTCACAAGCCTGGAGATTTCAGGAGAAACCGAAACTCAGTTGCACACACCGGTACCTAGGTTGCCGGCTTTTTCAATTGAAAAAGTCCTTGATACCGAGCAAGAAGAAGATTTCGTCGTCGGGGATATCCTCACCTATACGGTTACTGTTAAGAACACGGGTAACCAGACCCTTTCCGATGTTGTTGTCAGCGATGGTAAAATCACCCCGGCAGCGGTGACTTGTGCAAGCGTGCCACTCGATGGCGTCTGCCAGTTAACCGGCATTTATACGATTACGCAGAGTGATCAGGATGCTGGAGAAGTTGTCAATATTGCATCGGCTTTTTCAGCCGAATTACCAAAGATGCTGGAGACGACGCTGGGTACACCGCTGGTGCAGAACCTGAGACCGACGTTGAGTAAAGCAGTGTCCAGACTCACCGATCGTGATGAAAGTGGTGGTATTTCAGCCGGCGATTTACTGACGTTTACTGTGAGCTTGCTCAACGATAGTGAAACCGAATTGACTCAGGTGCATATTTTTGATGATCGAGTAAGCCCTGATTCAGAAACCTGTTCGCGGCTTGAGCCCGGTGCTAGCTGTGAATTAGTAGGTAGTTATAAGGTAACTCAGACTGATGTTGATGCAGGCAATTTGGTCAATACGGCAACGGCCTCGATGGCAGAGCACCCAGAAGGACGCCAGGTTGTGTTAAATACCCCCTTACCTCAGGTGAGTGACTTCACCCTAACCAAGACTTTCACTGAGCAAATTGATGAAGATGAAGACGGCAAAACCAGCCCGGGTGATACCCTTGTATACCAGGTGGTGGCAGAGAATATTGGTAATGTAACGTTGTTCAATGTTGTTGTTTCTGATGCTATTCTCACGCCCTCGGAAAAGAGTTGCGCCGCCCTGTTGCCGGATGATCTTTGTACATTAACGGGCAGTTATGCAGTGACAATTGCGGACATCGAAGCGGGTGCTGTCAATAATATTGCCAGGGCAACAGCAGATAATTTTGCGGACGTAAAAGAGGATGAAATCAGCGTTCCGTTGGAGCCAAATCTTGCGCCAACCCTCACCAAACAGCTAATCCAGCATGAGGATATTGATGGTAACGGCAGCGTCACTGTCGGTGATGTACTGACTTACTCTGTGAGTTTGCTTAATGATGGCAGTGTGGATTTGACCAATGCTGTGGTTTCAGACTCTTTAATAGAGCCGTCATCAAAAACCTGTGCTGTGTTGTTGCCTGGCAAATCCTGTGATCTGGTAGGCACCTATACAGTGACGCTTGAAGACCAGCAAGCTGGGGTGATTGTCAATGAAGCCGAGGCGACCACCAATGAAGTACCAGGACCACGCCAAGCCAGCGTTGACACACCGGTAGACGTGCCGCTAGCGGATCTTTCCCTGACCAAAAAGGTGGGTATCTCCGATGATAAGGATGGCAGCACAACGCTGACGCCGGGAGATATTGTTGAATTCACAGTCACACTTACGAATGAAATTATTGATATTCCTACAGGCGCCGCAACCGGCGTTATTGTCAGAGACAAACTGCAGGGTAGATATGGATATCTGTCGGATGATAGTAATGGTGCCTATGACCCAGATACGGGCGACTGGTATATAGGCACCTTACCCCTTGGCGAGACTCGTGCTCTGCATATCAGAGCTCTGGTCTTAACCACTGGCTCCTTCACTAATATTGCGGAAGTAACCGCATCGACCTCAGTTGATCCGGATTCTCTACCGGGTAATGACGACGGTGATCAGGACGAGGATGATGAAGCAGCGGCACCGCCTTCGCCAGCGGTAGGACTTTCAGTTGAAATGGGTACGCCAGTGCCGAGGCAGAACGGCAATTACACCATACCGGTGTCGTTCATTATAGAGAATACGGGCATCGTAGGATTGTGTGAGCTGAAACTGCTGGATGATTTGAGTCAGGCATTTGGTGCAGGCAATATCGTTTCTGTAACGCCGCCGGTAACAGCAGGTACGCTTGTGCCTAATCCAGATTACGATGGTGAGGCCAATGCCAATTTACTGATATCAGATTGTGAAGATTCGACTGCCAGCACGCTGCCAGCGTTGTCTGATGCAGTCGTAATGATTGTTGTGGAAGTAAAGCCAACAGCCGGGGTTTCAATATACCAGCACAGTGCCCAGGTCGAGGGCAAGAGTAGTGATCTGGGTAATCCTATGGTGCAGATTCCCATTGTTGATATTTCTACGGCAGGACCGGAGCCTGATCCGAACAAGAACAATAACGCGGAAGAAAACGAACCAAACATCATTGAGCTGGCTTTGCTGCCTGGGGTTGATGTGAGCATTTCGGCCTCAGTACCGATACTCATTGAAGAGGGTGGTTATTCAGTTGATCTACTCTTGACGGTGTTCAATGAAGGTAATCTGGGTCTTACCAACATAGATCTTGAACTGCCCCTGGCAGAATTTTTCCCTGATGGCGTGACTGTTGCGGAAGAGGTCACCAGCGATAGAGGCAGTATAGTGCTGAACACGGGCTATGATGGTTCTGATGACGCACGACTATTTGATTTTGATGATGCCGATGGTATCTCAAGTCATTTAGCGGTAGGAGAAGTGGTCCGGGTTGAGGTGCCAGTTCGATTTGACCCAGCGAACGAGACTGTATTTGAATTATTTGCCAGGGTCTCTGCTAATTCTTCGGGCGGGGTTGTCAGTGATTTCTCACTTGATGACGTTGCCGCGGGGATTGATGGGGCTGCGATTATCTCAATTGAACCAATAGGTGTTTTGGGAATTGCCGAGTCAGCTAGCCCCGCGGTTGAAACAGTCGCTGCCAGCAATTCGGCTAATCGATGTGAGCTGGATCCTTGTGCGACATCGTTGACGATTCGCGCGGCCAATGTCGGTAATACTTCCTTGCGACAGGTTCAAATTGAGCAGTTGCTGAGTGGGCCTGATGGGCTGCCCGAGGACACCATTGTCACCATTACCGCGATTTCAGTGAATGGCGGCCTAGCGGGGGCAAACTTAGCGTTAATAGGTAGCCCACTGACGGTAGGGTTCGATGATCCGATATTACTATTGGACGCCACAGATACACTGGCAGTTGGGGCATCGGCCACAATAGATGTTGATCTGGAGTTTTTATTACCGAAAGGCACGTTAATCGAGCGATTTGAACTCGCCGCCCTGGGCCGGTCGATTGATAGTAACGATGTGACAATTACCGATCTGTCCAATAATGGTTCAAGGGTCGATGTAAATGGCAATGGACCCAGCGACGATAAACAACCTACGCCTTTGTTGATCAGTAATCGGCCCATTATTGGCGTACTAGCCAAGGCTGAAACCGATAGCGCGGGTAATGCCATTACGTTGATTGATGGAGGGGATCCTAAGCAGCCAATAGAGTCTAGAACCCTGACTTACGGTGCCAGTTTAAAGATAGAAGTTGCTAACTTAGGCAATACGCCGCTGCAATCAGTTGAAGTGGTCAATTCTCTTGTCGGTACATTCCCAACCCTGGCAGCTGACCCTGATCAGCCGCTCAAAGTAGTAGAAGGATCGCTTACAGTGGCTAAGGTTTCTTCTGATGCAGATCTGGATCCGAGTGGATTGGGTCGAAAAGGCGTCGGGTCTCTGGCCCAGGCCGGGCGTTTTAAACAGGATATTTCAGAGGCAGTCAATGTCGATTTTGATGGTATTACTGAAGTCGAGCTAGTAGATCCAGATCAAATTAGTCTGGCTGTGGGTGAATCTATCGTGATCTCATATGATCTTGAAATTGAGATTGATTATTCAGACACGCTGGCGTTAGAGGAATTACAGCAGCAGAATTTCGAGACGCAAATCGTGGCCAATGGAACTGATGAGGGCTCGGGCCAAACAATCTCAGATCTGTCTAATGATGCGGCAGGTGTTGATCTGGATGCTTTGGACTTTGAGGCTTTGCGTGCTGAGTTGGATGCTGACGGGGACTTTGACCCGAACGAAGCCGGTGAGAATACGCCCACTGCTGTGCAGTTCCCTACCGCGATCCAGGGCGCGGCCTGTCTGGATTTGGACGCCGATGGCATCTGTACAGAGACTGATTCGCCTCTTGAGAACTGGACCGTCAATGTCTTTAAAGCGGGTAGTCAATCTAACAGTGTTACCCCGGCAGGCTTTGCTAGAGGTAAAAACAAGTCGTTGCTTGATGTGCAGGGTGCCCCTGTCTCGGTGGTTACCGATGCAGCCGGTTATTACAGTATTGCTTCAGCGCCGGCAGGTAGTTATCGATTTGAGTTCGTCAGCCCCTCTGGGACGGTGGCGGGGGAAATTTACGGGACTGGATACTCTCTACAGATTTTGAACGTACAGACTCTGATGCTCAATCCTCGAGGTATGATCTATGACAGTGTTACCGGGAACCCCATTGGTGGTGTCACGCTGACCCTAGCGGATGCAGCGGGCAACGCCTTACCAGAGAGTTGTCTTGCGGTTCCAGCGCAGCAGAATCAGATCACCGGCGGTGAGTCCGCCGGCAGTGTTCTGGGATTGCCACCAGGGGCTTATGAATTTTCGCTAAATGCGGGTGCCAGCCCAGCGTGCCCGATAACAGCGAGCGAATATCGAATCTTGATTGATCAAGGCAGTCTGCCGTTGGATTATAGTCTTTCCAGTCTGCGTGGTCCGGAACCCGGCACCCTTGAGAACGGCGAAGCAGGGTGCTCAGTCGCAGGTGTTTCGGTGGATGCTGATCCAGAGACAAGCCTCTGTGAGGTCAGTACAGAGATCCTGCCAGTGGTGACAGATGGTTTGAATCCTTATTACCTGAGCTTTAACGCCAGTCAGGATTCGGTGGATTTCGTTAACAATCACATTCCTTTGGATCCACCACTGGAAGGCCTGGTGCTGTTAACCAAGGCTTCGCTAAAGGATACGATTTCAGTGGGTGAACTTGCGCCGTATACCGTTCGGGTTGAAAATCTTACGCAATATGCGTTGAGCGACCTGACAGTCATGGATACGCAGGCGCCGGGCTTTGCTATCGCTGAAAACAGTGTACGTCTTAGAAGAGCAGGTAGTGACGGCATTCTGGATACCAGTGATGATGCGGTAACTGACGTTGGCGTCACAGGCTCAAGGCCAGTTAGCTTTGGCTCAGTGTTCTTAGCAGCCCGAGAAACGGTGATGATGACCTATGTGATGAGGGTAGGCTCAGGCGTTGAACGAGGCGTGCACCAGAATACTGTCGTTCCGATTCTGGCGGGTCAGGTCGTTGGTAATCGTGCGATGGCAAGCGTTGAAGTGGTTGCAGACCCACTCTTTGATCTCACCACATTCATCGGTAAGGTTTTCAACGATGTCAACGCCAATGGAAAGCAAGACGAAGATGAATCTGGGATTCCTGGTGCCCGAATTGCCACGGTTGGTGGTGAGTGGATTACCACAGATGAATTTGGTCGGTTCAGTTTGCCGGGTGTTGATCCAGGGCAGAATACCAGGGGCCGAAATGCTATTTTGAAGGTGGATCCTGCCTCTCTACCGGCCGGTAGTCAGTTCACGACTGAAAACCCTCGTGTCCAGCGGATTACGGGAGGTTTGATGAATCAGTTTGATTTCGGTATTAAATTAGCAGAGGTCATACCAGCGGCACTGACATTGTTTAAGGAAACACGAACCACCACTAAGATAGTAGATGCCAGTATTGAACCCGTGCGATTCGAATCAGGAGAGTTTGTGATCTCCGAAGGTTATCTGGCTCAATTGAAGTCCTCATTGAGCCGCTTGAGTCAAGTCGATAATTTGCGAATTGTAGTAGAAGGCCACACCGATAATGAGCCGCTAACAGCACGTGCTGCGGCTCGATATGTTGATAATTATGGGCTGGCTTCCGCCAGGGCGCGAGCGGTGGCAGAATTCCTGAGTCGCGGTTTGGCGCTTCCCATGCACCAATTTGTTACCCAGTCATATGGGGCTGATCGACCGATTGCAGATAATGCAAATGAGGCTGGTATGGCATCGAATCGCCGAGTAGAAATCCGGTTTGCCTTTGACGAAACCCTAGAGGAGCTAACGCAGACTGTTAAGGGTAGAAAAGTAGTCATTGAAATGACCCAATCCTATTTTGAGCGATATGCCCTTCTCCAACGTGCCTTCCCGGTTCTGGATCAGATTGCACTGGCACTGTCGGACCAGGCCTTGGTCCAGGTTGAGTTATTCATTCCCGATGATGAGCACTATGTCAGTCGTCGAGCGGTGATTGTGGCTTATCTGCATGGATTAGAATCCTTGACCAGCGAGCATCGTCAGAAGGTGGTGATACGTCGTCTAGAGACGGTGACCCATTCGACCTCTTCGTTGAAGTCATGGTTATCACATATTACTCTGCTGGTGTTGAATGCGCTTGTGCCGTCCGCCCTGGCAGACGTGGATGTGAATTGCCTTAATGAGTCGCTGTGTAGCTCGGATGATTTGAAGATCTATGTGAGTGAAGCGCCTCAATCCCCCATGGCCTCTATGGGAATAGGCGGGCTCACCTTTGCTGATGGCGGAAAGATCTGGTACAGCAAGCAGCCTGGGCGAATAGACCCTCGATTTGCTATTAGACCTTCCAGATACCTGATTGCAGGAGACAAAGGTCTTATCAAACCTGCCCAGTTCTGGATGGATAGCAATTTCCCAGACCAGATCTCGGCATGGAAGCTTCTCATATTTGATGCGCGAGACGTATTACGCAGCGACCCCATCGCTGAAGTCTCAGGTGAACAAATCCCTATTGGTACGCCAGTGATCTGGGATGGTAGCGACAGTCGGACTCCGCTCAAGCAGATGCCTGCTGTTGCTTATCAGCTTGAATTTGTGGACGCCTCGGGGGCTGTACATAAGGTCCGAGGTGGGACTTTGGACATCAGGACCGCTGCAAGCGAAGTTGATAAGCCGTTCGTGCTTGATGATTTGACCTGGTATGAAGAGATTCGTGGTGAGAATCACCTCATCAGTCAGGACCTTGGCCTGGTGGGTGACTTGGTCACCGTACACGCAACTAATCTACCTTCCGATGCGATACTGCTTCTCGGTGATCATCGCTACCCGACTGGCAGCAGCGGTAAAATCAGCATCAGCAGGCAGTTACCGCCTGGAAAATATGAATTGCCGATATCAGTTGTCGATGCATCGGGTTCGGTACTGGGTAGGGGCAGTCTGCCAGTTACTGTGGAGGGCGAGTATTTCTTCATGGTTGGGCTCGCGGATTTCACAACGGGTAAACATGACTTGATAGGTAATCTTGAGCTGTTAGGCGATGATGAACACTACGATGGGGATGTGTACGTAGATGGCCGTCTGGCGTTCTATTTGAAAGGACAAATCAAAGGACGATATCTATTAACGATGCAGTTGGACACAGGTGAAGATGATATTGGAGAAATATTCTCGGATCTGGATCGAAATGATCCCAATCGGTTGTTCAAACGAATTGATCCGGATCGACTCTACCCGGTATACGGGGATAATTCGCGAGTCACTCGAGATGTGGACACGCAGGGTAAGTTTTATGTCAGGATGGATTGGGATCGCTCTCAATTGTTGTGGGGCAACTATAACACTGCGTTTTCTGGGACCGAACTTAGCGGCTATAACCGTTCGCTGTATGGATTGAAGCTTGATTATAGAGCAAGCCAGAAGACAGGTTTAAACGAAGACCGTCATACCTTTAAAGTCTTCGCGTCAGAACCCAACACTAAGGCAGCAAGAGATGAGCTGCGGGGCACGGGGGGTAGTTTATATTACCTTAGTCACTCAGACCTCGTGCTGGGGAGCGCAAAGCTTGTGGTAGAAGTGCGTGATCGAAAGTCGGCAAGAATTCGCGAACAGATTGAGTTGGTCGAGGGTCAGGATTATGAAATTGACCCTTATCAAGGACGGGTTATTTTAACGCGCCCGCTTCGCGGCTCAGCGAGTTTATCGGTGCTTTCCATTATCCGCGAGGCACCTCTGGATGGTGATGAGGTGGTTTTGATAGCTGATTATGAATACGTCAGCCAAGGACTTTCGGGCAGCGAGGATTTGACTGCAGGTATTCGGGGCAAGACGTGGATCTCGGACCACATTGGGATTGGTGGGACCTATGTGACTGAGGAAAATCAGGGTACCGAGTTTGAAATCAGAGGTATTGATCTTACTCTGAAAGCAACGCAGAACAGTTATCTGGTTGTAGAAGCCAGCGAAACTAAAGCCGGTCAGAATCTGTCTCTGAACCGTTCGGAAGATGGTGGTTTGGATTATCGAGCGATTTCTTTGCCTGGATTGGCGATTGCCGGCGAGGCCGTATCGGTTACTGGGCAGGTACACTTGGAAGATTTGGGCGTATCCCAGTCTGGACAGGTTGGATTCTGGTATCGCGACCAGCAGGCGGGTTTTAACTCTGTTCAATATCATAACGTCGGTGGTGATGACTCGCTCACTTATGGAGTGGAGGCATCTGTGGCAGTGTCGGACCGATTGTCACTACGATCACGTATCGATCATGAAGAGCGTGGTGCCGATGCAACTTATGTTGATCAAGGCGTTCAATTGTCATGGCAGGTATCTGAATCCATGCAGCTTGCTGCTGAATATCTGGCACAACGAGATGATATAGGTGGGGTTCTCGATGATAGCAGTACACTGGGTTCAAGATTAACGGTACAGTTCAGCGATCGATTTTCATCGTTTTTGAATGTTCAGTCCGTGCTTGATCAATCTGCAAATAGTGCAATGGACGATCTTGTTGGCTTGGGGTTCAATTTAAGCGTCGGTGAAAAAACTGATATCACGGGTGAGGCATTTTCTGATGGTGATAATCAGGGAGCCCGAATGGGCATAGGCTATCGGTACCGTCAAAACAGTTCGGCTTATCTGAATTATGTAACTGAGCGGAGCGATCTGAGCCGTGATGGTTTGACGCTGGGTCAGAGGACTGAAATTACTGATCGAATGCGCGTTTACAGTGAGCACCGATTTGATCGTAGTAGCCGCCAGAATGTTGAAGGTGACAGCTATGGAATAAGTTATGACTTTTCAAATGCCTGGACCGTTGATGGTGATATTCTAGTTGGAACGACCCAGCGTGGTAGTGTTCAGGACGAACGAACTGCTTACAGTGCTTCGTCGCGATTTCGAACTGAAAATATGAACCTCGTCAATCGTCTTGAATACCGAATTGATGAAAACTCTGGACCTGCAGATCGGAATCAATGGGTTACCACTAACCGTCTGAATTACCGGTACTCGAACAATTGGGTGCTCCTGGCAAAGGCAGACTACTCTAAGAGTGTTGAGGACATCGACACTGTGGTCGATGCGCGTTTTGGCGAAATGGATTTTGGTCTGGCTTACCGGCCTGTTGATAACAATGTATTGAATTTATTGGCGATGGCTTCTTATGTTTATGATGTGGACCCAACCAATCAAGTGGGTGGGCTTTACGTCGACGAGAAAGGGGTTGTTTTGTCGATAGAGGGCCTGTATCAACTTTCGGCTCGGTTGAAAATTGGTGGTAAGTTTGCGTGGAAGCGAAGCTCAATTCGGCTGGATCGAGATAGCGATGATTTTGTCAAGGCGACAACCACGCTCGCTATCGCTCGCCTAAGATATCACTTGGTGTGGAAGTTGGACGCACTGGCCGAGTACCGCCGACTGGAAGTTGATGAAGTCGGTGATCAAAAGCAGGGCGTTCTACTAGGGGTTGATTTTCAGTTAGGCACGAATTTTGGTATTGGTATCGGCTATAATTTTACTGACTTTAACGATCGATTGACCACGCTTGATTATGAATCTAAGGGTTGGTTTCTTAATTTGAATGGTAGGTTGTAGTCCCGGCTTGTGCCTCTTTCATAGACTTAACGCAGCAATGACATTCTGGTGACTATCGAATTACTAAGGGTTAATAGTCATAATATGATTTTAATTTCCCTCCTTGGATCCTCTGCAAGACCAACATCTTTGAGAGGTTGCTCTGATTTAGACCGGTAATTCGGATAAATCTATATGGCTATCAAGGTTAAGGGAGTTCATGGGCAACTTGAGTAGATTCCTGCTTATGCTGCCGTAGGGCAACCAGTTCGTTGCAAAAGCCTTCGCATGGCTTGATATGGTGGCTGATGTTTGGTACAAACCCACTCCCTAATTTGATTAGCCCAGAGAGTAACCACTTGTATGTTTAATGACCTTACAAACTATGAAGATGATCCTATTGAGGCTTTGTTCAAGCGTATCAGTCTTGATGATTCATCAAATAAAATTGATCTGGGGATTGGTGTATTTAGAGATCAGACAGGTCAGGTCCCTGTTATGCAGGCAGTCGTAGAAGCTGAAAAGCAGTTGCTGAAACAGCACGCCTCTAAATCTTATATGTCACCACTGGGTAATATGGATTACTGCGCCGATATAGAGCGCTCGGTTCTAGGTGAAGGCCATGATGCGCTTGGGCGTATGGTGTCAGCACAAACCCCTGGTGCTGGCGCTGCCTTGAGAGGTGCTGCAGAATTTGTCGAGAGCCTGTGCCCGACGGCTACGGTATGGTTTGGTGAACCCTGCTGGGGTCACCAGATAGAATTTTTCGAGCGTGCGGGCCTGACAACAAAACAGTATCGCTATTATAACAGGGAGCAAGGTGAGCTCGATTTTAATGGCATGCTGGAGGATTTAGAGGCGCTTCAGGAAAATGATGTATTGCTTCTGCACGGCTGCTGCCACAACCCGACCGGAGAAGACCCAGATTTAGCTCAATGGCAAACGATTGCAGATTTGATTAACGAAAAACGAGTATTACCGCTTGTTGATATTGCCTATCAAGGTTTTGGCAGTGGAATTGAAGAAGATGTTGCTGGAGTCAGGCTGCTTGCGGCCCAAGTCTCGGAGTTAATCCTGACGGTATCATCTTCAAAATCGTTTGGTATTTATCGGGAAAGGGCTGGTTTGCTTTCAATTATTCATCAGAAACAAGCAAGCGGGGATAGCTTGAAGCGCAAATTACGCGATACCTTGCGCCAGCTATATTTTATGGCGCCTAACCACGGTGCGGCTGTTGTCCATGAAATACTATCGTCGCAGACTCTGGAACAACTTTGGCGTGACGAGTTAAATGCGGTTCGTCATCAAGTCGTCGCCATGCGAGTTGCTCTGAAAGCAACATTAGAGCAGGCTAATCCGGAATTTGATGCTAGTTTTATACCGCGTCAGAAAGGGATGTTTTCTTGTTTACCGTTATCGGAAGCACAGCAACTGCGTATGGAACAGCAATACCATATCTACATGTTGCCGAATGCCCGAGTTAACGTGGCGGCTATGTCAGTTGAGCAATCTCAAGCATTGGCCAGTGCTTTTGCGGGAATTTTGTCCGAGTAACTGGCTCAGCGCTAGCCAGACATTTGCTTGAGGCCGTTGCCCTGCTGTTTTAGAGATAGGTATGTAACCCGCTGGAGCTGGCGGTATAGCCAAGCCTCAGGTGACCATGGTCACCTGGGACAGTAAAGCACTAAAAAGCCCTGGGTTGGGGCTTTTATTAGCGAACATCTCGTTTATCCGCGAATGAAATCCCTGATCACCTCGCCAGGTCGGATCTGGGTATGAGTACCGTTTTCAATAATGATTTTGCCGGCAACAATGGTCGCATCATAACCAGTACTTTTTACAATGAATCGGCCGCCACCATGAGGGAAGTCGTTTACATATTCTGGTTGATGAGTACGAAGGTTGTCGTAATCGATGATGTTAACATCTGCATGCCAACCTTCTTTAAGCAGCCCGCGCTCTTTCAGACCGATGATCTCGGCTGATTTCCCAGTGATCCGATGAATGGCTTCCTCTGGGGTGTAAACACCCTGTTGTCGAGTTAGCTCGCTTAAAAGCACGGTGGGAGAATCAGTATCCGTAAAGAATCCCACGTGCGCTCCGGCATCACCCAGCATGGGCACGACCTGGGGTAGACGCATATAGTTCCACTGATTTTCGAGGTTGCCACCAAACATCCAGAAATTGAAAAATTCGCGGCCCTCAGAGGCGAGTAGTCTTTCCACGTAGATTTCAACGGGATCTTTGCCTGATTCTTCTGCCAGTTGCAGCAGACTGGCCTTGCGCTCAAAATCAAGGTTTGGTTTATCGTCAACGCCGAGAGGATGGAGCATGCCTGCTAGCCTCTGCATATCGCCAGCTTCAATCCCTTCAGCAATCAGCTTTGCTCGACTGGTCTCATTGCGAAGCACATCAACGCGGTCGGCAATGGTTGGTAGGGCCATTAATTCCTTCCATGCAGTTGAACTGTTTGTGAAAGGTGAAAGTTGGGCCAGCCCGAAGAAAGCACCGCTTGGCCTGGTATGACAGATACTTGCCAGGCGCTTGCCACCTTCGTTTTGTCGTTCAAAGAATTCGCCCCAATGGGAAACGCCGCCGTCACCGTCAGCACCTGTGCCACCGGAGAATAGGACCTGGCAACCGAGCTCCGTACCCTGTTCGAACATTTGTTTTTCTATCTCAAAACGAGTCTGCATATCATTTGCTGACTGGAACAGTGCGCCGGTACCACCACCTGCGATCACAGCTTCCTGGATTGCTTTGGTTTCGCGCAGGTCTGCCCAGGTACCGGGTGTGCATCGACCATCTGGCACAGTGTGTCCCAGAAATCGTGATGTCGAGAATCCAACGGCGCCTTCCTCAAGCGATTGTTTTACCATAGCAGCAATCTGTTTGAGTTGGCTGTCTGTGGCCTGCGCGTCTTTGTCCATACTACTGTCACCCATCGCCTCGTAACGAATCGGAGAGTGGCCAACAAGCCCGACCACATTCAGGGCGGGTTGCAGGGCTTGGACAGAATCCAGATATTCGCCATAGCTGGTCCAGTCCCAGGGAAGGCCATCCATGATTGCATCTGCCGCGATATCCTCAACAGATTCCATGAGTTCTGCGAGATAGCGATGATTCTTTTGACTGCAAGGGGCGAAAGTTACGCCACAGTTGCCTATCATTGCTGTGGTTACGCCATGATAGGAGCTGGAACTCATCAGAGGATCCCAGCCGACCTGGGCATCTAGGTGAGTGTGCAGGTCTACAAACCCTGGCGTGACCATTTTCCCGGTAGCATCAATAGTTCTTGCCGCAGTGGTATCCCCCAAGTCGCCTATTTTCTTGATTCGTCCTTTGTCAATTGCAACATCCGCTTTTGTCGCTGCGGCTCCGCTACCGTCGATTACGGTTCCGCCGGAAATAATAAGGTCACATTCCATCAGAATTTCTCCTCGTTCATGAAGTGGGAGCTGTCTTTCGCTCCGAGTTTTTTATCGTCGCTCCTATACTCCTCCTGTTTGTATCCTGCCGTCAAGGTATAACAATTGAAAAAATACCGGTATATAAATGAAAAGAGCATCAGCTAGATACTGAAAATATCAGCATTAAACAAAGGCCAGTAGGTTGCTATCTACTAATCGGTGCTGGAGCAGAGGGTCCGTTGACCCTTGTGTTGCCATAGTGCGATACACTCAGCAATAAACAGATCGGCTGTACTGATTAGGCCTGAAATAAATGGCCACCAACATTTAACGGATGACTGCTTTTAGGTCAGCAGGGTAGCTGAATATGAATAGTTGCTGCGGTTTATGGACAAATGGTTCTACCATATCCGACTATCCGACTATCCGACTATCCGACTATCCGACTATCCGACTATCCGACTATCCGACTATCCGACTATCCGACTATCCGACTATCCATCTATCTATCTATCCATCTATCCATCTATCCATCTATCCATCTATCCATCTAGATCCCTCACGCCGACTGAAGCCAGTGCTGCACAAAAGATAAAAGTGCTACCAACTGCTAACCATCGCCAAAACAGATTTTCGATCAACTTTGCTACTAGAACAGACCACAGCCGAAGGTTTTTCCGTCAGTGGCAAGTCAATATCACTTACTCTATGGCTGGTCGCGTAGGCGCCAGAAGATGAAACTTGTCTGCCTATTGATGAGTGCTGCGATATTCCTCAGCATGGATAGTCCTGGGTAAAGAGCGAAGCAAACATGCAACGATGAGTTGGGATTTATAATTGTTACGAGACGAACTCATTGAAAACAAGCCAGATCAGCGGTTAGAAACATCGGTTAATTTTTTTAGCTGGTCCCGGTAAACGTCAGCATTATGGTATCTAAGGTTGCAGACCAGGCGGTCAGCACCGAGTTTTTCATATTCTGCCAGCAGTCGTCGAGCATTATCAGGCTCATTCAAAGGCAGGCTAGTCATGACCGTGATGTTGCCCCTTGGTTTGCCCAAATCGTCGGTGAGTTTCTGATAGGTCGTGATTTTTGTTTGCAACTGTTGCGGGTCGCGGGCCATTGGGATCCAGCCATCTGCATAACGGGCGGCTCGATGCAGCGCCTGCGGCGCATTTCCGCCTATCAGTATGGGGGGTTTCTGCGGCCGCGGTTTGAACAGGAAGGATTGTTCGTTCAACGAAACCTCATCCTTCGCAAAACATTCGTTCAGGAACTGCAAGGTATCGTCGGTGATTCGACCACGCTGATGTCTATCGATACCCAGGGCTTTAAATTCTGGGTCCATCCAGCCGATCCCGATACCCAGGACTAGCCTGTTTTTTGTTAGCTCCTGGATGGTCGCAATCTGCTTGGCAGTCGGTAGCATGGGGCGATAAGGCAGAATCAACACCCCTGAACCCAATTTAATCCGACGAGTAGCACCACCCAGCCAAGCCAGAGTTGTCAGTGTATCAAGGTAACGGCCGCCACTGCCTTCGGCGTCATTCGGTGGAATTGCGATATGGTCAGTGATCCACAGCGATTCTATGCCCTGGTCTTCAGCTTCCCGGGCACAGGCGACGACCATATCAGCAGTTGATTCTGGCCCCATATTGCGGATAGTGACGCCAATATCCATATTTACCTCCTCTGATTGTCTTGCTTCAAGTCTACCCTGGCGATCGAAGTTGCGTTAGGATCGCCTGGGATAATTTCAGCTAGGCCAAATTAAAATTCAGGTTTGGCCTGAGGTCGCCTTTTAATTGGCTGCTAGGAATTCTCCTGTCTTAGCCTGCAAAGGCAGTATGCAGGCAGTATGCAGGCAGTATGCAGGCTGAATGCAAGTCCTCTGCTGGGTTGGGGAATGCTTTTTTCACGGTATGGTGAGCTGAACCTGCTGCATTTATCCTATCAGGATTGCGACCTGAGCAAGGAAATGAAAGGCCAGAGTCCATATCCCTTGAACGCGCTTACCAAAAGAGTAGACACCGCTTCGGGCGGGCATTGTGGCCCTGACTTTAATCCTAAGTCGATAAATCTTCCAGAGGAGACCAAGTTGCGTGGGTGCCACTGGCTATTCGCTCTGGCAGGCGAATTTTAGCGATGGGTTCATCAGTCAGATGGGCAGCATCATAAATCAGGCAATGAGATACATCCTCGTTAATATTTGAACTGAAGGTAATGAGATATCCGTCATCTTCAGAACAGGAGCCAGACCGAGGTGCCATAACCGTTTCGCTGATGAAGGTTCCATCAGGATAGGAAATAACTTCGTCTGTGCCCGTCTGTACGTCCAGTTTGCTCAGCCCATTGAAGGCAAAAAGGTCAGTCGTACACAAAGTGTTATAACTGTAGCGATAAGGTCGACCTGCATGACGACCATTGATCATGGGAAATTCAGCAATACGCTGGTGCAATGTTTCTTCAGTACATTGGCCTGTCTTTAGGTTGAATCGCCAGCGATGGGCTCTTGGTTCAAGCGTGTTTACATCCAGTGTCTCAAATCCCTTGAACTCATTAGTTTGTCTCGGTGTTCCTCGTGCGGTTGGGTTATGTTGAAAATACCCGTCGAGGATAACTTCATCACCTTCTTCGTAGGCATTAGCAAAATGCAAGACGAAGGTAGGATCTGCCTCGAACCACTTGATATCTTTGGTCTTGCCGTGACGAGGGATCAGGGCGAAACGACTTGGCAGATTTCGATTAAAGGTATTCGAGTAAAACCCCTGCGCTAGTGCTTCGGGTTCCCAGTAAAGAGGTAGGTCATTGAGGATGGTCCAGTTTTCGGTAAACGCCATATCGTGAGGAAGCCGTGGGCCTGGCAATGGTATATCCACATAGTTGGTCAGTACTCCTTGCTTGCTAACCACACCGTATTTCATAAAAGGCGCGTCGGTCGAGTAGTTAAAAAATAACAGTTCGCCGGTGTGCTCATCTATTTTGCAGTGAGCGGATACTCCCTCGGTCGGGAACTGGCTTTGCCAGGTTGTCTTACCCAGATTTTCAAGGGTGCGGGGATCGAGTCGATATAATTCGCCACACTGATAGAAGCTTGCCAGGGCTGCTCCAGCGTGAACAATGACATCTGTACTGGACGCGTCTTTCATCATGGTTCTTGCGCCCCAGCCGTGGCTGGCGATGGCATTCTTTGGGTGCTCGGTAATTCCGGCCCATAAGCTGCTCTGCGTTTTCTGCTCTTCAATAAACCCATCGGTTCGAACAAAACGATTAGCGTATCTGGCTTCACCAGCCTCGAATGAGATGGCGTGTAACATGCCATCACCATCAAATGGATGATAGCGTTTGATCGGTTCGAACAGCGGGTTTTCGGTATTTCTCAGGTAGACGCCATTTAAGTCAGCTGGGATTTCACCGATGACATCCATGTTCCAGGCATCATATTCACGGCTTTGCGGTTGCCAGGCACCAGATCGGTAAGGGTGTGAGTCTAAGTCTGGAAGACCACTGCTAAACGATTCGCGGAGTTCTACCTTCAATTGTGATGCTCCTATCTTGATTAACTCAGAAGTATCCACATCAGTTACCCATTGGGCAAGTGCTGTGGTGTGTGCCATGAAAAAGCGCTGGCGCTATGCTTGCGCAGGTGTGAGCAGCCAAATTGCATCAGTATTCGGTGATAGCAGCTTATTATCTACCGCTAGGTCAGGATTACCCTTCGCCGCCTTGGTCTTCATAGATAAAACTTTCCAGTTCCTCTATGGTCAGTGATTGTTGCTTGATAATCGTCTTGAGGATATCGCCAAGGGTAATCATGCCAACAGTTGTATTATTGTCGACGATGGGCAAGTGACGGATCTTTTTCTGGAGCATTAAGGTCATACATTTTTCCAGAAGCGTATTCCCAGTAGCATAGACGACATCAGCGCTCATGATTTCCGAGACCAGAGTATCCTGTGAGGATTTATTTGCAAGAATGAGTGCCCGGGTGTAATCACGCTCGGAAATTATTCCAGCCAAAGGCGAGTCAGCGGTGGTGACTACCAGTGCACCAACGTTTTTTTCAGCCATCATCGCAACTGCGTTGTGTACCGACTCAGTAGCATCAATCGACCAGATGTAGCGGCCTTTTGTTTCCAGTAATTCTGTTACGTTACTCATAGGAGCCTCTATTTAGGAGGGTTGAAAGTCTAACATAACATAAGCTGCGCAGCCGCTGGAGTAAACAGTTGGTATTTGCTGTTGGTAAACATTTTTTTAATCCCTGTTTATAGGGATTAGCTGGAGAATATGCGGATTTCAAAGTCAAGCTGGCGCCGGCACTGTCCCAGGAAGGATACCGGCAGATCAAGGTCGATAGATAAGGCAAAATTTTAGGCGATAAGAGGCTCTTGGAGCTCAAGCAATTTTGCTGGATCTATCAGTACCGATATCTGTTTGATGGCGCCACTTCTGGCGAAAATTTGCGCACTGGTCTGTTTGCAAAGAGTAGTATCTTCAAGGTTTTCTGTTAGACCATTGCGCCAGTGAATTGAGATTTTGGCCGGTGTCTTTTCAACTAGTTGGTAGACGATCGGCACCTGACACCAGGTAAAAGCCAGGGAGTTCTTAGCTAACGGTATCTCCTGCCAATCTGAGACCAGGTCCAGATATCGAAACTTTTGCGGCGTCTTGATGAATTCCTGTGCTCTTAGCAGTACCGGTTTAAAAGATAGTTGGCCGTCGAATACACGGATACCCAACTCGCCAAATCGAGAAATAATTTCCTCTTTGACCTGTCCGGTCATGCCAGGTTGCTGGGCTCCAGCATGGCTAGGAGTGTGCGAATAGGGGTCGGTTGGGAATGCGCCATATTGCGAAGGGGTTTTATTAAAGCCCAAGCCCTGGCGAATCAGATAATAATATCTCGCAAGGGCGTTGCAGACATCTTCATCAGCTTGCTGATCCAGTGCATTAAAATAGCTTTCCTGAGCCGCCAGGAGTAATTTAGCGACCATATGCCACCATATGCAGCCCAAGCCTTCAAAACTGAACATACTGCCGGACCGGCCGGTGAATTCTGCATGCCTGAATACTTCTTCGTACAAAGTTTTTATGTCTGCTCTGCAGCTTTCAGTCAGGTCATTGTATTCTGTGGTTAGGTCATCTAACTGAGCCTCCAAATAACCTATATTTATAAATGAAGCATTGAACCGGACGGTGCCATCATTGTCAGTTTCAATTAGTCGAGCATCGTTGCGCTGTTGCATATTTACCAGCAGCGGGATTCGTTCAACTGCTTCAGCAGGAATGATGTTCTTCTCGAGAAAACTCGGTAGGGGCCTGTCTGGATAAAGCATGAAAGTCTGTTGATCGGGGCGATAAAAATCACTGACGAAAAGGGCCGCTAAGAGATCGGCGGACCCACTTGCCGATAAAGCACCCGAACTGAGAACAGCCACTTGGCCCTCGAGCATTGAATAAAGGCGATTCAGGATAGCGGCGTTTTTGTCAAATCGAACCAGATTATAGCTGTGGTGAAGTTTGTCATCTCTGGCGTTGGAATTAATGGTATGTTCTATCGTTACTAAACTATCTGTTAGCAGGGCATTTAAGGTTGCCAGCGAGAAAGATTTTGCTTTTGTGAAGCCTTTAAGCTGATATACCTGCCTGCGATAGTGACTTGCAGTTTGGCCTAGCTCATTGAGAATTTCGAAGCGCCGCTCGGCTGTGATCGTTTGAGTTGCTATTTCACTAGCAGTCCTGCTAATAATAAGGGCTGTTTCAGTCATCCAATTACCCACAGCCTCAGTCAGCTCGATGTCGTTAGGCAGCAATTCTAAGAGGTTTGTTAGGAACAACACATATCTGCGCATATAGTTCAGGGTTACCATGGAAACCCCATGGCCGACCAGAGCGTTGTTGCCGTCATTCCACTCTGGCCTTTGGGTGTTCAGCCAGATACCACCTTCAATGAGGAAATTAGCCAGTTTACTCAATAGTGGTACTATTAGTTTTTCAAGCAGGGTCACCAGATAAACGTGGCCTGCTTCATCCAGTATAAGTTTGCCGTCTGCGCCGATGTCGTTGACCCGAGTATCGATAACCTTGGCAAGTGCCTTGTTGTAAATCACCGTGCTCTTAGAATCAGCGAGAATGCTATCAAAATCTTTCAGGTGATAGGGTACGTTGGCATAGGAAAAGGTCGCCGAAGTCAGCAGTTTACTGAGATGATCGGGATGGAACTGCTTTGAGATTTCAAGCAGCTTGAGAAGGTAGTTGATTTGATGATCACCCCAGTAACCGATGGAACTCCAAGGGTCCTCTGGGTTCTCAATTTCCCAATCAATGCCTTCACTGGTTATACGATAGGGATTATGCCCATCGATTGTTGATGCATTAACAAATTTAGCAACCATATTTTCAATGAAGCCGGGGAAGCTCAGAGCCAGAGCCTCCCAGTTCTGGAAAATGTCTCTCCAGTTGCCCTGATAGCTGAGCCGTTGTTGTCCTGCTTCATCTTTGAGGGTTATCGAAAAGTGATTCCAGGGTCGGCTTGGATCACCATGACGACGACCAATGGAAATGGGTAGATATTCCTGGCTCAGGCGCTGGAGCTGAACATCGTTTATCTTCGTGATAGCGGCTTTAAGTTCGGTTAGAGTCAGTGTTTCAGGTAGGCCATCGAGAAAGTGTTGATTACGATCGAAGACTTTTTTATTGAAGTGTTTTATCGAGGCGGTAAAGTCGGATCGATTAATAGCCATCTGATAGATAAAGGTGCCACCCCTGAGGGCATTGAAAAGGACATTACTATAGTGATGTAGCGTGACTCTTTTTTCTGCCGTACATTGGAAGCCATCGCTTGCTGCCATGAGTCGGGCTAATTCGTCTGCACCCTTGTCCACATCGGCGTGCACTAGTGCTCTAAGCTGTTCGGCATTTTTTAATTCGTTCTGCAGGAACACAATCTGAGCCTGCGTTTGTTGAAGATTTGCTACGATTTCCCAGCTTAACTGTTTCCCGGGGCTGATATTAATTTTTGCATTAGCCAGGTAAGCTCCGCGCAGGCCGCGTTTTTGCAGCTCCTGGGTAACTTCAGTCGCTTGCAGGAACGCTCTGACTTGGTCAGAGGAAATCAAGAATTGTGCTGCAGGCAGGCCGAGGCAGAATACGCTATTGGCCCGTAACGACTCTCCGGGCTGTGCTTTATCCGAGATTGCTGAGTAAAGGGTGTATATAGCAAGTGACGTCGTCTCGTGGAGTTCTGTCCATTTGTAGGCGTCAACCAGATTGCTTGAAGTCTCTTGGGTCTGCCTGGGTACGTCGGCAGGCAGGAGGTTCTGTAATCCGTCTAGAATTTCGAGTTGGTATTGCTGGTCTGATTCGTTAATGAGCTCGACAGATTTTATAAAACCAAATCGTTCGCTGGTTGACCAGGTATAGCGGTATACCAGATCAAAGTCGTGGTTTATTTCCTCAAAACAGATTTTATTGCCGAGATAGTTTTTGTAGAGATTACGGGTTACACGATGCGGTGGCGTGATCTCCTCAACCAGCGGTGCCCAGATCAAGGTTTGTCCTTGATGTTTGATACGGATCAAAGAGATAGGTCCGGTGTGAGGGTAGGATTCGTGAATTCTGTCTACGGGAACATACGGGAATAAAGCATTTTCAGGGGAGACGCGTCCGGCGGTCAATCCTCCACTGGAGGAGATAAACAGCCAGTGATCGTCAGAGGAAGCGATGCTGATAAAAAACGGCTCCATTTTGTCAACTTCGCGAATGATAAAGAATGGCTCACCATTTAAAGTTACAAATTCGGAAGGGCTTTTTCCCAACGATTTCTGATCGATTATTCGTTCACTCATGATCACTTCTTGTCTATACCGCTGTACGCTTAGATGAGTCAAAAGCCGACCTCGCATTGCCAGCGTATATAATTCCTAACTCAAACCTTTACCCTCATATTGGCGAACCTTGCTTCACAAATGATGAGCTCTGGGACAATGTCTTTGATTCAATTGGCGCCCTGTTAGGCTTTCCTCAAGAATCTGAAAGATACTGACAACGTTGTCAGTATAGCACCAAACTATATTTATGACATCGTTGTCATAAATTTTTTAGTTTGTCGGTCGAGCGGGTCGTTTTGCCTTAAAAGTCGCTATTGTGTATCTGCAGTAGTGAATCCTGTATAAGGATTTACCAAGGTGGAAAAGCTGCAGCAGTAATCTAGGTGAATGCTCAGATCCCGTGAGACTTCGTCTTAGGCATAGATATTTCAGTTAATTTTCCTGTTAGATTTGCTGGATTAGTAAATGCACTGTGTCTGCCAGGGAAGATGTATTTGTGAAATACAGAGGAGCAGGGCCAGAAATTCGATTGCGCTGGTATAGTGTTTAGGGTTTTACAGCGCCAATGAAGGGCGCGCCCCGCTAACCCGTGATTGAAATATTTACAGTTTACTCGCGGGTATTAAATCACTGCGGGTTATTGAATAGCTGGAATTTACCCGGCTCAGATAACTTGACCAAGATGCGTAAGAATGCTCAAATGACAGCGCTGTCAAAAAGAGATTCATGACTTTTGATAGAGGTGCCAGTTAAAGCGTTAAAAGATTGTTTTTTTGGAGTTCAGAGTGATTTATAATTTGGTCATAATGAGTAATCTAGGGATTGCGTTTAGGTAGACCAGGCGATCTTTTTGTAATTTAGCTGGTGTCTAAAATTATTGGTTTGTTGTAACAAAGGATAGTGTGGTGGTCGATCAAGCAAAGAAAAAAGCCTCAAAGTCGGCCGTTACGATAGTCGATGTGGCCGCTCTGGCGGGTGTTTCCATAAAAACGGTATCAAGGGTTGTAAACTCTGAGCCAAATGTGAGGCAATCTACCCGAACCAGGGTCTCGCAGGCCATCAGTGAGCTAAATTACCGTCCTAATACTGCCGCAAGGGTGCTTTCTGGAAAACGTTTTTATGTTATTGGGCTTGTATATGAGAATCCCAATGAATTCAGTTATATGAAAGATGTCTTAAATGGAGCATTGAAGGCCTGTGAAGCGGGTGGATACACCTTGTTGCTGCTGCCGCTAACGTTACCTAATAAAGAACTGGTTAGTGAAGTACAGATTTTTGCCACTCAGTCTCGATTAGATGGTGTTATCCTGCCGGCACCCATGGGTGATTACAGCGAGATTAATGCCCTGCTTGATGAGCTCGAGATCCCTTTTGCGAGAATTGCCCCAAAGACAGATATCGCTGACAACATCAGTGTGGTTTGTAATGATGAGGAAGCAAGTTATAGCGTAACGAAATTTGTTATTGAGCAGGGTCATACTCGAATTGGTTTCATAAAAGGTGATCCAGAACATGGTGCAACTGATAAAAGGTTCAATGGTTATAAAAGCGCTTTAAAGGATTTCAAACTGAAATACGACAGTAAGCTGGTGTGCGATGGCCAGTTCAGTTTTGAATCCGGGAAAAGTGCCACTCGAAAGTTATTTAAGCTTACAGACCGCCCCACAGCCATTATCGCCAGCAATGATGATATGGCTGCAGGAACCATCTATGAAGCCCATGAACGCGGATTGAACGTACCCAATGATCTATCGGTCATTGGTTTTGACGATACGCCGATAGCCTCGCAGATATGGCCGCCGCTGACGACGGTAAGGCAACCCATTATGGAAATGGCAGAATCGGCCACCACGCTGTTAATTCGAAAACTACGCGGTGAGAACATAGAACTTCCGGATGAGCCCTTCAAATGCAGTGTTGTGACGCGCGCCTCTACTATGCACAGATAGATGCTCGGGTCTAATGTCCAATCGGCGCTGTCGCCTGATGCGAAAAGCCGGGCCGGACTGCTCCTCAAAAAGCTTACCCTTACTGAAAAAATAGGCCAGATGGTGCAGGTCAATGGCCAGCAAGGTGAAATATCCGGTGAGTTAAGACAGGGCATCATCAGTGGTTCGATAGGCTCGGTACTTAATGAGGTGAATCCTGAAATAGTCCAAGAAATGCAACGGCTTGCACAGGAGCAAAGCCGGCATGGAATACCATTGTTAATCGGTCGCGATGTGATTCACGGCTTTAAAATTGGCCAACCTATTCCGCTCGGACAGGCGGCAACCTGGAACCCAGATCTGGTAGAAGCGGGCGCACAAGCTGCTGCCCTGGAGGCGAGCCAGGCAGGCATAAACTGGACCTTCTCACCCATGGTTGATATTTGCCGGGACCCGAGATGGGGCCGTGTTGCAGAAGGCTATGGTGAAGACCCAGTGCTTGCATCAGAAATGGGCAAGGCGATGGTCCGGGGTTATCAGAATGGTTCTCAGGCTCAGTTGCTGAGCTGTTTAAAACACTTTGCAGGCTATGGTGCCAGTGAAAGTGGTCGTGACTATAATACCACTTATATTCCTGAAATAGAGTTACAAAACGTCTATTTCCCGCCCTTTCTTGCCGGTCTTGAGGCAGGCTGCCTAAGTATCATGCCCTCATTCAGTGACTTAAATGGCTTGCCGCCGTCTGGAAATGGCTGGCTGATGCGAGACATATTAAGGAAGGCCTGGGGTTTTCAGGGCTTTGTGGTCAGTGACTGGGAGTCGATCCCGCAGCTGCAGGTACATGGTATCTGTGAAGATCGTCTGGCATCGGCTGGTAAGGCCGTGCAGGCCGGCATTAATCTGGACATGGCAAGCCATGTATACGCTGAGAATCTGCAGGCGATGGTCGAGTCAGATCAGTTGCAGGAGAACTTGATTGATGACCTGGTTCTGGAAATTCTCGCAGTGAAGTACCAGATGGGCCTGTTTGATAGTCATGGGCAAAAAACGGTTACACCTTCCCAGCAGAAAAATGTCATTCAGGTTGCACAACAACTTGCCGAACAAAGTATGGTATTACTTAAAAACGCTGACAAGGTATTGCCCCTGGATAAGAATTCTAGCGGCCATTTTTTGCTTGTCGGGCCAATGGCGGATCAACCTTTGGAGCAATTAGGGACCTGGGTCTTTGATGTTGAGCAAGCCAATAGCATTACCCTTAAAACAGCCCTGGAAAACGAACTTGGAGAAAGCCTGAGTTTTCATCCTGGGCTACAAACTTCTCGTGATCAGAGCCACGTTCAGTTTAAGGCTGTATCGAAAATGGCAAAGGCAGCAGACTTGGTGATCCTGGCACTGGGTGAAGAAGCGATTTTATCGGGAGAAGCCCATTGCCGAACCGATATAAGGCTGCCGGGAGCACAAGAGGCGCTAATTAGTGCAGTAGCTGAACTGGGCACGCCCATTATTGCGATTGTGATGGCAGGCCGTCCCCTGGTCATGGAAGCGGTTATCGATAAATTTGATGGGCTGCTTTATGCCTGGCATCCAGGTTCTATGGCCGGGCCCGCTTTGGTTAATGTGCTGCTGGGTAACACTAATCCATCAGGTAAATTACCCATGACCATACCGAGGGCGGTTGGGCAGGTTCCGATCTACTATGGTCATGGTAATACGGGTAAACCCGCAACGCCGGAAACGGTGATTGGGCTGGATGATATTGACCCTCATGCGTCGCAGTTATCAGTTGGTAATACGTCTTTTCATCTGGATGTAGCCCCTTCACCGCAGTTCTGTTTTGGTTTTGGTTTGTCATATAGCCAATTTGTTTATGGTGACCTGCGCTTTTCCCGAGAGTCTCTCAAGCCCGATCAATCGCTGGAGGTGAGTGTTTTGCTGGAAAATACCGGGCCCGTTGATGGCGTAGAGGTGGCGCAATTGTATATTCGAGACCCGGTAGCCAGTGTCACCCGGCCAGTTCGTCAACTTAAAAAGTTCCAGCGAGTTGCGCTGAAAAGCCAGACTAGCATAAAGCTGATTTTTTCCATTCAGTGGCAGGACTTGTCTTTTTTTAATGGCTCGAGTTGGCTGGTTGAAGCAGGCATCATTGAGATCTATGTAGGCGGAAGTTCCGATGCCCGCTTAGGCGGACAAATTCAATTGGTAACCTCATGATAAAATCGATACACACCTATATTGACTCAATCTGGCATTACCTCACCATTTGTTGGTTGAAGCGTAAGGTAACTGTGCAGCCCCGGAGCTACTTATGGTCAGGGGTGAACCTGATTTTAATTTCTCAGTTGAGTCTGGCTGAAGATTCCAGATTACCCATCAAGGTTGAGATCAGTGGTTCCGGGGAGCAATACCAATTACTCAGAGCAGGTGCGCCCTACTCGGTACTTGGAGCGGGGGCACATGTGAACGATCTGCCCAGCTTGCGAGCCCATGGTGCCAACTCGGTCAGGACCTGGCATGTCGGTGAGGGCGAAATTCTGGATCAGGCAGAGGCACTTGGGATGACGGTATCGCTGTGCCTGGATGTGGCCAGAGAACGTCTTGGCTTTGATTATGATGACTCAGACAAGGTGGCCGAACAACTGGCTAACCTGACGGCGCAGGTACAACGTTTTCATCAACATCCAGCATTATTAACCTGGATTATTGGCAACGAACTTAATTTTGATTCAACTAATCCCAAGGTATGGGATGCTGTTAATGACATCGCTGAGATGATTCACAGGGTTGATCCCTACCACCCGGTTACCACAGCATTGGCAGGGCTGGACCCGCGGGTCATAGGGTTAGTCAAAGAACGAGCGCCAGCGCTCGATTTCCTCAGCATTCAGGTTTATGGCGGTCTGCTTAGTTTAGGTGGTGCCATACAGCGGGCTAACCTTGAGATGCCGGTTATGGTGACCGAGTGGGGCACGATTGGTCACTGGGAGGTTCCAGCAACAACCTGGGGAGCGCCTATCGAGCTGACCAGCTTCGAAAAAGCCCAGCATTATCAGCAAGGTTATGAAGATGTTATCCAGAAATTGGCAGGCCAGGTGATTGGCTCGTATGCTTTTCTCTGGGGTCAGAAACAGGAACGGACACCGACCTGGTATGGAACCCTGACGACTGATGGCTATCCGACTGAAGCAGCGGACCGATTGTACTATTTGTGGCAGGGAAGCTGGCCAGCCAATCGGGCACCTACCATGGCTAATTTTTCACTCGATAATTCCACTGCAGCGGACAGTGTTCGTTTACAGGCCGGGGGGCGTTATCTGGCCAGGGTTGACGCCGTCGATCCAGACGATGATCCGCTGACCTATACCTTCTGGGTTATGCAGGAAAGTGATAGTTCAGCTGTGGGGGGCGATAAGGAGTCAGTGCCAGAACGGCAGGGACAGGCTATTAAGCCGAGCGGTGAGTCAGAGAGGCTGATAACCGTTCCCGGCTCGGAGGGTGCTTATCGTTTGTTTGTCCAGGTCAGTGATGCCCAGAACAGCGCTGCCCACGCCAATATTCCGTTTTATGTGGAATAACGGCAAGGCCATTCCGTCGTTGGATGCCCGCATTAAAAGATAGTATCCCAAGCTCTTTAGTCGCCAGTCGCCAGTCGCCAGTCGCCAGTCGCTGAATGCTGAGCTCGGCCATTGCGTCCGGGCCATTAGCCTGTCAGTAAAGCGCGACTCTAATGGTCAGCATTAAGATTATCTGGCATATTTAAAACCCAAAGCTTACAGCCTTAATAGGCCGACCATTTTTGTTATAGGAGAAACGCATGATTTCTGATTCGCTGTTGCCGGTTCGTGGCTCACCTGGATCGCCATACACCAGAAAGATGCTAGCTGTGCTGCGATTTCGTCGCATTCCTTATCGATATCTCCAGGCTGACAGCGGTGATTTACCAAAACCAAAAGTAGGCTTGATTCCGGTATTTTATTTCCCTGATAGCAGCGGTGAATTGGTCGCTGAGGTTGATAGTACGCCAATTATACGACGGCTAGAAATTGAATATCCTGGCCGTTCAGTGATCCCGCGAGACCCGGTTGTCGCCTTTATTGACTATTTACTTGAAGACTATGGGGACGAGTGGTTGACCAAGGCGATGTTTCATTATCGTTGGTATTATCAGGCTGATATCGATATGGCGGGGTCTATCTTGCCCCATTATGCTGATGTAAGCCAATCAGATGCGGTGCTGTCCCAAATGAAGCAGTTGTTTTCGGAAAGGCAGATTTCAAGGCTTTATGTGGTGGGCTCTAATGATACAACGGCGCCAGTTATTGAGGAGAGTTATCAAAGGTTCCTGGCCTGCCTGAATCAACACCTTAAAGATTATCCCTTTATCATGGGCAATCGACCCGGGTCTGCTGACTTTGGCTGTCTGGGTCAACTGACCCAGCTCACTCAATTTGATCCGACACCGACAAAAGTCGCTGTATCGGGATTTCCAAGAGTGCATGCCTGGGTGAGCAAAATGGAAGACTTATCCGGCACTGAGGTGGCAAATGATGGGTTTGTCGACGCTGATGATTTTCCAGCAAGCCTGACTGAGCTGCTGGCCGAGTTGGGCCGCACCTATGTGCCGGTGATGCTGGCAAATAGTGCAGCGCTTGAAGCAGGCCAGGAAAAGGTTGAGACCAGTGTAGAGGGCAAGCCTTGGGTCCAGGAGCCGTTTCCCTACCAGGCTAAGTGCCTGCAGTGGTTGCGGATCGAGTACGCCAAACTTGATAGTGAGGATCATAAGCGGGTTGATAAGATCCTGTCTGGGACCGGTTGCGAGAAATTGCTCCAGAAACCGGGCTAAGACTAATTTTAACCTGGCCCTATAGGGGTCTCAAAAAATCGTTACCTGGTTCCAATTTGGTTGATTGCGATTCAGGGCAGTAACGCTTTGTTTGTGGGTTCAGGTCATGCTCGGGATCATAAATGCCGGTATTTTTCGATCCTTTTGTTCACCTTCTTCAGGTAATTTCTGGTTTCATGCCGCCGATGTCGATTCGTTAAGAACCAGTAGAATTCGGAAACACTCATTGTATTAATACGTGCGATGGCTTGCTTTTTGTTGCCCTTTGAATTCAGGCTCAACCATAAATTACCAGAACCCCCGTTGTAACTTGAAATAATCGCGTATTCCATTTTCTGAGCGCTGTCTATGCCAATGAGATAGCGTTCGGCCAATATCCTCAGATAGGCAGTACCGACTTCGATATTGTTTTTAGGGTTATAGAGGTAGGATGATGTCGGTGTATGCGCATAGCCCTTGACGATGGTGAAGTAATCCCGGCCAGCTGTGTCTGGTTTTATTTGCATGAGGCCGAGGGCATTGGACCGGGAACGAGCCAGCGGATTAAAGGCACTTTCAGTTTCAATAATAGCCATCACCAGCGCTGGCGATAAATCATTGATAAAACTGGATGCCTGCACATAACGCTGATATTTGTCGCTGGCCATTGCCTTGTGCTCAGAAATCATGCGGATGGTAGCGCGATATTGATTGTTTATTCGCTGGCTTTGGTTAACCAGGTATTGAGCAAATCTTTGTGCTCGCCATTCAAACTCTATTGGCTCGCCAGTATGGTCCAGAATTTGTTTGTAGAAAAAAGGCTTGCCGGTTTTTTCATTAACTAAGCCGAAATCGATTGCGGTTGATGCATCGATTACGGATGGGTCAATTTGGGTTAGGAGTACTTCTATAATTGACGTCTCCAACTGTTTGGTTGAAGTAGAGGTCACGACAATAATACCGTTGTCAAAATCGACGACCGTTTCGGTATTGGCATCGGATTGAAGTGCCAGTACGGAAGGTATTGTAGAGCCCTGACTGTCTGATTCTTGTTGGTATTCCTCCAGAAGAGTGACCACATCATCAGGGTAAGAATGAAAGTCTGAGGCTTGAACCGAACCGAGAATGGTTGCTGCTAGTAAGGTTCCTAAGAGAAATGCAGATCTTGTTTTCACAGCTGAATTGAAATCCATTGGTTTTCTGGACAGTACGGTAGTGTTACCTGGGTTCTGACCGATCGCAGTAACCAGGTTAAACTATTTTTCCTGCTGTTTCGTTGTCTTTGAGCGGTTAACGAGAACAGCCCTATAAGGTTATGAATTGGTTTTTGTTTGTCAATATGGATCGATTTTGTAGTGCTATAAATCGGTTTAAAGTGACCAGAATAGGCTTGTAGGGGTTAATTGTCCGCGATATGGCCATGATGGGGATAACAAGCATTAATCAAATCAATCGCGACTGTCTTTTTGAAAGAGACCGGAAATAACTCGTTTGTTCATAGAGCAAGGCCGCTAGATGATTTCAATCAAGCTTTCATTCTTTGTTAGCGCTAGTCAATCGTTGCTGCTTTAGAGGAAGGCTTTGAGCACTTCTCTTAAAAGATCCCACTGATCGAAGCCCTGCCTACCATAATCTAGGCCACGGCGGACGATGACCAGGTCTTTAGAGGGTACAACGATCACATACTGGCCTCGGTTCCCAGCGGTGGCATAGGCATCCTTTGGGACATCGGTGCGCGATGTCGGTACCAACCACCAATGGCCACCGTAACGACCGTCTCGATTCGTGGCCGCTGGCGCCGGGGTTC
>Ga0233433_10000885_pt1 | contig 30719 bp, 19 predicted proteins | sample SI_122_August201_5_FD_179868 | JGI IMG/M metagenome (GOLD analysis project Ga0233433, IMG submission 179868) | Seawater microbial communities from Saanich Inlet, British Columbia, Canada - SI_122_August2016_100_MG | ecosystem: Environmental > Aquatic > Marine > Inlet | place: Canada: British...
GCCATGAGCGCAGCTTCAATTACCAGAGTGCCGGAGCCGCACATGAGATCGATGAAGGCGCCCTGGTCGGCTGAGATTTCGTCCCAGCGACTCCGCAGCAGTAGCGCCGCTGCCAGGTTTTCTTTGAGGGGTGCGGTGCCTGTTTCCAGTCGGTAGTGACGCTGGTGCAGGCTAGACCCTGACAGGTCCAGATAAATCGATGCCTGGTTCCTGAATAGATAACAGTTGATACGGATATCGGGTTGCGACAGGTCTATATCAGGACGCTGAGAATCGGTTTCTCGAAAATAATCGACAATTGCATCTTTTACCCGCAGGGCTGCGTAGTGGCTGTGGGTGATCTCGGAGTTCGAAACATTGGCATCAACTGCAATAGTGAGCTCAGGGCCGAGATGCTCGGACCAGTTTATGCTTTTTACGCCTTCATATAGGGTGTCGGAGGAGGATGCTTGGAATTCGGCCAGGGGAAGTAGGATACGGTTAGCCAGTCTTGACCAGAGGCAAGCCCGGTAGGCAGTTTCAAGATCACCGTTAAAGTAAGCCCCGCCGCGCGTTTCTGTTGCCTGGACAGCGCCTATCTGGCTGAGTTCTCTGGCAAGAAGGTCAGTCATGCCTTTGGGTGCGGTAGCAAAAAAACGGTCATGAATCATGTGGTCTAGTTTATCATGCTCGCAGGAGATTGAATGGATCGTTTTACGGTCGACTAATACGCTGAGTTGCGGCGTCGGGGCTTGGCTGCAGAAGAATAGCATTATCAGCCCCATTGGGCAGGGGTGTTAATTCTGTCCCAGAAGGAATAAATTGGTAAAGATCTGGAAGCTATCATCTCGATAGAGCCCGGGTTGAAGGTAAATAGGGTGCGAACATTTGTTGAGCCATCGGTTTGCCAGGGATCTGACGGCGTATTATAAGGTTTTCAAAAGGAGGAGTTATGAGATTTAGTCTATGGCCGTTACCGAGCCAGGATTTTGTGACGGTCAGGCACCTGGCTGAACAGGTAGAGAGCACAGGTTGGGATGGTGTTTGGCTGGCGGATCATTTCATGCCTAATGCTGAAGATACCAGCACACCCTGGCCGGAAGCATGGACTACCCTGGCTGGGCTGGCTGCCGTGGTGCCACGGATCAGGCTGGGGACTTTGGTGACAGGCAATACCTATCGTCATCCAGCGATCCTTGCCAAAATGGCGGCAACGGTCGATCACATCTCACAAGGCCGAGTTGTCCTCGGGCTTGGTTCTGGCTGGCAGGAAAACGAACATCAGAAATATGGCATTGATTTTTTCTCGACTTCCGAAAGGCTGGCACGCTTAGAGGAGGCTTGTCAGGTAATAAAGGCATTATGGGGCCAAGCTGAAGCGACCTTCGAGGGTAAATTTTATCAATTGCAAGCCGCTCCCCTGGAACCGAAACCCGTTCAGAAATCGCTACCGCTAATGATTGGTGGTGGGGGTGAGCGTGTCACCCTGAAAATTACCGCTCAATATGCAGATGAGTGGAACGTATGGGGAACTGTCGATACGCTCAGGCACAAGATGACAATACTGGATCGCCATTGTGAAGCCGTAGGCAGGGATCCAAAGGATATTCAAAGGTCTGCCGTGGCATTGATGTTTTTGACCGATGATGACAAGTTCGCCGCCAGGATGAGGGACAATGCCCAGGCAACCATCGCGGGTAATAGAAATCAGGTTCGAGATATTGTCGGCGCTTATCGTGATGCCGGTGTTGATGAACTGATTGTCCCTGATTTTACCATGGGCGAAGATAAGCAGGAAATTCTCGATGTGCTCATTGAAGATGTCTTCTCCGCCTAGCCGTGTCAGCAGCTGCATCCGTGTCTGCACTTACATTAAGAATAATAGGCAGCGAGGTCCAAGTTGGAAAATTTAACCGCAAGAATTGACAGATTAGAAGCGATAGAGGCAATCAAACAGCTCAAGTCCCTGTATTGTGAGATTTGTGATGACGGTCACAATCCGGATCGAATTGTTTCAATATTTACCAAAGATGGTGTCTGGGAAGGAAAAGGAATCGGCAGGGCAGAAGGTCATGAGCAGATAGCAGCGTTGTTTAAAAAATTTCAGAAAATGATGAGTTTTACTCAGCATATGGTGATGAATCCGAGGATAGATGTGCAAGCTGATCAAGCTACGGCGACATGGTATTTTTTTGGACCATTTACATTCCGTGAAAATGATCAGGCAAAATGGCAGGCTGCACGCTATCACGAGCAATACATTAAACAAGGTGGGCAATGGAAGATTCAGAGTCTGAGGGTGTCGGGTCCTGGAATGAGTGTCGACTATCAGGCAGGCTGGGGCGAGTCACGTTACCAGTAAACCTAGCGTGATCAGCTCAGAGATGCATTGCGCTATATTCGGGGCTGGGTGATTTCGGCACAGTCTAAGCGTTGATTTGGTTTTTAAGCCGTTGTTGAAAATAAAGCTGCCTGTATCACGCCACAGTTTTGATGCTGAATTACCTGGTCTTAGTGATCGGCTGAGCTGCTTCAGAACCACGAAGCTGCTGCTAGTTATAATTTTGATTGTAATGACTGTTGGTGGGTAAACTATTTAGAGTAGTGATCCTTTGCAGTAAAATCTGATAGTCTATGCATGGATGACGGGATTGGCTCAGGGCTAACAAGAGCACTTAAACAAGAGTACCTAAATAAGAGTACCTAAATAAGAGTACCTAAATAAGAGTACTTAAAGAAAAGTACTTAAACACACTGCTGCGGACTAGAATAACTGTGAGGAACATGGGTTCTAGAATTATTTTTCTAATCGCTTTTTTAATGCTGGTACCAGATGCCTTATCTGCCAGCCGTGGCATCTCTGTGCAGTTAAGAGCATCAGAATCAAAAAATGCTGAGTTAGTGGGCGAATACCGCATGTATAACGAAAGTTATGCGTTGGTTGTCGGTATCGATGAATATACGGAAGGATGGCCTAAACTCAGTAATGCGGTAAAGGATGCAGAGCTGATTGCCGAGGCCCTGGAGGAAAAGGGTTTCGAAGTCGATCTTCACAAAAACCTCGATTCCGCTGAATTGATGCAGGTGTTCAAGCGCTTTTTTATTCTCAAAGGCGAGCGACCCGATGCGCGCCTGTTTGTATGGTTTGCGGGCCATGGGGCTACGGTTGATGGTGAAGGTTACCTGGTGCCAGCGGATGCGCCTGTCATATCAGAAGGAGCCAGCTTCAAGTTTTCCTCGCTGGCGCTTCGTGATTTTGGCACCTATATGCGCCAGTCAAGCTCCAAACATGTTTATGCGGTTTTCGACTCCTGTTTCGCCGGTACGGTCTTCTCGGCTCAGCGTGCTATGCCGCCAGCAGCGATCACCCGAGCAACGGCGTTACCGGTTCGGCAGTTCCTTACTTCGGGTGATGCGGACCAGACTGTTTCCGATGATGGCCAGTTCCGAGATCTTTTTATACGAGCTATCCGAGGTGAGGAGCGCTCTGATGCCAATGCTGATGGTTATCTGACGGCGTCGGAACTGGGCATGTATTTGGGAGATCGAGTAACCAATCTCACCGAATCGGCCCAGACGCCTCGTTACGGGAAATTGCGAGATCGAGATTTTGATCGCGGTGATTTTGTTTTTGCCTTGCCGACTGCGCCCGTGACTGGTTCGGATGAAAGTTCACGGGGTAACGAAATCGTGTTCTGGAACTTGATTAAAGACACAGGCAGTAGCAGTGAATATGCGGCCTACCTGAGTCAGTTCCCAAATGGTCAGTTTGCCAGGCAAGCCCTGGTAAGGCAGCAGCAGTTGCAGCAGTCGGCTAGTCTAAACCTGTCCAGGGAAGAGTTCTTGCAGCAGGGATCTTTCGATTTTAAGCCGATTAATCGTGACCTGGTTACCGTTAAGCAAACCACGGTGCGATCGGTTCCTAATATGCAATCAGCTATTGTCGGTCAGTTGGCTGCGGGGACCAATGTCTGGGGCTTAGGTGAATACAAAGGTTTAAGCGGTGACTGGTTTGACATATCCCATTCCGGGGTTCGGCTTGGCTTTGTCTCGGTTGACCAATTGCAATCAATCGAACAAACCGATCGCTTTGTTGAGATTGATAAAAGTGGGGATATGTCCGATTCGTCCAGGCTGGATGATCAGTTATCGCAGATGATGTATGGGCTCATGGATGATCCAACTACGATTGACGCGACGATAGAGGTGAGTGAATCCGGCAACGCAAAATCCTCTGCAACGCCAGCGACTGGGGTTGAACTGGTTCGGGAACCTGAAGCAGGTGAGGGGCTTACCGATGTCCTGAAAACTACAACTGGGCTGGCTCAGAATGATGATCAAACGGTTGTTGAGACGGAATTTGAGGCGCCATCAGATTTAATTAACAAAGCTGCCGATGGAGCCTCTATTGCTGCGCAGCCGGCTGATAGAGAAACGTTAACCGCGCTTGGCAAAGATGATGCCCTTGGTGGAACCGATTTGGCGGTTGCTGTGACTCAGGATGGTGACGAGGATCTGGGTGAAGCGTTGTTAACCACGTCTAATGAGGGCATGGCGGCAGACTCGAACGCCCTCGCAGTGGCAGATTCAGTGACACAACCAGAACCTGGGATCGATGAGATAGCGACAGCTACCGATGACGCTTTCAAGGATCTACCTGCCGAGGTAGAAACCACTGAGCAGCCTATCGCAATCGAAGCAGTGATCGACATTGCTGATAAGGACGCTTTAAAGGAGCTGCCGCAAGAGCGGGTCTTAAGTGCCCAGCAGGGATCCTCGGATGCCGCCTCAGAAGCCGAAATGCTCGCCCTGGCACCGACGCACGACGAAGTTGGGTCGTCGTCAGCAGCTCAGGCTGAACTCGCAGAACCTGAGCAGCCGCCAGATTCCGCTGACTCAGCTTTAACGGCCAAGGGTGAAGTTGCTGCGCAAAATAAACAAGAAGTGGTTGGGGTGCCCGGCCAGCAGGAAACTGAATTCGTCGCCCAAATCACGATAGCAGAGAAAGACGCAAGCGGGGATGCAGTGGTACAGGTAGTCCAGGATGTAACCGTCGATAAGGAAACGACATCCAACGCAGAGGAGAGCCTGGGGCTTTATGCCAGCCGATATTTGAATGCGGCATTGAAGGGAAATATAGATGCCCAGTTTTATCTCGGGTACATGTACGAAAACGGAGAGCATGTCACAAAAGATCTGCTTTCGGCCAAGAAATGGTACCGGCGTGCGGCCGAGATGGAGCATGTAAATGCTATGATTAGATTAGCTTCTCTGTTGGATGAAGATCCAGAAGCAACCTATTGGTTTCGAGCGGCCGCTGAGAAAGGTGATGCTGGTGCTCAGGCGATGATTGCATTTCGTTATGAGAGCGGTACTGGTACGCAGATAGACCTTGAAGAGGCTGTAATTTGGTATAAAAAAGCAGCTGATCAAAACCAAATTGTTTCACAGGTCAACCTGGGTCGTTTATATCAGTTGGGTATTGGGGTTGAAAAAAACCTTGATCAGGCTATTTTCTGGTATGAAAAGGCTGCTAAGCAGGGAAATGAAGCCGCCCAGAACAATTTACAGCAGTTGTTACCCAGTCTGAATTAAATGCTAATCCAGTCTTTCAATTTTAGCAGTGGCTGCTTCCACGCCGAGTAGTTTTGCCTGTCGATAAAACTCCAGGGCGGTTGCCTTGTCCTTTTTAGTACCCCTGCCTCTTTCATACATTTCTGCTAAGTGGAAGTAGGCGTCAGCATAATTATTATCGATGGCGCCCATTAACAGGTTGATTGCCTTCTCATAGTCTCGGCGCACGGAAGAACCGCTGGTATAGCGTTTGGCGAGGATGACCTGAGCCGGGGGGTAATTGAGAGCTGCGGCCTTGGTTTGCCATTCGACTACCATGGATGAATTTCTTTTCAGGCCGCCTTTGCCCATTTCATAATAATCGGCAACACTCAATTGGGCTTCAGGGTCGTTCTTATTGGCAGCTTCGAGGAACCATTGCAGGGCTGTTTCTTCATCGGGTTCACCTTCATCACTGAGGCCTCCATCTGCGTAGATTTGGCCAAGTAGGTGCATGGCACCCGGGTAGCCCAGTTGAGCGGCGTTACTTGTAGCGGATTTAGCATCACTGGCGCGTCCTGCTGCGAGCAGTGAGCGAGCATATTGGATCTGAAATCTGGCAGCATCCGGGTACAGTCGAAGTGCTTTATTGCATGCTGGCACAGCGAGTTGATAGGCTATATCGGATAGTTTGATACTAATTTCGGTTGGCCGTCGGGCTCGGTAGGCCAGGGTATCGCAGTCATCAGAGCCCGGCACAGACTTCCTTAGTTGTTCGATAGTCTCCCGAGTAATCTCAGCATTAACCAGAAGGTTTTTGCGGACCTGAAAGACGGCCAGGGTTTCGCGTGTGACTTGATCTAAGATTCCTGACTCACGAGTTTGTGGAAAGCCGACCTGAGCTAGCAGCCTCTGGGTTTCTCTGGTTCGTAAAGACTGCGCCTTTTTCTCAGCTTCAACCTGCTGTTGACGGTTTCTTTCGGCTGTTTCCTTACGAGCGGTTTCCTGTCTGGCAGCGTCCTCTCTGACCGTTAGTAGTAATTCAGTGGCCTGCTCATAGTACCGACCTTCACGTCCGGTATTCTTTAGATAGCGTAGCAATCGATCTTGAGCAGCCAGGGAATCGTTGGTCTTATGTAGGGCCGTCGCCTCCAGAAAGTAAAGGGCATTTGGGATTTCTGTATCCAGGGCACGCATACGAGCGATTAGATCAATGATACCGACACTGTCATCTATTTGTAGTAATCTGCCGAGTTCGCTCATATGCAGATCCAGTTGAACCTCCAGGGGAAGTACTTCACTGATAGTATTTGACTCGGCATGAACCACTGAGGTGCCTAGTAGGTAGAATAATAAGAGACTGGCTATGGATAGGTTAGGTTTAATGTTAGTCGCCTTTTGATAATAAATGTGGTCCAACAGATTAAAAATTGTTTAAACCTTAACAAAATACTGCGAAATCTCTTTGTAGGCAAGTTTAGATGTCATCAGGAGCGATTTGTATGGCAGTAATCCTGCAGAACAATAAGTTGTCTGGCCAAAGATGACAGGGCTTCTATTTTGTTGTTCTGGCTGCTTACCAGAAACTGCGCTGTCGTCTCCTGGCCAGGGGATGTGTCCGTTTTAGACAGTAACAGAGAAGCCCAGCCCTCTGAAGAGACTCGAATGAGGGGTTTAGTCAGACTATCTGTCGCTAAATCTAAGCGAATTGAGTGGTCGGTTGTGATGGGCTGTGGAATCTGGTCATCTGCACAGAGAAAATCAAATCTAGTTTTGCTGCTGAAACTCAAGCCGCAGATAGCCGTACTGGTCAGCGTATGAAAAACTGACTTTTCAGATGCGCAGGAGTCACCTCGAACCGTATAAACGGCAAGGTCTTTGGACATGAGGTTAGTAATATGTCCGGCAACATCCTGAATGTTTTTCGGAACATCATTTCTTTGCGAAGATTCTGGAGGTGAGGCATTTTTCCCAGCCACTGAGTTCGTTACCGGTCCTGCAGGCCGTGACTCTGTTGGCGATGCTGCAGGTTCCAGGGTGGATTTATTCAAGGCACCGTCAATCTTGTCTAGCAGCTGTTGTTCAAAGTTGAGGCTGAATTGGTTGGTTTTTCTACTTTGGCGATTCTCATCCGACGCCGGGGATGGGTCTAAGAGGGTGATCTGTGTTCTTGATTGAATTTGCAGGGACCGAAGTTTTGGTTTTTCTGCGAATATTTTCCTGGTCGCCTCTTGCTCCAGGCAAATGGCGTTATCACCTGTTGTGCTGCAGAGTATTTGGTTCCAGTTTGGAGAGGAGGTTGTTTCCTGGCCTCTACTTCCGCTAGCACCGATTTTTGGATTGAATAGTACAAAGTAAGCATCATTAGTACTGGTTCGCAGCTCAATCCAGATTGAGGATTTTTCTGGCAGACAGTTGATTGAAGTTTTGGCGCCGGCTTTCCAATTCAGGGAGGAAGTCAGTAAGGGCTCGCCAAATGCTTCGTCAATGGAGAAATGCATTTCTGCTTCGCTGATATTGCAATTGCCTACTCTGAGGCTTGTCGTTGTAGCAGTGCCGTCAAGCAGGCTTGCTTGAATCTGCATTGCTGATGTAACCATGAGTACTGCGACCCATACTAAACAGGTTCTAGATGACATAGTGTAAATTCTTTGGTCATTAAATCATTTTTCTTTTTAGGCTTTGATTCTATCCCTTTCCGTGCGGCCTTGGTAATTGGAAGTCCTAGAAAAGACCTGCAATTTACCGGTTAACCCTCACTATATTTGCATTTCTATAAATATTTATCCATCTAGATTTAGGCTATGGTCTTATTTTTTAATGAGTTAAGCGATAATTGGCAGCATCAGGTGATGGAAAATATTTTCAAATAGAGAGTTGTAGAGAATAGTAGAAAGCGCATGCGGTTATTCGAAGTTATTACCAGCACCCTGCTGACTACCGGTCGTTCTCTGAAAACCAGAAGGATGCCTGAAATTATTTCTATATTGCGGATTGGTGGACGGTGCATCCAGGCAGAGCAGCGGTGGGCTGGGTCGTGATTTGTTTTAATAAGATCATGGCCCTGAGCAGTTGTTTTTGCCAGAATGGGCATTTACAGAAGGAATCGGGAGAAGTTATGCCTGTTTTGAGCCTGGATGAAATACGGTCCCTGTGTCACCAAGCTGTTGCGTCCGTCGGCGCGAGTGAACAGCAAGCAGCGGCGGTTGCCCTGGAGATTATGGATGCCGAAGCAGAAGGTATTCGTAATGTAGGTTTAGGTTATATCCATCTTTACCTGAAGCAACTGAAGAGCGGCAAGATCCTTGGCAAGGCAGTGCCCGAAGTAGATTCCCCGTCAGGGGTTATTACTCGAGTTGATGCTGGCTACGGCTTTTGCCATACCGCCTATCTAGCCGGAGAGGAATTGCTGATTGGCTCAGCGAAGAATCACGGTATGGGTATGATGGCCATCCATCGTTCGTCTTCAGCGGGAGTGTTGGGATGGTTTGTGAGGCGATTGGCTCAGCAGGGGCTAGTTGGATTGATGTTTGCAAATTCGTCCAGAGCCGTAGCAGCCCATGGCGGCAAGGTTCCTTTCTTCGGTACCAATCCGTTTGCCTTTGGATCGCCAAGGCAGTCAGAAGAGCCGTTAGTATTTGATATGGCCACCGCGTCTACGGCCCGGGTTAATATTGTTCGGGCCGCAAATGAGGGGAGGGCGATTGAGCCTGGTCATGCTATCGACAAGCATGGCAAGCCGACAACCGATGCTGGTGAGGCACTAAAAGGTGCGCAATTACCTCTTGGCGGTGCCAAGGGGTTTGGTCTTGGTCTTATGGTGGATATGCTTGCGGGAGTGCTGACGGGCAGTCATTGCTCTTATGAGGCATCGCTGTTTGCCAGTGCTGAAGGTGGACCACCTAACGTCGGCCAGCTCATAATTGCCATCGATAGTGAGTTCATGGCGGAAGGCTATGTCCAGCACCTTGAGGAGATGTTTGGTGCACTGACCATGGATAATGAGGTGCGTATTCCAGGTGAAAGGAGAGCCGCATTGCGACGGCAGCATGAACTTGATGGTGTTGAAGTACCTCAGGCCCTGTTGGACCAGATTACCGGCCTCGCCGGCTAGGCATTAAGAAGATGTGTTCGTGGATGATCGCTGGTGGATTTAGAGCGGCGCTAGAATTTCAGAGAGAAAATCATGAAAAATACCAACGTCGTTATTGATTGTTTGCAATATAACAACTGGGATAGATCCTTATTCAAGGCCACTCGAGATGGCGGCGTTCATGCCGTGCATGTCACTGTCTCTTATTGGGAGGATATGCAGGAGACTTTGCAGAATATCAGCAAATGGCATAGGCATTTTGAAAACCATGCGGATCTGATTATGCCCGTTAGGACCGCTGCAGATGTAATTGAAGCCAAATCATCCAATAGACTGGGAATTATCTTTGGTTTTCAGAATTGCTCGCCGATGAATGATGACCTCGGCATGGTCCAGGTTCTTCATGAACTGGGCGCAAGATTTATGCAACTCTCATACAATAACCAGAGTTCACTGGCGACGGGTTGTTATGAAAACAATGACCCAGGCATCACTCGTTTTGGTAAGCAGGTGATTAAGGAAATGAACCGGGTAGGAATGGTGATTGATATGTCGCATTCTGCAGAGCAGTCAACTCTGGATGCGATCGCACTATCTAAGCGCCCGATTGCGATTACTCATGCGAACCCTGCTTCTTTTCATCCTGCCTTACGTAACAAGTCAACTGCTGTACTGCAGGCCTTGGCAGACTCCGGAGGAATGCTGGGGTTAAGTCTGTATCCATTTCACCTGAAACATGGCAGTGATTGCAGTCTGCAACAGTTTTGTGAAATGGTGGCAGAGGCCGTCGAGATTATGGGCATCAACCAGTTGGGTATTGGTTCTGATCTTTGTCAAAACTGGAGTTATGAAACACTTGAATGGATGCGTAGTGGCAGGTGGACTTTTCATGCAGATCACGGAGAAGGCAGTGCAGACAACCTTAATTGGCCCGCCCAACCTGATTGGTTCCGTAATAGTGGTGATATCAGTAATATCGCCAGGGGGCTTCAGCAGGCTGGTTTTTCCAACGAAGATATAGCGAAGGTAACCGGAAACAATTGGCTGGCTTTTTTTGACCGGTCTTTTACCAGTCTTTGACTTTTTTGGTGTCACTTGTTCGAGATAGAATCGTTGCCTGGCTCGTTACACAGGTTTATAACAAGGCGACTCGAATGAGATTAGCAAGGTAGATATCCTCACCCATGATTAGAATGAACTCCCAGGCAGCACCCGGGCCTGCAACGGCTGAGTTGCTTGATGGGCTGGATATCAATGCCGATCTGAGGCCAGCTGCAGAGGTCATGGACCTGAACCGGTTAGGCTCGCTGCAACCCTTCCGGCATAGTTTCATGCGTATTCTGGTACGGCAGATGGTTCGTGATCAGTGGCAGGTTCGCTGCAACCAATTTGAACTCGATGATCGAGGTTATGGGTTTGCTGTCTACACCATCGAGGCAAAAGCAGAAATTTATAGCTTCGTTGTGTTTGCAGCTTTTCTACAGGATGAAAACCGAAATGATCGAGTCATCGCCGAGCAATGGGATCTCACCATGGCGTTGCTACGGGGGCCGGTAAAAGATAATCAATTGCAACGCTTGCGGGAGGCTGTACCCCTGCAGGAAGCTGCCAGGATGACAAAGGATATGCTGGTTCTTTCTAGAGCGAACCGAAGCAAGCGGATGTTTGATTATGTGGTCGATTCTCTGGCATCGGGTGTTCAACCAGAGATTAATCGCTTCAAAGAGGTGGGTTATCTTTGTCGAACGACGGCTGTCTATGGTAGCGGAAAATTCGGAATGGCGGATTGGGGAGCGGTCCAGCACCAGTGTCAGAGCTTTGCTGGGCCATTTGCTGCAGAAATGTTCTGCTGTTTTATGCTGCGGCACTTTTCGGTAGAGCAGGCCCAGCACATTGCTCGTTGTAAAGCGCCAACTACCGCAGTGAACCTGGATTCAGATATCAGGCGTTATGTTGGTATAGGCAACGCGACTGGCCTTGGCATGGCCCCTTTCCTTATCAAACACCCGCAGCTGATAGCCCGATGGTTATTGGTTCGAGAGGTTGCCATAGCCCGGGTTGTGAAAATGGGCGAGGTGACGCCCGATAGACTACTCGAATTGCAGGCGATGATGAAGAAGGTGATCCAGCATACCAGGGAAACCACCGTCGAGGATGCCAAACAGGCCGAGCGCAATAGTCAAGTCATCGTTGACCTTGAAAACTTGACTGAGCTATTGAGAGGAAACCCGGCTTTGGAGGACTGGCAATGGTTGAAGAAACGATTACCTGAACAATATTGCCAGGATACTATTGAGATAGTGTATTCCTTGTTGATCGAACTTTATCCTGATCTCGTTGACTTCATGGAAAATGATCTGGGTGTTGAGGAAAATTTGCAGTTGCGCCCTGAAATCGCCTTGGACGAATTAAAGCAAACTATAGAGACTGATTATAATTGGTCTCTGGCTATTGATTTTAACCAACCAGAGCGACAGCATGTTTTCTGGTACCGGTCAGAGGAAAAAATGGAACCACGGCTGGGTGAGCGTTATCGTGAAGCAGGCGCTGATAAGGAATTACCCGTGCAAATTGCTATGGCGGTTAAAGCCTGCTACGAGAGAGTTTGCTCTCATTTGATTCGCTATCCCAATAGCGACGTCATCCATTTTTTACTCGAGCATTCCGACCAGACCAGTATCGTTAAACGTATTCAAACGATGTCGCAGCTCGTCTATGGTGATATTCAGGCGAATTTGGCAGATCAGCAAATGCAGCCAATTCATTTGTTGCGCGCTAAATTATCTTTCTTCGGGGTCAGTAAATTTGACCCGAAGTCGAGGCTTTGGGTGCGTAATACTATGTTTCAAGGAGCTCCCCTGCTCAATGAACTTGATAGTGACCGGCATCTGGATGAATGGTATTTCCCCCTGGCTCCTGAGGGTTGAGTTTGAAAGTATCAAGAAATGAATTAATAGAATTACTCAAGCTCGCTTTTGAAGGTCTGGGTTTTGATCAAGGTGACTATGAGAATGCAGCTAAGCTGGTGACCTATGCGGAAATGTGGGGGCTCGGTGGTCTTGAAGTGCTGGCTCGAGCGCTGGTTGGGCCAAGCCTGCGACAGCATCAGCCTGTCCAGGTATTACAAGAGGATCACCACAGTGCTGTCATTGATGGTCAGGATCTGAGTAGCTTACTATGTCTGCGTTCTGCAGCCGATCTTGCTTATGTGAAGTGCCTTTCATCGCCAGTGGGTAAGGTAATGATCACCCGCTGTCAGCACAGGCTACTGGTTTTTCAGCTTCTAATCAGTCTGGGTCTTCGCTGGGTTGCCTGCAGTGCAAGCTGGTGGGCAGGCCCTGAAGATGACTTTCTTCATGTGTTAAATGTGTTTCCAGGCGAGCGAAACCCTTTGCCTGAATACAGCATTTACCGAGTCAAAGGCGAAAAGGTAAAAGGTGATAAGGTAAAAGGAAACAAGATTGGCTTGACCTCAACCCGTCAGCTGGATATCTACAGCGCCCAGTCTTCCCAGGCTATGTCTGCCTACCTGCTTGAGCTACTGCCTCCTTCGGCTGATTTAATAAAAACCCTCAACAGTGGTGATATGCTGGCTAATTATGAGACTTCACTGGTTGATGGCATTGGGGTTGACGATGCCCTTTGGTCTAAACTGGTTAGTCTGGCAGCAGAGATGCTGGTACCCAGCTCAGATCAGTCAAGGTCTGGAGCAGGAGACTGATAGTAAATAGCGGCACTAAAGTGAAGTAAAGAATGCGCAGGGAAGGCCACCACTCACTCGATCTTGAAGATGCCAATTGTTCGGGTTGTGGATTTCAGTATTTATATCGAAGGGAGTTATGAGTGCCATTTGGACTACTTAAATACGGGTTGCGTCAGCAGTATCCGGCACAGCATCAGTTTACTCCGAGTAAGAAGCTAAAGAAGCATTACGATGTGGTTATCATTGGTGCGGGCGGGCACGGCACCAGCATCGCTTATAATTTGGCAAAATATCATGGCATTACAGACATAGCGATAATTGATAAGAGCTATCTTGGCGGTGGTAATACAGCGCGTAATACGGCGGTGATTCGTTCCAATTATTTGACCGCTGAAGGGGTTGCCTTTTATCGTGAATCGGTGCGCTTGTACCAGGGGTTAAGTAACGAATTTGACTTTAATATTATGATGGAGAATCGGGGTCAACTCACCCTGGCGCATAGTGATGCGGCGATTCGAAGTTTCAGGTGGCGCGCCGAAGTAAACCAGCATCTCGGTGTTCGCTCTGAACTGGTGGACCGAAAAACGATCCGTGAATTAGTTCCAAACCTGCGATTATCTGAGGATGCACGATATCCAGTGCTAGCCGGGTTGTGGCACAAAGATGGTGCGACGGCGCGTCATGATGCAGTGGTATGGGGTTATGCCCGCGGTGCGTGTCAGAGAGGGGTTGAGTTGCATCAACTCACCGAAGCTCAAGGGATTGAAATCGAACAGGGTCGAGCAGTTGGTGTGCGAACTAACAGGGGTCGAATCAGCTGTGGCGCAGTGGTTCAGGCTGTAGCTGGAGCGAGCTCCATGGTTGCTAAGATGGCAGGCCTGCAGCTACCGATTCAATCTTTTCCACTCCAGGCTATGGTAACCCAGCCTTATAAACCCCTGCTGGACCCTCATGTCAGTTCGCCCCATGTCCACGTATACGTCCACCAGACATCTCGAGGCGAGTTTGTCATTGGAGGGGGATCAGACCCATACCCGCTTTACCACAGCCGGGCAACGCTGGACCAAAAGGAGAAATTGGCAGGATCCGTTTTGGAGTTGTTTCCCTTCCTGGCGCAGGCTCGGGTGTTGCGTCAGTGGGCGGGAACCACAGATATGACCCCGGATTATAGTCCGATAATGGGATTGAGTGCGGTGAAAAATTACTTTTTGGATGCGGGCTGGGGTACCTGGGGATTCAAGGCGACTCCGATCTGCGGCAAAACAATGGCAGAACTGATTGCTACGGGTCGAGTACCGAAACTGATTCAGCCGTTTTCGCTGGAACGGTTCTATCGATTCGAGCAAGTCAATGAAGCCGGTGCTACCGCAGCGAGTCATTGAGGAAACAGTTATGAAACAACTTTTATGAAACAACTTCGCTGCCCGTTGAATGGCCTTCGCAATATTTCAGAATTCATTTATGGAGGCGAATATCATGATGTTCCAGATTATCGCAGTTGTTCCTCGCGCGATTGGTCCGAGCATGTATTCTTTGCTGAAAACAAGGCTGGATGGGTGATCGAATGGTGGTGCCATCTACCGACTTCTTACTGGTTCCTGGTCGAACGCAACACGGTTAGCGATGAAATCCGGCGAAGCTTTCCGAGCAGTGACCTGTACCAGGAAAGGGTGGACTTTTCTCGAGCGCTGGCCAGGGAGAAACAAAGTGAGTAATAATCGGTTACCGCCTCCCTATGGATTGCGACTGCAGAGGCAAAAGCCGATCAGTTTCACATTCGATGGAAAGCGATTTACGGGTTACTCAGGGGACACTATCGCCAGCGCACTGGCTGCCAATAATCAGTGGTTACTCAGTCGGTCGTTTAAATACCATCGCCCTCGCGGTGTGCTGACAATGGCCGGACAGGATGCAAATACGCTGGTTCAACTACCTTCTAACCCTAATGCCCTGGCTGACGTTGAGAAAATCTGCCCTGATTTAAAGGTTTCTTGCCAAAATGTCAGCGGATCGCTACAGCGCGATCGCCTGTCCTGGCTGGGTTATTTGTCCAGGTTTTTACCCGTTGCTTTTTATTACAAGGCCTTTTTTCGACCCAAGGGTGTCTGGGAGTTGTGGGCCCGTTTGATAAGAAAACAGGCTGGCCTGGGTAGAATAGATGAGTCTTTAAAACCGGGTTACTATGACAAAGAGCACTGTTTTTATGATGTCATGGTAATAGGTGGAGGGCCGGCAGGGCTGTCTGCAGCGTTGACCGCAGCGGATGCGGGAGCAAAGGTGTTGCTGGTGGATGAAAACACCGAGCTCGGCGGTTCCCTTAATTACACGGAATTTCCTTTGGATGGCTTGACACTGACGGTGCAGCGCCAACAACTCATGGATAAGGTCAACGCTCACGCCGCTATAGAGGTTAAGACAGATGCAGTCTGTAATGGCTGGTTTGCTGATAATTGGCTGGCCGTAATTACTGAACAGCGTCTGTTTAAGGTACGGGCCAAGCAGGTCATCATGGCCATGGGCTCGTTCGAGCAGGCTGCGGTGTTTCGTAATAATGATCTGCCTGGCATCATGATGAGTAGCGCAGCGCTACGGCTGATCCACCTTTATGCGGTTCGACCAGGGCAGAAGGCAGTCGTACTGTGTGGCAACTGGGATGGTTATAGTTGTGCGCTTGCTCTGACGAGTGCTGGCGTCAAAGTACAAGCACTGCTTGACCTCAGAGAACGACCTGATGCCGGCCATCCTTTTCTGGAAAAGGTAGAAGCCCTCGGTATTAGCGTTCGATTTCAATACCAGGTTCGCCAGGCGGTAGCTTCCAGAACCGGCAATCATCTCGCCGCCGTCGAAGTTTGTGAGCTTGACTCAGGCAATGGAAGGCCTGCCACTGCGTCTGTATTGGCCTGTGACCTGTTGGTGATGGCAGTGGGTTATACGCCTGCTTATCAGCTTGCCTGTCAAGCCGGCGGGCACTTGTCATACGATGATAGCACTGCTGCTTTTGTCATTGAGAACCTTCCCGAAAATTGCTTTATTGCAGGATCAATGAACGCTGTCTGGGGTTTAGATAATGTTATTGCTGATGGAGGCCTTGCTGCAGGGCGTGCACTAAAGGCCTTGGGGCAGGTAGCTGAGCCGCGTTTAGCCAGTGTTGACGAGAAATGCCAGAGTCCAAATTTTGCATGGCCGATATTTCCGCATAGCCGTGGAAAAGAGTTTGTGGATTTTGATGAGGATTTACAGGTTGAGGATATCGTCAACGCCGTCAACGATGGCTATGAACATGTGCAATTAGTGAAACGTTATTCAACTGCGGGAATGGGACCTTCCCAAGGTAGGCATTCTGCTCTGGCGCTAGCTCGATTAGTGGCAGTCACGAGAGGAATAAGCGTGTCAGAAACCGGTGTCACTACGGCCCGCCCACCATTTTCGGCAGAGCTATTAGCGCATAGTGCAGGACGAGTATTTTATCCAGCAAAACGCAGCAATATGCATTATCGACATATCGAGCTCGGCGCCCAGATGATGCAGGCAGGGGTCTGGTATAGACCTGCCTTTTATGGATTAAAGCGGGATCGGGATAGGTTGATTCAAGCTGAGGTCAGCAACGTTAGAACTAATGTCGGTATTATTGATGTGTCCACCCTGGGTGGTATAGAGGTCAGAGGAACGGATGCGGCAGAGTTTCTAAACCGCATGTACACCTTCGGGTTTATCAAACAGCCGGTTGGTAAAGCTCGATACGCACTACAGATTAATGAAGCGGGAGTGGTCATTGATGATGGTGTGGCGTGTCGATTGGAGCGGGATCATTTTTACGTCACGGCCACCACAGGTGGGGTCGATGGAGTTGCTCGTTCCATGCTGAAATGGAATGCTCAGTGGCGGCTCAGCGTTGATATTGCCAATGTAACCAGTGCCTATTGTGCTATTAATATTGCCGGTCCTAATGCCCGCAGGGTGTTGGAGGATCTCTGTCAGGACGTAGATATTGGAGCTGAACACTTTCCTTACATGGCAGTTCGGCAGGGCACTATTGCTGGCATTAGCGTGCGATTGATCCGCGTCGGCTTTGTAGGAGAGTTGGGTTATGAATTACATGCGCCACAGCAGTATGGTGAGGCTCTCTGGGATATATTGATGAAGGCCGGCGAGGCTTATGGTATAGCCCCGTTTGGTGTAGAAGCGCAACGACTTCTGCGTTTAGAAAAGGGGCATATCATTGTTGGTCAGGATACAGATGCGATGACCCATCCTCTTGAGATTAATATGGGTTGGGCGGTTTCCAAGGTAAAACCTTTTTATGTGGGAATTCGGAGTCTGCAGGAGCTGGAAAAAGCAGGTCTTAAGCGGGTCCTGGCTGGCTTTTTGATCAAGGACCGGCAGGCGCCTGCTCCCCTGGAAAGTCACCTGGTTATTGATAAAGGTGAAATGATCGGCCGGGTCACTTCATGTCATTATTCAGCCACCCTGAAAGCGATTATTGGCCTCGCCTATGTGCCACCACAACGTGGTCACCCTGGCGAGGCTATTTCTATCAAGGTTGAGGGCGGTGTACTGGTAAATGCGGAGATTGTTCAATTACCTTTTTATGATCCTGATAATCTGAGACAGGGGTTATAGAAATGTCTGAACTACCCGTAGTACAAGACCCCGGAAGTTTGCCACGACGAAGCCCACTTTACAGGCTGCACCTGGCTACAGGTGCCAGCTTCAGGCAGGTCGAAGATAACGCAGTGCCTTACCTCATGGCCTCCCTCCCGGGAGATACTGCAACCGCCCGACAGTTAGGATTGGTTGACCTGTGTGGGCTGACGAAGACGGGAGTAAAAGGCCCGGGAGCGCCTGCTTGGCTTCAACAAAAACGGTTTCAGTTGCCTGCAGAGCCGAATTTGGCTGTGCTGCAACCGAATGGGGTACTGGTGGCAAGGCTTTCGTTTGATGAGTTCCTCATCCTTGGTGACCTAAAGGGTCAATCTAGCGCCTTTTTTGATCCAGAGGATATCCGGTTGCTGGATTCAGCACCGCAGGCTTATCTGTTGCCCAGAGGAGACAGTCACTGTTGGCTTGGGGTGGTGGGTGCTCAGGCATCGAAAATGCTTGTCAAGTTATGTGCGATCGATCTAGGATCCGAGCAGTTTCCTGATTTTGTTATCGCCCAGACTATTATCGCTGATATTAGTGTGATTGTTATACGTCATGACCTTGGCCTGACGCCCTGTTTTTATCTGTTGGCTGATATAGCATCAACAGAATATTTGTGGGAGGTGTTACTCGACGCCATGCTGGAGTTTGTCGGCGGTGGGGTGGGCCTGGCTGCTCTGCATACCTTGCTGGAACAAGAACCTGTATCTGCAATGTGAACAAAAGGCAGACGCCAGTTGACTTATCAGTGCTTAATCAATCAGTGGGATGACTGAAAACGCGAGGATTATAGGTTAATACGCGTGCCACTTGCCGTCTCTGCTGTTGAACCGCCTTGCGGTGGATTATCGTTTTTCCTTGATGGTAGGAAACAAAGCAGCTCTGGTGTTGCCTGCTTCCTGGCGGCCTAACTTGGATTCGCTTCTGCTTCCCCCTAACTAGCCCGGCGGCGAGGCGCCAGCCTGATTTTAAAGTCGGAGCTGACTAAAACACCACAAAATACAACACTAAACCGGCCATGACGACCTGGAAGGCAAAGGTAAGATAGAGAAATGCCTGCGTGAATTTGCTGGGTAGAAGTATCTTGGGTAACCGTTCCTTCTGTAGATAGATGGTGATTCCGCATTGAATGGGCAGCATCAGTGCACCGAAGCAGGCCGCGATGCTGACCATCAGTACCGGTCTCTGGAAACCGGCGTACAGCAGCAAGCCGATAAAAGGCACGGTTAAACCGTAATAACGGATAATACTTCGGCGGATATCAAGACGATTTCTAGCCAGAAAGCCGAGTTCGATCAAATAGTCCGGAATATATCGGCCTCCTGCGGCGACTCCCGCAACGCAACTTGAGAACAAGATACAAAAAGCGCCTACGGCGAAAATCCATAGTGACCAGGGTCCCATGGTTTCAGTGAACATTTGACTGAGGATGACAATAGTTTGTTGACCAGAGGGAACCTCGCCCAAGGCGTGTAATATTCCTGCTCCTAGAAAGTAAAACGGTATGGTCGCGCAAGTTAGCAGAGCAAGGGTGATCCAGACGTCCATGTGCATTATTCTTAGCCAGCCTTTGGCCCTGCTAACCCATTGCTCGCTGCCGTCGTTTATACCGATTTTGCCAGGATACCCTTTTTCGATACACCAGTAGGTGTACGATGATATTTCACCCGAGTTGACACCGGTATAACCGTAAGCAGCCAGGGCGAGGACAGCATAAGGGTAGCTGAATTCAAACTGAAAACCCTGGGTGATATCCTGCCATTGAACAGCGTAGCCGGTTGACTGCATGAGTATAAGACAGGTCACTGTGAGCAGTGTGAAGATAAACACCAGCAGTAGCATGATTCTTTCCAGATGCTGGTACCGACCGCTTCTTAATAGCATGGCGATTATGACAGCAAGGCAAGCCACCACGGGCAGGTCCGGAATCCCTGGGAATAACAGCAATAGGGCCTGGCCGGCACCGCCGATTAAGCCACCTAGACCGGTAAACGCCGGGAGAAATGCAATCAGGCCAATAATAACAGGCCAGGATACTTCTCCTTTTGGGCCAGGGAGTTTACCGGGAATACGATTCAGCGCCCGAAGGTAGGTGTCGCCACTGAGTACGATATACCTGGCCAGAGAAGCTTGTACGATGGATTTGCTCCAGCACGACAAAACTACCCACCAGAGCATGCTAAAGCCAACCGCTGCACCGAGGCTGGCGGTAAGGATAATCTCACCAGAACCGACAATGGAGGCGGAAATAATAATGCCCGGACCCAGGAATTTGAGGCGTTGAAGCCAGTGTTCCGGGGCTGTTTCAACTGCATCTGCTGGTTGTGTATATAAATCAATGGCCATTGTGTTCAGCCTAGCCTATTTCTAAAGCTGTCTAAAGTATTAAAAAGATACTTTTTAGAGCCGGTTTTATCGACATTAATGGCTGAAGCCCTGCTGACAAATTTGGTAATTCTCCCTCCAAGATGTTCAGGCCCTGGCCCGGTTAAAGCCTTGGTTGGTCGCATGGCTGGTACGCGGGGATTAGACTTTCGGGTCATAGGAAGTTTTTGTGTTAGCAACAGGTAATACTAATGCTCGAGGTAGAGGTCGATCTGCTCCTCTGAGTAACCAAGCTCGGCTAATACTTCTTCGGTATGTTCACCTAACATGGGTATTGAGTTGCCCGGGCCGAATACCTGATCGTTGATGTGGTATCCGGCCGTTGTCACCTGCTGAGGCCCAGCTGGACTGTCTACGAGTACCAGTAATTTCCTCGATTCAGTTTGTGCCCCGGCGACGACGCGGTCGAGATGCTCAACACCGCCAGCAACGATGGCCTGGTCAGAGAAGATCTGATCCCATTCGGTTGCCGTTTTTTCTAGCAGGGTTGATTCTACTTGGACGTCAATTTCTGATAATCGTTGGCGAAATTCAGAATGAGGTAGGTCCGCTAAGTGGCCTAAACCGATCGCTGTCAGGATACTGCGCTGGTGGCGGGGTAGATAACCGGCCAGCATCACATAACCTTCTTTAGCGCGGTAGCGACCCAATAGCGGTGCATCGCGATTTGAGCCTGGAGCCGGTGCTCTCCCAGTACTGGCAGTAATACTGGTATGACGGTTCATCAGCAGGAGGGTGACATCCTGCATGGCGATATCGATTCTCTGTCCTTTGCCCGACTTCTGCTGCAACAGTACTGCAGCTAAGACTGCGGTTGTTGCATGCATGCCAGTGGCATAGTCAAGAACCGGGCCACCCGTCCGGATGGGACCATCACCTCGAACATTAATTGACATGAATCCGGAAGTTGCTTGAATAACATCGTCGAATCCAGGCCTGTGGCCTTTAGGTCCAGCTTGTCCGAATGCGGAGATCGACAGGTAAATCAGTCCCGGGTTGGTATCGGCTAGTGTTGCGTAGTCCAGGTTATATTTGGCCATTGTGCCAGGTCGAAAATTCTCTACGAAAATATCAGCGCTTTGGACGAGGTCCCTAACCAGTTGGTTACCTGGTTCGGTTTTAATATCGGCAATGACACTGCGTTTGCCAGCGTTCTGGGGGATGAACCCACTGCCAAGTCCTAATTTCAGTTGGGCGCTTTCACCACCCCAGCCTCGCACCAGGTCTCCTGACGGGGATTCTATCTTAATCACTTCTGCACCCAGCAGGCCCAATTGATAGGTGCAGTATGGCCCTGCGAGTACGTGGGTCAGGTCGATAACACGCATGCCTTCAAGGGGTTTGGCTGTCATTGTGATGTCTCAGAAAGCAAGTTAATGCGGTTATCTCGGATCATAGAGAATTACAGGTCGGATCGCCAGATCCAGAATATGGCGTATATGAGGGTCAGGAAGTGCTGCTGGGATTTGGGTGAATTAGATCAAAGCAGGAGGTTTTCATTAGCTTGTATGGGATTTACTATGGAGGTGGATAATAAAGGATGATCAACTAATGCCGATGAAATGTATCAACAATGTGAATATCTTCTATGATGAAATCGGCCAGGGTGAAGCGATTATTTTTCATCATGGTTATACAGGAGCTCACGATGTGTGGCTGGATGAGATAGCTCCTCGCTTAAAACATAAATACCGATGTATTGTGATGGATTGTCGAGGTGCAGGAGACAGTGAGCAGCCAGCGGAAGGCTATAACATTGAACAGTACGCTCGCGATGTTATTGGCTTGGCTGATGAACTGGGGTGTCAGAAATTCACCTACGTAGGCCATAGTATGGGCGGGGGTATCGGCTACCAATTAGGCGTAGAGCATGCGCACCGATTGGAAAAACTGGTTCTTGTTGCACCCATTCCTGCGGCGGGTACTCGCGGTACCGAGGCAATGCTGCAAGCCGGCATAGCGCAGCGAAAGACTGTTAATGTACGTGCAGAAATGATTAACCAGCGCCTCAAATTACGCTTACGAGCCTCTGAGGCCAGTGTTGCATTGAGCGTTGACCGGGCTCTATCCGTATCTGATGGGCACTTCAGGGATTCCTGGTATTCGATGCGGGATTTTAATGTGGTTGATAAGCTGCCAGAACTGCAGACCCAGACGTTGATTGTTGCCGGAGCTGCCGATGGGCTCTGTACAGCCAATGTTAATGACTGGCAGAACTTACCGAATGCAACTCTTCACGTTTTCAGTCGAGTGGGACATGGCGTTCCCAGAGATGTTCCCGATGAGTTCTCAATAGTGCTCGATGATTTTATGGAGCATGGCGTTATTAATGCAAAGACCCAGCAGGCAAAGTTGCAGTAGTAGGGGTTTTACTCTAGGGCGGTTAAACCGTGATCCCTGCCTCAGTTTGCCTTGAGGATTTTGCTTGGCATGATTGAAATTACCAAGTCTGGTTGCAATGAGGTTTTCGTTAAGGCGGCACCCATTTTGCGACGATAATCGCGATAGGGTATCAAGGCGAATACTTTCACGTTTACCACGGTCTTGCCCTTGTACTCGGCGGCATTGGCTTGCTTAACGCAGGGGTAAGCCGGTGTCACTAAGATAGCACTAGCATAAAGGCCTTTGACTCAGGTCTTGAGGTTCCGAGTTTGAGCTGAGTTTGCCTGGCCAGTGGGCTGATACCCTTTAAGCAGAGTTGATGAGTAAGCTCTATTGATCACTGAGCAGCTCATGAAATAGTTTCTTATCTTTCTTTGAGACTTTACCGAGCAGGTTGTCGCAGGGATTTTTTGTTGTCCCAATCCATCGATCCCAAAGGCTTTCAGCCAGGATGGACATGCCTGCTGTTGCTACTGCGGCACTGCCAGAGACAGCAGCGCCTTTGACATCCAAAACTGGAAATGGGCTCGCCAGGGAGCCGCCGATTTTTAAGTAAGGCGTTATTGCTTTGCTCGCACTGATACCGATGCCTTTTCTGGACTGGGTTTTAAAGGCGAGGTCTATTTTCTCATTATGCAGGTTCAGGGCACCGCCTGAGGTAATATCCATTTTATCGGTGCGAATAACCAGGCCAGGTGCAAGACGCATGGCGCCATTGACAATGCTGATGGCGCCCGCACTGCAAAGGACCATGGTCTGTTTGTCAGTAGTTGCGTAAGGATTCAACAGAGACAAAATCTCACTAACCATATCGCCGAGGATCAGGCCAAGGCCTCGGTTATTAAGCCGTCCACCGCTACTTTTGTAGGCTAGAACGCCATTGGTGTTCTGAGCTAATTCCCGTATTGAGTTCCCCTCAGTTTGCAGGCGGGCTCGATAAAATGAGTCCTGCGTATAACTGGGCTGGCCTCCCATCATCAGGATCAAGGGGATTCTTTGCATATCAACGAATGCAGTAAATTTGTTGGTGTCCTTCATAGCCTTGATGTTCAGGTCGACGTTTCCGATTAAGGACGTGCCATCGAAGTTAATTTGATTGGAGACTAATTCACCGTTTTTTATCGACAGATCGGCAGTAGCGGCTAATTTTTGGCTTTCACTGAAAAAGATTTCATCAACCTGATATTGAATAGTTCCCTGAAGCTGGTTAAGCCAGCTGAAGTTGACTGGTTGATTGGGAATGACTCTTTTGAGTAAATCTTTTGGCTCCAGCTGATCAGGATTTTTGTCACTGAAGGGTGCCTCAACCACTGTAGTTTCACTCGGCTGATTGTTATCGGGCAACAGGAAAGGAAGTTGCAGAAGTCGACTATGTAAAGACGCCTTTATAGTGGGTACCTCTCCTGGCCGTACCGTAAGCTGACCCTGTAGATCACTACCTGCAAGAGTTATGTCAATGGGTTTGATACTCAGTAAATCTGATTGATTCTGAATACCGATATGCAGAGCATAGGGCTCATCCGGAACAGTTGACGCCAGGCCAAGCAGTTGGGTGAGGTTTTGGCTACTGCTTCCGGTTAGCCTGATCTCACCTTCAGCAGTAGTAAAGTTTTCGATATCTTCTGCTGACAGTCTGCCTCTGAACTGTGCATCCATTATGTTTGCGTCCAGCTTTTCGATTTTAATGCCTGGATGCAGATAACTGGCTTCCAGCTGGAGTTGGGCGTCGTGCAGAGGGATGTCAGTTTCGATCCAGGTTATTAGGGCTTTGCTGAGATTTGCAGTTTTTGCGTCGAGGCTGATGTGAGAACCACTGTGCGGAGAAACGGTGTTAAATTGACCCGACAATGAGAGCTGGATATCACCGAACTGACCGTTGAGCGAGTGCACTGAGACTGAATTTCCTGACACACTCATAGAGCCGCTAGTGTTAACTGGCAGGCTTGTAGGCAAGCTTGTTTTCAGGTCTGGCAGAAATGCCAGCAGGTCAGCGGTGTTGACGCCGATGTTGAGGTCAACGGGTTGTGGATTCATCGGGTCTCCCAGGAAACCTGACAAGGTGATCCGACTGTTGCCCGATATTACATTGAGATCCTTAAGGTTTAGTTTGTCAGGTTGACCGGTTATGGTTCCTTCAATGGCTATTGGGAACTCAGGTAGAGTACCAGTATAGAGTTCATAGTTGGTCAGTGTTGCTGCCAAATTTTTTGTTTCAAGGCGAAATTCGGCTTGCAAATTTATCGGTGATGTCAGTCTATCGACGCTGCCGTTTAATTCGATTTGTATTTCGTCTGCACTAAAGTGAGCATCCGAGAGTTGCCAGCCAGTTTTTGTGTAAGTTACCTTGCCTCCAGTTGAAAAGGGCACAGCAGGTAATTGCGATATTCCAAATGCTGAACTGATTAGGTTCAGGTCATCCGCCGAAAGCAGGGCCTTTATTTCTGAATTGAGATAGTCTGGATTGTCAGTGAACTGACCCGATAGATTCAGGGTTGAATGTGGGCTGGCCACATTTACCTGCAGCAATTCAACGCCATCCTGGTTCGATTTCAGTTCGCCTGTTATGTCATAGGGCACATTCGGAACATCAGGCCTGCCAAGCAGGAGGCCGACAAGGCCCATATTGAGGTGTTTTCCTTGCAGGCTAACTTGCCAGTTATTGATCTTTGGAAAATTCGGAAGGTGACCTGCTATCGTTAATTGACCTTGGCCAACTGATAAATGGCCCTGACGTATTTCTAGCAACGAGCCCTGCCTCAGGGCATCGATAGATAGGGTATAAGGGATGTTTGGTAAACCTTTTATTTCCAGAAGTGAACCGAGTTTTTTAAGAGAAGGCCCATTCAATGTAGCGGACGCGTCGATACCATCAAGGTTAAGCGGATCAAGCAGATTTGCTTTAAGAAGGATTTGGGCTTTATTGATTCTCCCCAAGGCGTTTACTGCTATGCCAGGTTTGAGGTCAGTTATGGTCGCATCGAAATGCACTGGCCCATCATCTGCGACTATTCCCAGAAGCTCAAGGAGTGGGGCAGAGTGCGGTGAGGATAGTTCAAGGTCGAGGTCAGGGCCAGTCAGATTAATAAGGTCCTTAATGCTGCCCTTGGCATGAAGGGCCAACTCCCCCCAGTTGACAGACAAGTCAAGCTGTAGATTTTTTTGGGTGACCAGCGCAGGCAGAGGACCAAGGCTACCCATTATCTGCAGAGGGATTTCATTGACAGCACCGTCTAAATTCAGAATCAGTGATTCGCCCTCTGTGGGTTCCTTTAGATTCAATTCGTTGATGCTCACCGAAATATCCTGGTCAGGGTCAATATAAGTAAGGCTTCCCCTGCTCAGAACCGCTTTTCGGATGATGACGGGCGTCAGGCTGCTATCTTCCATAGTCACGGCACTGGTAGATACGGGTATCTGCGACTTCCAATTAGGTGGTCGATTCATAGGAGCAAGAAGCCCTGCTTTGACGTCAGTCGCTCGCACTTCGTCAATGAATATTGGGCCTTTGAGCCAGACTGACGGCAGGTTCAAGCGAAAAAATAATTGCTCAATAGTTAGTAGGTTTGAATCTGGAGCCCAATCAGGGTTGGAAATACTAACGGAACTCAGAGTGAATTCTGGGTTCAGACCCAGTTTGACGTTGACGAGTTCTCCAACTTCTATCTCGCGGTCAATAGCCTGCTCAACACCAAATTCTAGTAAATTAGTCAGTCGCGCAGGTACGAAATGAAGAGCCAGTAGTAGTATAGTGCTCAAAATCAAAGTGAAAGCTGCGATACCAGCAACGCTCGCTATTGAAATTCTTAACCAAGCTGTTTGATGAGGCGTTGGTTTCGCAATATTCACAATTCACTCTGTCCCCGGCTGTGCCGTTAAAGCCTTACCTGCAATAATCCCTCAAATAAGGGCTAGTCTGATCGAAACAGAACAGGTTGATATGGCGCACTTGCAACTGAAAATCAAAGCCTGCGATGTGCATATAATTTACTGCTGTGTAGTCTGCTCTGTGGATCGCTCTGCTGGAAGTACCGTTTCAGAATCCTTATTGCTCTGGTGTCCTCTCAGCACCCCTAGACTTTGGTCACTGTTATAACAGCCTAACACGTTAACTGATAGATGTGAGGTCCACTCAGTGCTTGCTATTACCGTCATTGCTGTATTGAAATTCATAGCTAGCGTGGCGTTCGACGTTTTCAATGCAAATAATTTTGCAGGCCAAGCGAGGTCAATTGGAATAGCACAACCCACTATTGACCGGACCTCACCGCTGGTTTAACAACTCGCAAGGCAGGTCCGGTTGAGTGGTGCGAGCTTGCTCTGCATGCTTGCCGGCACTCACCTGTTAGCTTGAACCTGGCAGCCACATTGTCCTAATCCTTGACAGGCTGACCTGGTTCTGGAAACCGGTAAAGTACCGGAACCTTATTGCCTACGATCATGTGATCGACCAGGGGCATTGCAATCGAGCTTAAAGTATTCTGGCTTTTCTAGTTTTCTGGATGGCGTCTTGAAAGGTGGTGATGAGCGCTGCTGTAGAAATTCCGATCATTAATACACCGTTGATCGCCTCGAGTGGCCCGAGCAGGCGATGATGTTCGGACATGACAAGATCGCCGTATCCGAGCGTGGCGAAATTAACAGCCGAGTGATAAACAGCTTCACTTAGATTGCTGAATTCTCCGAGGGATTGAAACACCAACGCCCAGATAAACAGTTGAGCAAGGTTGCCGACCACCAGCAGGAGCATGACTGAAACCAGTATCAGAAGCGTACTCCAGGTAGACCCGCTGGTGACCATGCCTTGATGGCGCAGGTATAAACGTAGCGCGGCAACCATCAGAATAGCCTGAAGTACAAGACATGCGGTCATTGTAGCCAGACCTATCAATAAATTTTGGAGCATTTTTCTAGCCTCAGATATTTGGTTGCAGTATTGGCTGGCGTTTGGTTCTAGCTGTTAACCAATCGAGCGTAGCGATGGCTAGCCACGCATACAAAGTGACCGCGATCAGTAATGCAAGGCGCATAGCGAATGCCTGGTAAACATCTTTACCATTGGCGCTGTCCTGGACAGCAGGGCCTAGTAAAATAAGCATTGTCACCAGGGTGTTTTGCCAAAATGAAGGAGTGAACCGGCCCGGTATCACCCCATAGAGTTTGGCGGCACCATAGCCGCTGAACAGTAGCATCCAGAGTGTAAAAAACCACAGAGTTGGGCTTGTCTGCAGAGCGAACCAGAATAGGATTGACATCCCCCCGGCCAGCACGGTGGATCCAAGTAACTCCCGGCCCGCCTCGCGGGCACTGATTTCAGTGCCCTGCTGCCCTAATGCCAGGCTCTTTAGAATCGTAGCCAGATACAGTGACGGATTAGTGAATGCCAGCAGGACAGGTGGCAGGACGATCAAGGTTGCGCGGAGCGCCAGCCAACGAGTCTGGTCTATAGTGGGTTGAATTTTCGCCGGAATTTTGCCCGGGTTTTCTGGTAGCCAGGGGTAAACCAGCCATTGGCACACAATCGCTATCGTTATTGCTGAGAGTAGCCCTTCGATGACCGTAACGCCCATAGTGTAGTTGACCATTCCTGCGGCGGGGATCATGGTTAACCCTATCGCGAATAGGACGCCAACCGGTTTCTGATCCAGTTTAATACTGATCATCGTGCTTGTGTACAGACCCAATAAGATGATCAAAACTGCGGCAAAAGGGTAGTTGAGTAACAGCGGGATCATTAAAAGACCGGTACCCAAAGTGGCGGCAACTGCGACTAACAGTCCCAGTAGGCCCTTCCATCCGGGTGGTGGGCCCGGTTCGGAAGTGAGGGTAATGGCAAGAATCGGAGCCAGGTGAGGTAAGGGCATACTAATTCCGTAGGCGATGGATGTCGCTAACGCCACGACTATCGCCATTCGGCAAGTCCGCCTGGCTGATATCGGTATCACGCGGTTCGACTCGTTTTAATCTGACACGTTTTAATAGGCATAAGAAAACCAGCTGGAGATTCTGATGTAGGCTTCGCCAAGCCAGGTCAGTAGGCCGGTATCGTTGCTGTAGGCCATAACCGAGGCCTGGCCGCCGAGCCGTAAGTGACGCCTCAGTTCAGAATTTTGATTAGGATCGAAACTTATAATCACCGGGAAGCGTTGTGACTGGCGTAACCAGTCACGATTGTTCTGAATAGTGGGTAGTGTGCCAGGTGGAGGTTCTTTGCCAGAACTGATGCCAAGCCCGATGCTGCGTATTTGGCCCTTAAATACCTCTCCGGGCAGTACATCAAAGAGAATCTCTACGGGTGTCCCCTCACTAATATTGCCGAGGTTATTTTCCGTGAACTCAGCGTTGATCCAGACATCGTTAATAGCAATCAGAGTGAGCACGGGATTGCCGGCACCCGCAAATTGTCCTATTTCAGCGCGCAGATTAGTGATTATCCCTGCTGTCGAGGCCTGCACCACTGAGTTGGCCAGGTCCAATTGGGCTTTCTCAACTCCGGTCTGGGCAGTTTTGAGTAGGGTGTTATCTTCGCCATCGCCACCCATTTGCTCGATAGCCCGTTTGACATCGGCTTCAGCTACTCGAACTTGAGCCTTGGCTTGGTCAAGGCTCGCCTGGGAGATTTCAAGCCGCCTCACGGAAATGGTTCCACGGTCATCATCATAGAGTCGTGTAAGTCTGTCCAGATCCTGCTTGGTCTTGAGTTCATTTGCCTCTGTGGCACGAAGTGTTGCTCTGGCGGCTTCCACCGCGGCACTGCCAGCATTGACCTGGCGTGCCGTGTTTTCCAGGTCTGAACTAGCTCGGTCCACAGCAATCTGATATTGCGATGCATCAATCTCAAATAACCTGTCGCCTTTGGCTACCTGCTGATTGTTTTTTACCCATACCTGCGTCACTAGCCCTGCAATTTTAGGAGCGACACCCACCACGTAGCCACCTATGCGAGCCTGGGTGGTATAAGGGGTGAAACGATCAGCGGCCAGGTACCATAATAAGCTGAGCAATAAAACTACTGCGATTGAGGCTCCGCTAATCCTGATAATTCGGCCCGCAGCCTCTTCGCTGTCATCTTGTGATGAAAGCCCCTCAGGCTCTTCACCTTTAGTATCAACAGGAGATTGCATTGCGTTCTCGTCGATTGATTTATCGTTCATAACCTTTCTCGTTTAATAATGCACCGTGACTTTACTCTGGCCTTTGCCGGGAGTTGGGCGCGGGTAACTGTGCTTCCAGCAAGTTGCCCCAATCGGTACGGTTTCGCATCTGTTGTTGAGTTTCTTCCGGCACAATGGATTCCTCTGATATCTCTGCCCAGCCGCCACCTAGTGCCTTGTACATCTGGATAATAGCGCTGAGATGGATTCCCTGGATGGCTAGCTGTCGATCGGCTTGGGATAACAGTGAACGCTGTGCATCGAGTACTCGTTGAAAGTCGGCATAACCTTCTCGGTAGCGAATATTTGCCAGTTCCAGTGAGCGCTCAGCTGCAATCAGCGTCTCCTCAAGGATGATTTGCTGCTCCGCCGTCTTGACCACGATGACTGCTGCATCGTCGATCTCGCGAGCAGCGAGCAGGACCGTATTCTGAAAGGCTTCAATGCTTTGTTGTAGACGCGCGTCCTGCAGACGCACATTGTTGCGAATTCGGCCCTGGTCAAACACGTTCCAGCTCAGTGAAGGTCCAGCGATAAGTTGGGCCGTATCAGCTGAGGCACTAACAGAGTTACCTGACCAGCCCAGGCTTCCTAATAATGAGATGGCGGGATAGTAGTCTGCTTTGGCCAGTCCGATCTGGGCGGATTGGGCGGCAACTCGCCACGCTGCACTGCGTATATCAGGCCGACGAAGCAATAACCGGGTCGGTACTTCGTTAATTATCAATGTGCCGATATCAGGTAAATCGCCACCTTCCCCGGCTAATTCTGGAATTAGGCCAGGTGGCCTGCCTAACAGCGCAGCTAGTGCATTTCGCACTTGTATTAACTT
>Ga0233433_10000888_pt1 | contig 30704 bp, 32 predicted proteins | sample SI_122_August201_5_FD_179868 | JGI IMG/M metagenome (GOLD analysis project Ga0233433, IMG submission 179868) | Seawater microbial communities from Saanich Inlet, British Columbia, Canada - SI_122_August2016_100_MG | ecosystem: Environmental > Aquatic > Marine > Inlet | place: Canada: British...
CTATTCGTGCTGGCTTTGCTTGGCGCTTGTGCCAGCAAGGTTACTTACCAGGAAGACTTTAATTCCAAAGAGGATTTTAGTGGCTATAAAACCTATAGCTGGCATGCGCCAAACGAACACAATGTGGCTACCAAAAACTATCTAAATAATGACATCGTTGATCAGCGAATTCACGAAGATATTGATGCACAACTCAGTAGCAAGGGCTTCACTGAGGTCGCCGAGGATCAGGCCGATTTCTTTGTTAACTATACCGTCACGGTTGCAAATGACCTGGAAGTGCAAACCTACAATACTTACAATACCGATTATCAAGCTTGGGGCTATGGGAATTTCCATGGCTATCGTGGAAATTTTGCCTCTCCCTATCGTTATTACGGTGTTAATTATCCCATTGTGCAAACAGGTAGTAAGGAAAAATATGTTTATCACAAAGTGGGTACGCTAGTGATTGATATTGTTAATGCTAACAGCGGTAAGTTGATCTGGCGCGGTACTGCAGAGGGTACGTTGGATAAAGAAAAGGTGTCTGCAGCCGAGCGAGATGAGAAGCTGGCAACGGTGATTGAGAGAACACTGCATGATTACCCACCACAGGCGGCTGATAGTCCTTAAGGGATAAATCTTGCGACTTGTCTGATAGCCTGCAATTGATCACTTTATTGGCTGGAAAGGCAGTGATATGCTGGCTTTATGGAGACTCATGACTCAACCGCTTTCAAAGCTATGTCCACAAGCTCATTAGTTCAGCTTACTGCTTGATAAGGCCATTTGTACTTCGCGTTACATTCAATTATCGTTGCGAGCGAGATTTTAGACTTAGGGGAACAATAGATGACTACTGTCGCTGTAAAAGAAACAGTTGCTGCCGATGCTGAAGCAGTTTGGAATATTCTCAGTGATTTTGCTGGCATCAAAATCGGTGGGCCGATCACGGATTTTCAGATTGAAGGCGAAGGCGTTGGCGCGATACGTACAATTACCATGGGAGGTGGCAAGGTGATTGAGCGTCTGGAAACGTTTGATTCAGTTGGGCTGACCTTCAGTTATGTTATTACCAATCAGGATAGTTCATTACCGGTCACCAATTATGCATCGATTGTGAAGATTACGTCCGAAGGTCCAGGCGCCTGCAGCGTTGAATGGACTGGTACATTTGAGCCTCGCGGCGTACCCGAAGAGCAGGCCCAGGCAATCATTAATGGGATTTATACGGGCAGTATCCAGCGTGCTCGCAAGACTCTGGTGGGCTAAACAGCGATCCCGCATAAAACAGAACCGCCATGATCCCAGAAAGGGTGTTATTCGTTTGCTTAATCTCTCTCTTATAAGCCGGTCTCCTGCCTGCCAGGCGGATCATTTGATCTCAGTGAGCGGGCTTCAATTGTTGCTGTCGTGCCTTCACTATAGGTGGCTGGAAGTCGAACTAACGCGAATTGACAACGAAACGCTTCGCGTCTAGTCTGATCAGATACTGATATGACCGAATAGTCATACGAGGCTAAAGTGCCAAAAGCGACTTACTTCAATCTCAAAGAATCAAAACGGATAGCGATCGAGGAAGCTGCGACCCGAGAATTCGGCACCTACGGATTTTACGGAGCTCGACTGAACCGTATTGTCGCCCGTGCTGGAATCGCCAAAGGTAGTTTCTACCAGTATTTTGATCATCTCGAAGATCTCTATTTTCACCTGTCGGAGCTATATGTAAATCAAAAACTGGCGCTTATATATGAAGTACTTAGCAAACATGATGAAGCTGATTTTTTTACAAAATATCGCCTAATCTGTAAGGCGAGTGTGTCCTTTACTAAAAGCGTCAGTGACGATGTGTTATTGATGAGTGAACAGATGGGCCCTGATCATCATCGGGACGCTGATCCGCGTGATCGGTTTCGTAGACGCAAGGAAGAAGAGCTGTTTAAACCCCTGATTGCCAAGGCGATTGACCAGGGTGAAATCAACTCGGATGCTGACCTTGCCTTCGTCGTTGTGACCAATATCACCTCCATGATTCAGCAATACCTGTCTAGACCAGGAAGCGTTTATGGTGTGGGTGATCTACTTCGAAAACCCCATGAACTGGAACATGCCATCGACGTCTTTATCAATTTTTTGAAGTCAGGCCTGGCCGGTCAGTTTAAGGACATGGAGCACTAGCATGGCGCCGACACTATTTTCCTTTAGTAGTCCAAAATTGCCCAAGCAAAGTGAAGTCGGCGGTAAAGCTCTCAGCCTGATTAGTTCCACGCTGGCGGGATTACCTGTCCCAAGGGGACTGGCTTTGAGTGTTGCCTTTTTCCAACCATGGACTGAGTCGATCAAATCAGGCAGTGATTGGCGAGCTTTGCTGGAGAATCCAAGCAGGGAGCATTGTGATGCCGTTAAAGCGATGGCTCAGCAGCTTACCTTCACTGAAGAGCAAAGATACCAGCTCAATGCTGCCATGATGGAACTTGAGGGTGTCAGCATATTTGCAGTGAGGTCCTCGTCTCCGGAAGAAGACTTGGAGGGTAGTAGTTTTGCCGGAATGTACGAAACCTTTCTAGGTACGAGACGAGATCAACTGGAAGGCAACATTGCCAAAGCATACGCATCGATGTTCGATTTCCGAGTGATGGAATATAAAACCCAGAATGGGCTTGAGCTGGAAAGCAGCTGTATCAGTATCGTAGTCCAGCAACAGGTTGCCAGTGATATCAGCGGTGTTGGCTTTTCGTTGAACCCCTTAAACAATTGCTATGACGAGGCAGTGATCAACGCCAGTTTTGGACTGGGCGAGGCCATCGTTAGTGGCATTGTCACGCCAGATAATTATGTGATTGAGAAAGTCAGCATGGAGCTTCTGGAAAAAACGGTCAACAATAAAGCTATTGCACTGAAGCTGGCAGATAAAGGAGGCATTGAGCAATTTGAAAATCCTCTGCCAACAGCACAGGCACTGACTGATTCCCAGATAATGTCATTAACTGAATTGATTAAGCTGTGCGAGTCGCATTATCAATTCCCCGTTGATATCGAATGGGCATTTGAAAACGATACATTGCATTTGTTACAAGCCCGGCCCGTTACTGGCTATGTGCCACTGTTTCCCGAGTTACGCACCCTGCCTGGTGAGCCAAAGCGGCTTTATATGGACATTATGCCGCTCACCCAGGGATTTGATGCACCGTTATCGGTCTTGGGTGGTGATATCTGGGCCATGGTGTTGGATCGTCTCAAGCAGGGTTCTTTTCCGGCTGGCGAGGATGGTTACCTGCTCAATCTGCATGGCAGGCAATACTTCCTGCTGCATAATTTATTTAAAGGATTGGGTAAAAAACTCGGCGCAAGGATTCTTAGTAGCTACGACAATGCTTTTGAGGGACGTGAAGAAGAGACTTATCGTGAGTATATAGCTCAGAATGTAACCAGTTTGATGAAACAAGGTAAGAAAGCGCAACTGCGTATGATTTTCACCATGTTGCCGGCCATGGTGAAGGTTATCTTGAATCCGGTTAAGCGGGCGGAGGAATTTGAAGATGTTGTCCATGGGTTAATGCGGAAATTCAAGGCTCTGGAGAATGATCGCCTCTATAACGAACTGGTGGATTCTGTTTTTGATGCCTTTCAGGAGGTGATTGAGAAGATGATTATTTTCGTGCCGGGTTTATTGGCGGACCGGAAAGTAACCAAAATGTTTGCTGGCACGGAAGTTGAAGACCTGGTTGATTCGGTTCTCATGGATGTGCCGAGTAATCCTACCAGTGCGATGGGGCATGCTATGTTCGCCCTGGCGAGTTTTGAGGATTTTAAAGCCACCATTGATGCTGGAGAATTTGAACAGAGGCTGGCAGAACGGAATTACTCACCGGGTTTTCTGTCGGCTTGGGATGACTATCACTACAAGTATGGTGAACGCGGTTTCAAGGAAATTGATGTGGCGTCCATGCGCATGTACGAAAAGCGCTCGGAGTTTTTTGCTCAGCTCAAAAGTATAAACCTTGAAGAGAATCAGATGTTAAGGGTGAAAGCCCGCAAGCAGGAGGCACTCACGCGAATGCAGGCGGTGGCGAACAAGAAAGGTAAGCTGAAAGCATTTAACAAAGCGGTAGACACCATTAATCTTGTTTATGGTCATCGGGAAACGCCAAAGTATCTAGTGGTTATCATGAACGGTAACCTGCGCCGGGTAGCACTGGAGATTGCCGACGAGTTCATAGCGCAAGGACGTTTGCAAAATCGAGAGCAGATCTTTGATTTGCATAAAGAACAGATTGGACAAGCTCAGCAAGATCCCTCTTTGCAGCTCTTGCCATTAATTGAACAAAACCTGAGGCCTTACCAGGCGATGCAGCATGTTAAGCATTATCCTTGCTTTATAGATAGCCGCGGTAAAATTTTTCGAAAAATTAACCTTGCCGAAGATGGTGATCTGGTAGGGCAGGCCGTTTCCAGTGGTGTCGTTACAGGTAAAGCAAAAGTGCTGGCAAGCCCTTATGAAAAACCACTTGAGCCAGGGGAGATACTGGTCACTGTGGCCACGGAACCCGCCTGGACACCCGTCTTTGTGAATGCCTCTGGAGTGGTTCTTGAAGTCGGTGGAGGGCTACAGCACGGCGCTATTATTGCCCGTGAATACGGTATTCCCTGTGTTAGTGGGTTGCCCGGGGTAACCGACATGATTAAAGACGGCGATCTACTGGAAGTAGATGGTACCAATGGTATCGTGAAGATTGTTGAGGCGGCATAATCTGGCTTGGCTGAACAGTATCGATGCCTTTTGCTCTAGTTCGACTTGCATACTATTCACCTGGATCTATACATGGCTAAATCCGGGTGTGGCTATAAATTAAGTTAGCGTTGAGGCTCGAGCTGTTGCCGGCAAGGTTAAGTTAGCAAGGCGTCGGCAGGCAAATCTATTTTAGAATACCTGCCGCATCTCTGTCCCTAGTACCTTGAAACCCAGTTTCTCATAGAAGCCCCTGTTGCCTTCAGTGGTTGGCACCAGGTACAGGCCTATTTCAGCGCAGCCACGTCGCTTGGCGTCATCAATGGTTCGCTGTACCAGCAGGCGGCCCAGGTTCAGTCCCCGAGCAGTCTCATTGACGATGAGTTCTTCGAGTTCGCAGTATTCGCCGCCATAGCGTAACGCTAGATTGTAAGACACGCTGGCGCAGCCGAGGATTCCGTCTTCATTCTCGGCAACGATGATGGCGCCACGTTCGTTTGCAAGGTGTGAGGAGTACACATTGTCCCATCGATCGGTGCGAGCTTCACCGGTTAACCTTTCCACCAGCGTATAGATTTGGTCACGGTCGTTTGCGTTAGCAGGTCGGGTCCTGATGCCATTTGGGTTGTTTTCAATCATATTCTGCTTTAGATCCGTGGTGATGTAAGTGGATTAGGGTCTCGCTGCTCTGTATTGACCCTATATAAAAGTAAAGTGGCTGCCAGCCCAATCAGGCAAATTGCCGCTACTGTAAGAAAGAAGTACCGATAGCCTTCCGGGCCGGGGAAACGGTCTATTAGCACTCCACCGAGAAGAGGCATGAATATGTCCGGTGTGAAACCAACCACTGAAATAATGCCAGCAGCTGTTCCTGTCACCACGACGGGTATAGAGCTTTCCTCCAGCAATGCGAAGTAGATTCCACGCATAGCGAAAATGGCCAATGATGCGATGGCAACATTGATAATCATGACCGGTAACAGGGAGGGTAGTCCCGGCAGTATTGCGAACAGGGTAAAAGAGGCGAACAGCACAATGAACAAACAAGCGATGGACCTGGCAATACCGAATTTGTCTGCAATAAATCCGGCGCCGAGGGCCGCTATCGGCTTCATCCATAGTTTGCCAACGCTGAGTACCGCGGCCATGGTGACGCTCATTAAGAAAATGTCGGATGAATATGATGTAAACCGAAATGTACCCCAATAAGCGCAGTAACCGGAGAGAATGACAATCGATATTAACCAGACGGTTGGCATTTTTAGTACTGCAAGGACTTCTTTTATACCGACTGTGGGCTGATTTTTTGCGATATTCTGGCCGCCGGCGGCATCATCAATGGTAAGCCAGGCAAGGATACCAAGCCCGAGAATCAGTACAGAGAACTGTACGATTACCATTGAAAGTGCAAATGTATTGCTGCCCAGTAGGCCGAAAACAGCAAGAATCGCCATCGAGCTGAGTACTTCACCAAAGCCGCGGCCGGTTTCAAGGACGCCAAATGCTTTGCCTTGCTCGGTTGCAGGCGCCCAGTTCCGGGTAACTCGAATCATCGATCCCCAAAACAGAAGTGTGATGGTAACGCCCCACAAGGCGTGTAGAGCCAAGCTGATTGTGTAACTGGGGAAGGTGGCGAAGTACAATCCGGAGCTACCGGTGAGAAGTAATGAAGAAGTGAGTAGAATGCGGGGTGAAATACGGTCGGCTAACCATCCGCCAGGCGCATAGGAAAGCATGGCTGTTATGCCAAATGCGCTGAGTAATGATCCGACTTCAGCATTATTAAGGTGTAAGGCATCAGCCAGTGGCTTGTAATAAACTTCCTGGAGAAAGGGTAGGTAAAATATCACGCCACCAGATAGGCTTAGCACAGCCATGATCACCCAGCGACGGATTGTAGTGGTGTGTGTTGTCAATCGCAGTGCCCTGCTCGTATCGACGCACCGATAAAATTACAGATAAGCCTTTCTGCATGAATAGCCGTAATGCCGCCAATGTCCTTTTTTGGTGCTATTTCGACTAAATCCATGCCAACGACGCGGCCTTTATTAACGAGGCCGTGTATGAGTTTCCGGGTTTGGACCCAGTTTAGACCGCCGGGTGTCTGGGCCATGACTGCTGGCATTATTGTTGGGTCGAGCCCATCAGCATCAATTGTTAAGTAAAAAGGCCCCTGACCTGGAATTCGGTCGAGTACTGCCTGCATACCTATGTCGTGCAATTCATAAGCCGATATTAAATCAGCTCCATAGGCGAGGGCAGCCTCGACTTCGGCTTCGCGGGCACTGCCAATGCCGCGCAACCCTATTTGTACGATGTGCTTAATCCAGGGCATTTCTGATGCACGCCGGATCGGGCTTGAATAACCCAGTGTTTCACCGTTTACTTCATGACGCCAGTCTAGATGTGCGTCGACGTGTACAAGCGTGATCGATTCGCCCAAAACTTCAAGTGCGCGCAGCACCGGAATGGGGACGCCATGGTCACCGCCAAGGGAGATGAGTATAGTGCCACTAGAGAGTATTTTTTGTGCGGCAAGCTCGGCGTCGCGGTAATGCGCTTTGTGATCCGCTGCATCGGCGTTGACATTACCACAGTCAGCGATCCTGATATCCTTGCCAGCTAATAAAGGACCACCGAGGTCCCAGTCGAAGTGGTTTTTAGTGTAATCGATGTCTGCCGTGGTCGGCGCGTTTCGGATGATATCAGGGGCGGTACTTTGGTCATTGGCCATTGATGATGGCTCATAGGGCATACCAAATGGGATCCCGAGAATAGCAAAATCAGCCTCTAATTCATCGAGCTCTGAAGTAAAAGGAAAGTTGAGGAAGGTTCGTCCTTGATTTCCAGGCCGTGCTGTTAAATTCTTTGGCATTGTTCTAATCCGTTCAAGTCGTGATTTGTAGATTCCTCCTACCGTAACACTATAGACAATATTCTCGTGCTGTGGGTAGAGCCTGGGTCATTTTAATGAGTCTGGCGGGGGCTTTGGTTTTTTAATAGAAGTTTCAGTTATCGATTAGTCGCTGCGCTTGACTTACCGAATGCAGACGCCAGGTATATCTATCTGGCTCGCTTCTACCTATTTTTTTGTTGTGCGAGGCATTTGTTCGAGGCTCGAGATAATATACCCTGAATGCCAGCGAATTAATTCATAGCGGTGCAGAGGCTCTTTGATGAGGCGCTACAGTTAATTTAAAATTGCTGGATGCAAAGCTATTTACTGGCCTGTAAAAGAATAGGTTTTTCCTTATCCTGGCTTGACGGCGTTGGATCTAGGCGTTATTGGTACGACCCAAAGCAGAGGCTAGGATGGATGTCGGTCGGCAACATGGTGACAAGTAGTGTGTTAATGTGGCCTGGTCGTGTTGATTTCCAATCACGAATGGAATTAACAATCTTAACCGGCTCTACAGCGTCGTTGCGAAAAACTTTTATTCGAAACCGATAGATTTAACATGGCATCAGAAGACCATAAGTTGTTTTCAAAACCGTCATATCAATGGTACGTAGTGGTGCTTTTGACCATCGTCTATGTGTTCAATTTTATTGATAGGAATATCCTGGCAATCCTCGGGCAGTCCATCAAAGACGAACTACTGATCAGTGACACTGCATTTGGATTTCTTGGTGGAATTGCGTTTGCCATTTTCTACACGTTTATGGGTATTCCGATTGCCCGACTAGCTGATAGGAAGTCACGTAAGACGGTGCTTGCTGTCTGTCTGGCGATCTGGAGCGGTATGACCGCATTGTGTGGTTTGGCGCAGAATTTTTCCATGTTACTGGTCGCTCGTATTGGTGTTGCTATTGGCGAAGCAGGCGGTAGTCCGCCATCGCATTCTATCATTTCGGATTTATTCCCAGTCTCCAGGCGAGCGACTGCGCTTGGTATTTATGCGCTTGGTATCCCAATTGGCTCGGCAGTCGGTTTTCTGGCGGGTGGCTGGATCAATGAGTTTTTTGGCTGGAGGATGGCGTTTTTTTTGGTTGGAGTGCCGGGATTGTTGTTGGCACTTTTTGTTTATCTCACCATACGAGAGCCGCCTCGCGGATTTTCCGATAGAGTCGAGGGTGAGATAGAAGTAAATGATATTAATACCGAGCCGCCGCCTGTGCTGCAGGTCTTAAAATTGTTGTGGTCTAAACGCAGTTTCCGGTATATGTCCATCGGTGGCGCGTTACATGCTTTTGTGGGAAATGGGGTTGGGCTTTATATTCCGATGATGTTTCAGCGGAGCCATGGTCTTGGTACAGGTGAGATTGGTACCTGGCTGTTTGGTCTTGGATTCTTCGGCATGTTAGGTACATTTGGTGCTGGTTATCTGTGCGATCGGTTAGGTGATAGAGACCGTCGCTGGTATATGTGGGTGCCAGGCATAATGACCTTACTTCATGTTCCTTTTGCCACATTTACCTATCTGTACCATGACCCTGAAGTGGCATTAATGGTCTATGCAGTAGCTTATGTTTTGGGGCACGGATATCTCGCACCGACCTTCGCTATGACCCAAAGCCTGGTGGAATTGCGTATGCGAGCCCTGGCGGCAAGCATTCTGTTGTTTATTCTTAACATCATTGGGCTGGGGCTTGGGCCGCAGATCACGGGCATATTGAGTGATGTGATTAATCTAACTACGGATTTGGGAGTCGACTCCTTGAGATGGGCGATGGTGGTGGTGCTCGTCTTTAATATTATTGCAGCGGTTTTATATATTATGGCAGGGCGTACCGTTAACGAGGATCTGGGCCAGCCCGTTGAAATTAAAGGGATACCGGATTGAACTATCAAACAATAGAAACCGAAAAACGAAATGGGATCCTGATCCTGCGCCATAATCGTCCGGAAAAGTTGAATGCCCGGAATTCACAGATGTATGTGGAAATAATGGCGGCACTCTCGATTGCAAGTGAGGATGATGAGGTGGTGGCAGTTGTTTTGACTGCTGTAGGGAAGTTCTTTTCTGCGGGAATGGATTTTGAAAATGAACCCAGGCGTGCTTATGAAGTGCAAGCCGGTGACTCAGCACGCACTGCTGAAATTAAGCGCGCGTTACCTAAGCGGATTGAAGGAGATGTTGGCACCTGGTTACCGGTGTTATTTATTGAATCGTTTATTCGGTTTGACAAGCCGCTTATCGGAGCCGTTAACGGGCCGGCAATTGGAGAGGGTTTCAGTTCCCTGCTGCACTGTGACCTGGTGTTTGCAACAGCATCCGCCTACTTCTGGGCACCATTTGCGCGAGCAGGGGTTGCGCCAGAATTCTGCAGCACAATGTTAATGCCTGAGCGTCTCGGACGAAGTCTTGCCAATGCGGCAATATATCTGGGTCATCGGGTTAGTGCAGCGGAAGCAAAGTCAGCAGGATTCGTGTTGGAGTTGTTTCCGGCGGGGGAAAAGTTCGAGTCGGCGGTGTTGGCTCGTATCGAGGCAGGCCTGGCTTTGACAGGTCCGCCCGAGCTTCGGCACAACACCCTGAAGCGCTACAAGAGACTTGTTTATCAGGACAGCGATCGTGAAAAGCTATTGTTGCAATGCCGCAAAGAATTTGAACTTATTCGTGAAATGGGCAGGTCAGGTGATACCAAAAAGGTGCAGGCATATTATCAAAATGTTCTGCCTGGTTAGTTATGGAATTCATACTCGCGCCTGCTTAACTAGTCTGCTAGGCTGAATTATCCTCAGATATCCACGCAAAGGAAACACGGTGGCAGAACTCATTTATCCCGGTATCGTCAGTTGTATCGCGCTGCTTGTTTACTATTATACCCTGCTGATGTCTGGACTGGCTCGTGGACGATTCGATGTGGCGGCCCCTTCTCATGATGGCCCAGAGGAGTACCAGCGTTATGTCAGAGCACACCAGAATACGCTGGAGCATTTAGTATTGTTTCTCCCTGGATTGTGGTTGTTCGCAGTGGCGGTTGATCCAATTTGGGCTTCGGGTATAGGGATCATCTGGCCGCTGGGTCGGCTTATGTATGCACGTGGCTATTATCAAGAAGCAGCCAAACGCCAGGTCGGCTTAGTGATCAGTATGCTACCCATCTATGTTTTGATTCTGGGTTCTCTAGCTGGATTTCTCTATGCGGCAGTTTCCTAGCCGTGACAAAGGAAGCACTCATAGGACTTGCCGATAGGTTGATTTAACCCTGTGCTGTTAAGCTGAATGTGGCTTAATTCTAGAAACCAGGTTTAGTGAATAGAAGACGACGGATAGTCGCTGCTAGATTAGCTGAATGTCCTCGTTGTGCTTGAAACTGGTGCGCTGAGTAATCCTTCTAACGCATCGACCAGATGACTGACAAACAGGTCGGACTTGGGTCCACGAAAAGCATCTTTTTGTCTGGCATGATGTCCCATAGCAATCGAGCTCATTCGTACTGCCAGGTCCATACGTTGTCTGTAAGCGGACTCGTCAAGGTGGGGTAAAGCTGCTCGAAGCAGTTCGCCAGTTCGCTCGCCGCTTTTACCGCCACCGCCACTCTTCTTGACTTTATTCAACGCAGATTCCTCGGTTAAAGCTAATTCATGACTGAAGGCGCAGACGTAACGACGGAATTTGGGGTCATTTTTCGAAATAAGGTAGGTGGGTATCACCATAATGTGGCAAAGATCGCGCAATGATGGTGCCTTGGCGGTTGCTTCGAGCTGGGCTAGCAGGTCTGCCCGTTTTTCCTGGGCTTGTGCATTTCTCCTTCGATGAATGGCATCAATCAGGCCCTGGAGGTTCTTGAAATGATACTGTAGTGCGGATTCGTTTTTCTGCTTGGCTTCTTTAACGATTTCCTTGATGGACACGTTATGAATGCCTCTTGATGCGATCAGTTTTTCAGCAGCTTCCATCAGAGAAACCTGAGTGGTTAGACTTCGAATTTTTTGCCCATCATGAGAAGCACTCATACTATTCCACTGCATAACAAAAGAGCAATTATAAGCGATTTCGAAGCTTTGTTCATCGGTGAGCAAGCAAGCGGTGCCCTGATGGGTTGCACGGTAAAGATGGCTAATGGACTTACCCTATACAGCCTATTCTACTTCAATCCGGAGCGGGCAGCAGGTCCCAGATAAGGGTGGCATGAAAAGGCCAGAGCGGGCTTAGCAGCGACGGATATAATAACGGTGTACATTAAAATAACTGCTAGTATGATGGTTGATGCGGATCGACCGTAACTGCTTTTCGGTTCAGTTAATTAAGAAAAGAGAGCGCTGCCTATGGACATCCTACGCACCCCGGACTCTCGTTTTGATAAGCTCAAGGACTATGAGTTTGCTGCAAATTATCTAGAAGTTGATGCTGGTGACGGCACAAAGCTTCGAATGCATTATGTTGATGAGGGAGAAGGTGAGGTCATCCTTTGTCTGCATGGCCAGCCGAGTTGGTCCTACCTTTACAGGAAGATGATTCCGCTTCTGGCTCAAGCCGGGTATCGGGTAGTGGCCCCTGACCTGGTAGGTTTTGGCAAATCAGACAAACCAACTCAACGCAGTGATTACACCTATGCCAACCATGTTGCCTGGATGAAAGGTTTTATTGAAAGCCTGGGTCTGGCTGATATCACCTTGGTTTGTCAGGATTGGGGTAGCCTGATTGGGCTTCGCGTTGTCGCTGAGAATGAGGCAAGGTTTTCTCGTGTGGTTCTTGCTAATGGTGGTTTGCCTGATGGAACCGGTATACCTGAGGATATGTCAGCGACGTTACATCAATTACTGTGCAATACTCCTGCCCTGCCTGCTGAGGATATGTTCATGAAGCTATTTGCGCCCATGGAAGATCGGCCTCAGTTCATGTATTGGGTTCGCCACTGCGATGAGCACCCGGATTTCCATCCTGCTGAGGTCCTCAAAGGCAGTTTGAATCATTGTGATGAACAGGCATATCGGGCCTGGTCAGCACCGTTTCCTTCACAGGAATATATGGCTGGTGCTCGTCAGTTTCCTTCACTGGTACCCATTATTCCCGACAATCCTGCGATACCCGCGAATCGGGCCGCCTGGAAGGCATTGGAGAAATTTGACAAGCCCTTCATCACCGCCTTCAGCGATTCTGATCCGGTTACAAAGGGTGGCGAAAAGCGATTTATTAAAACAGTGCCCGGTGCGAGAGGGCAGGCACATACCATCATCAAGGGGGCCGGCCATTTTCTGCAGGACGATGCTGCACTAGAGTTATCAACTGTTGTAATCGATTTTATTTGTAATAATAAGGGGTAGGGGATTTGAAACGAATAGTAAAAATTATCGTTATCATGACGATCTTGGCAGCACTTGCAAGGCTGTCTGTTGAAGTCGAAAGCGTGCAGAATTTTATGCTCGCTGGAGTTGCTGGTGCCTTTGTGCAGAATGCGATCGAGCCTGCAGCGGAATCAAGCGGCAGTCTGCGAGTGTTCGTTTGCGGTAGCGCATCACCTCTCGGCCGGACAGATCGGGCCCAAGCCTGTATAGCTGTGCTGACACCGGAACATTTTTTCCTGATTGATTCCGGCGCCGGATCGACAGATAACCTCGGTGCAGGTCGGCTGCCGATGGTGCGTCTTGACGGGCTCCTGCTAACACACTTTCATTCTGACCACATCGCAGAATTGTATGAGGTGAACCTAGCCTCATGGATTCAGGGAAGGCCTGTACCATTGAAAGTGATCGGCCCCGTCGGAGTCGATCGCATTGTTGATTCGGTCAACCAAGGCTATGCCATGGATCGTGACTATCGAACATCACATCATGGCGAGGCAATGCTACCGACTCAGCTCGGGGTACTTCAAGCAGAAACGGTAACTGAAGGCATCATCCTGGAACAAGGTCATATGACGATTACCCTGTATACCGGCAGTCATGCACCGATTGACCCAGCCGTAGGTTATCGCTTTGACTATAAAGGCAGAAGCGTAGTTATCTCGGGCGATAGCCTGGTCACAGATGAAACCCGGCGTATAGCCGACGGAGCTGATCTGCTGCTGCACGATGCGCTGTCTGAACCGATTGTTTCGACGCTTTCTGAATCAGCGAGTGAGGCAGGTTTGAGCCGCGTGTCCAAGATTATGGCAGACGTGATGGATTATCATGCTTCGACGACATCGCTAATTGAGCTGTCAGATCAGATAGATGTTGGGGTTATCGCTTTATATCACCTTGTCCCTGCACCCGTGAACTGGTTCGTAGAGAAGATTTTCGAACGTGGCCTACCTGCCAACTATGTGATCACCGATGACGGCATGTGGTTTGATCTACCACTGCAATCGGACGAAATTATCATCACCTCACCCTAATGGGGTGAGGGTGTAGAGGAACAGAATATCCTCAGGTTGTGACCCCGTCGCCGGGAACGTTATTCAGTAGCCTATGTCCCAACCAGTTTAGGTGTTCATTTGAAATTGTTTTAGGAGTAACCATAGATGGGTGAAAATCTCGAAATCGAGGTATTCTGGTCCTTTCGTAGTCCCTGGTCGTATCTGGCGACAAAACGTCTTCGTGACTGGCAGGAGAATTATCAACTGACGGTGAGATTCAGGCCGGTCTATCCGATTGCGGTACGCACTCCAGAATTTTTTCATAATGTGCAGCCGCAGTGGTTCTCTTACTTCAGGACAGATGTGTTCCGGGTTGCGGAGTTTTTACAAAGGCCGTTTGTCTGGCCTAACCCGGACCCTGTCGTTCAAACTATTGATGCCGATGGGCTGCGACAAACCGGTAATGAACAGCCCTTTATCTCTCGTCTAACCAGCCTGGGTATTCTCGCAGAGGAGCAAGGCAAAGGTATTGAATTTGCCGATGAGGTATCGATGCTTATTTGGGGCGGCACGCCTAATTGGCATCAAGGTGACTTGCTAGCCCAGGCGACGGCTAGGGCTGGCCTGAACCTTTTGGCTATGGAGGGGCGTCTTGATGCCGAAGCAGACCGCCTTGAAGCAGCCATTCAGAATAACCAGTTGGCTCATGATAAAGCCGGGCACTGGGGTGTTCCTACCTGCGTCTACCAGGGAGAACCGTTTTTTGGCCAGGATCGTCTTGATGTGCTGCTGTGGCGATTAGACAAGGATGGTTTGAATACGGATTAGAACATCAAGGCCAGGGAATTTCCGGAAACCCAATTAGCTAGTCGCTTTCTTGTTTTGCAAATGGCTGGGTCGTATTAAAATGCAATCTGTCAGTTAAGCCAACTGGTTTGGTTAAGTGCTGCGAATCAGGTCAATAATAGCTTGTGATACTTGTTCCGGCTCATTCTCCTGCACGAAATGCCCGCCGCCTTTGATGGTGGTATGCGGCAATCCCTTTGTACCTGGTACGCGCTCGATAAATTGTATCGCCATCCCAGCGGTAACCGGGTCGTTATCGGCAAACGCGCAGAGAAAAGGTTTCTCGAAGTGGTCAAAAAATGCCCAAGCTTTGCGTTGTTCTTCCATAGACGGTGAAGTTGGTAATGTGGGTACCTGGCTTGGCATAGCTCGAGGGCCCATTTTAAAACTGGCATCGGGAAAAGGCGCATCATAGGCCTTGGCGAGCTGCGTAGGTAGGGGCGAGCGTATACCGGCGGCATGAAGCATGAATTTGAATGCTCTGGTCAGGTTTGAGCGTTGTTCCATGGTCATCGACATCATAAAACCAATCGGCATATCTGCGCTTTCCCAGCAGAACTTCTGCCAGTAAGCGAATTTGGTTGCCTGGTTACCTGCCATTTGAGACAACGCACGTTGCATCTGTGCAAGGCTGGGCGTTGGCGAATTAGCCCGAAAATCTTCCACCTCTTTGATTACTTCGGCGGATATATCTGGATTGTAGGGCAAGCCGGTATTTGCAATTACCACACGATTGAAACGATGAGCGTGATTGACCACTAGGCGCAGCCCAATCAGTCCGCCCCAATCCTGGCCGAAGAACGTGATGTCGGAAAAATCGTTTTTCTCCAGCCATTTCCCCATCCACTCAACCTGAACTTCATAGGTATAATCTTCAAGTGCTGCTGGCTTATCGGATTTTCCATAGCCTGGCAGATCGGGTGCGATAACGCGCATGCCGGCTTGTGTCAGGTAAGGAATCATCTTGCGGTACAGGTAACTCCACACGGGTTGGCCGTGCATACAAAGGACTATCGGGCCGTCTGCAGGCCCTTCATCGAGATGGTGTATGCGTAGATCGCTGCCGTCTTGGGTTTGAATTGCAGTGTAGTGAGGAGCAAAAGGGTAGTCAGCTAAATCAGTAAACCGTTCCTCAGGTGTTCGAAGTATCAACATATTGGTTATCTCTCCTTGCTAGGATGATCAGTTTTATCGGGAAAAAATGTGATGAACCGACCACGGGGTTTCGGTGTCTTGTGGATGTCTGGTAGCTCACAGATTCGATCCATTCGAGTTACGCTGCCATCGGCGTATTCCCATACTAATTGATCAGCATCCATATAGCGCCGTACTACCACTGGGCCCCAGCCGAAAACGTGGAAGTCCAGTACACCATTATTCCAGTTCATACTGGCAGAGGTTCTGGGGCAAAACTGCCTGCTACCAATAGTGAATAGAACTCCACCCTCAGTATCATTGGTATTCAGACCGGCCGTGCTGTTGGGGCCGCTATCGTGAATAACACCGCTGCTGGTGACAATCGTGCGTGAGCCGCATTGCTCGACACGTTCCAGATGGCCGACGTGGCCGGTTACACCGATCCAGAGTCCTCGAATATCTGCCGCTCCCTCAGGCAAAGGCTCCGTGCATGACCTTAAAACAGGTAGTGGGAAGTGATCATAGCTGCATCCTGGCGTGTTGCCTTTGGCGATATCGGCGGCCAATTTTCCTCGTCCATCGAGGACGGGTAGTTGGCAGTAATTAATCGTGCTGCCATCTCCTGTGAGCGTTTGCGGGTCAGTCGTTAAGGGTGGCCGTGGTGAAAAAAAGGCAAAACAGAATACCGCAATCAACAGAAGCGTCAGTGCTGCGAGGATACGCAGGAGAACTTTGACCATGCTGGGTCGGCTTCGCATTTCTGTTGGTGTGGAATTCATGAGCCCAAAAGTAGCAGATTGCAGAAATTAATGTAAGGCATTATTATAATCTAGTTTTGCAATGAGAATACAACTATGCCTCTAACTCAACCCCTGCGCCTGAAAGGTGCACCTGGTTCGCCCTATACTCGCAAGATGCTGGCTTATATGCGCTATCGCCATATTAGTTATGAATTGCTTATCGGCAATCAGTCTGCTGAAAAGATGGGCTTGCCTACGCCAAAGGTTGACCTGTTGCCAACCTTTTATCTACCGAATGATCAAGGGGAAGTTGAGGCTGTTGTTGATTCTACACCACTGATTCGCCGCTTTGAGAGGGCCTTCTCAGGAAGAGAAGCGCTGCCGATGGACCCGGTACTAGGATTTATTAACTACCTAATCGAGGACTATGCTGACGAATGGTTGACCAAATCGATGTTTCACTATCGCTGGTACTATGCTGCAGACATCAAGAAGGCTGGGGATATTCTGCCGCTCTGGCGAGGTCTGCAGATGGACGATGACCAGCATTTAAAGGCTGCTGAGTTCGTCGCAGGAAGGCAGATTTCTCGACTCTATGTAGTTGGTTCCAATGATCTGACAGCGCCGGTGATTGAGGCCAGCTATGTTCGTTTCCTGGGTATCATGAACCGCCTGATTATGCGCCAGCCGTATCTGTTTGGAGATCGACCTGCTTCTGCTGACTTTGGCATCTATGCTCAATTGACCCAGTTGGCGAAGTTCGATCCGACACCTATGTCGATCTGCTTAAACCAGGCTCCACGAGTGTTCGCCTGGACAGATGTTGTTGATGATCTCAGTGGTCAGATCTGTGCTGAAGACGGCTGGATGTCCAGGGATAGGATAAAAGAGGGTTTGGCTGATCTACTCGCTGAAATTGGTAAAGTTTATGCTCCAGCGTTGCTTGCCAATGCTCATGCGCTGCAGTCAGGTGAGAAGCAAATGGAAACCACGATTGATGGCAAACCCTGGCAACAGCCAACGTTTGCTTACCAGGGCCGTTGTCTGCAATGGATCAATGCGGAGTATCGGAAACTAGGCTCTGATGAGCAATCCTGGGTTGACGATATCCTGGCAGGGACAGGCTGCGAATTTCTGTTGGTGTCTAGCTAGTTTCTTGGTGTAAAGCATTGCTAGAGCCTACGGCGTTCGAGCGTGCTTAGAGACAGCTGTTTTTACGCGTCGGGGTTACCTGGGAAGAATGAGTAGAAGAAAGGGGAAAGGGCACATGCTACAAAAAGGATTTTTGATACTCATTGGACTTGTTGTCCTCGGATGTTCGGTCGTATGGTTTAACCGAATTGACTTGATGCTGGCGGTGGTCAAGTATCAAAGCGATCGAGAATACGATATTGGGCCGAAACGTCAGATTGCCTGGCAGAGAGGTCCCGAAGAGGTTATCGGTAATGACCGCCTACCCAATATAATTTTCATCCTCGCCGATGATCTAGGCTACAACGATATATCAACCTTTGGTGGTGGTGTAGCAGACGGTCGGGTCAAGACGCCGAGCATCGATCAACTGGCAGCCGAAGGTGCTGTGTTTGAACAATCCTATGCCGGTAACGCGACCTGTGCTCCTTCTAGGGCCATGCTGATGACAGGGCGGTACCCGACGCGAACCGGGTTTGAATTCACGCCGACTCCTTCTGGTATGGGACCGATGGTCTCGATGATCAGCGATAGTATCGATAACGGTTTGCCGAGTGGCCGGTTCAACGAAGCAGTTTCAGAACATGCGCCGTCATATGCTGAGCAGGGTTTGCCTTCCTCGGAAGTCACCATCGCCGAGGTGCTAAAAGCAAAAGGTTATTACACGGCACATATAGGTAAATGGCATCTTGGCCGAGGTGATGGTTTTAAACCTAATGATCAGGGTTTTGATGACAGCTTGCTGATGGCAAGTGGGCTGTTTCTACCCGAAAATGACCCGAATGTAATTAATGCCAAACTTGATTTTGATCCCATCGACCAGTTCCTGTGGGCGCGACTAAATTATGCTGCTTCGTTTAATAATGGGGGTAGCGAACGCTTTGAGCCTAATGGTTACCTGACGGATTACTACACAGATGAGTCGATTAAGGTCATCAAAACGAATAAAAACCGGCCTTTTTTCCTGTACCTGGCGCATTGGGGGGTTCATACCCCTTTGCAGGCGACTCGAGAGGATTATGAAGCCGTAGGTGATATCAAACCGCATCGACTTCGAGTTTATGCTGCTATGGTGCGCGCATTAGATCGCAGTATTGGCAGGATAAACCAAACTTTGATTGATGAGGGCCTCGCTGATAATACGATTGTGGTATTTTCCAGTGATAATGGTGGTCCGGGTTATGTTGGATTGCCTGACATTAATGCACCCTACCGTGGTTGGAAAATCAGTTTTTTCGAGGGTGGTGTTCGAGTACCGATGTTTATCAAATGGCCAGAGCGGATTGCACCGGGAACCACTGTCGATAAGCCCGTTGCACACATTGATGTCATGCCAACCCTGGCTGCTGCTGCCGGTGCTGCCTTGCCTGGCGATGTGGAGATTGATGGAGTGGATATTCTGCCGCTGGCGACGGGTGATGCTGTTGGCCAGTGGCGTCGGCAGACACTTTTCTGGCAGAGCGGATACTACCGGGTCGTCAGGCATGGCGACTGGAAGCTTCAAGTCTCAAAAAGCCCGGACAAACAGTGGCTCTATAACCTGGCCGAAGACCCGACAGAGCAGGATAACCTCGCTGCTAGCCACTCGGAAAAGCGTCAGGAACTGATGGCCTTACTAGAGGCTCATCAGGCATCGGCGCGAGAGCCGCTTTACCCTTATGTTGCCGAGATGGCGGTGGCTATCGATAAAACATTGGCTGATTACTTTGAATCTGGCGACGAATATATACATTGGCCGAACTGACAAGCAATACAGCGTCTTAACAAGCTGATATCAGAAGCGAGCTGTCCTGGGAGAAGTTAAATCCCATCGAAAAAGCCAGGGTGCAGCGGATTGGGCCAGGTAATAGCTATGGCAGCTGGCCAGCTGAGTCAACCCAGTTTGCTGAGTACCTGACAACGCTTCATTAACCGGCGCGCACTCTGGTTAAAATCATCGCGGCGATGTAGCACCCGGCGGTTATCCCAGATGATCAGATCGAAGGGCTGCCATTGTTGCTGCCAGACGTTTTCGGGTAAAGCGGCATAAGACCAGATCTCATCCAATAGTGCTTCGCTATCGTTGAGTTCAAGTCCTGGTATGTAGGCCCATTCCCGGCGCCCCAAGTACAGCGCCTGTTTGCCAGTTTCAGGGTGGGCGGTAATGACGGGGTGCACTGAGCCAGGTGCGTCCCGAGGATCATCGAAGGCTTCAAAGCCGGGACGAAGTTTCCCAACACTGGTATGTGCAGCATTATGCTTGATGGACAGACCGCGTAGACGAGCCAAGAGATCATCCGGGATTGCCATAAGAGCAGCATTTTGGTCAGCAAAATAAGTATCGCCACCTTTTTCAGGTATCTCGATGCCTAATAGAACGCTGGCCGGTGGCGGGTTATCGATGTAGGTCATATCGGAATGCCAACTGGCTTCGGCATTGCCGAGCCCGCCAATGGGTTTACCATCCTTGAGAATATTTGAGAGCTGGGTGACATAACGATTTTTGATCTTGGCCCGTTCTGATTCTGGCAGGCGGCCCATGGGAATTTCTTCCAGAGGACCAAATCGGGAGCTGAAGGCTTGCAGTTCATCTTCATTGATATGTTGCCTGCGTATGCGCAGTACGCCGTAGGTGAGCCAGGCTTCATAGACTCGATTGAACTCATCATTAGTGATTGACCTGACGTCGATGTCTGAAACCTCGGCTGCAAAGTTCAAACTTATGGGGTTGATATTCATGATAGCTTCCGGTGGTTTGAGTCGCTCATGTCAAAACTGTTCTTGGAACAATGATCCTGCTCATGTAGGACAGTTCGGCGTGAGCTGTAAACATTTTATTGAATTTGAGGATCGCAGTTCCCAGGGCGGTCTCGTGCCAGAATAGCCTCTCTAACTGTTCCTGGTTGTAACGACCTGGTTGAGCAGTCAGGGCCTCCAGATAGAAAACCTTGGCATCTTCAATAGCGCTTTTGAACCATTTGAGTTCAGCGATGGGCAGGGTTTCATTGTCGAGCAGGGTACCGAGTTTCTCAATATTCTCAGTCATGGAATATCCGGACACGCCAACCAGGGAGCGGCCGGCTCGTCTGCGTTTACCCAGATCATGCCAGGGTACCAGGGTTTGCAATTCGGCACGCAACGCGGCATTCCAGGAATCGTTGTCTTCAGTGGGTTTGCTGAAGGACACCGGACAGGCGGGTGCATCATTAAGCCCTGCTGGCGGTGCATCCTCTGGAAAATCAGCCAGAACAGGACCGCTTGGAGCCCGTAACAGCTTCAGGGCCGCGTCAATCACGCGATGTTGAAATGCGGCATCGTCAGGTTTACCGAGAGGGCGACCGAGGGGAAAGCTTACCCAGAGTGTACGCGGAGGTTGCATACTTTCAGCGTTCTCTCGCACCAGGCTGATACCTGTGGTCATAATGCCTTCTTTTTCGAGATAAAAGGAGAGCGCGCACACGGCGCGCGTGCAGTTGGGTCACACAGGCGTTAAAAAAACGGCATCAACCTTATCTTGTTTTAATAGCCCTGCAACCTGCGATGCTGAGGTTGCATAGGCTTCAGGGTTCAAACCGGCGCCCATAAAACTATAGTGAATCTCAGCCAGGGAACCAATCTTGCCATCCGCTTCGAGTTCCCGAAATCGATCTATGGGAAAAACCAGGTTGACGTCTTCGGTGAACCCGACCTTGTCGAAGTTGACTGAGCTGTGCGACATAACAAGGTTGTCGGCATCTTCACTTCCTGAAATCGGTCTGAAGGTGGAATCAATGAATTCAAAACCAGGGGCATCACGGAAATGTAGTCCTGCCGTGGTAATTAAGGCTATGCGCAGTTCAGCGATTTCTCTATTAAGGTGGGTCCATACCATTGGGCCTAGTGGCGGCTGGACTTTTGACATAAGATGCTCGCGTTCGTACTTGGGGAGATCAATAAGTCTTACCATGGTGCGTTATATCTGTATGGCACAGCTAATGTTGAGTTGCTTAGATTTCTGCCGCAGAGCCAGTCTTGAAAAGCAGACCATCTGTTTAACCTTCCCAGTAGTAGACAGGCAAGGGACAGGCGGTGCCGGGTGGTGGTAGTCCTCCCTGAATTGGTTTTCATCCTGACTGGTTTAGTGATGACCATAGAATAATATTGACACAGCAGGAAACAAATGTCACTATTAGTGACATAATAAGCAGCGATTAAATATAATGCAGTTAGTGTCATCCTAATGAGTGAAGTCAGAGCACTAAAATTAGACGGGCGGGTGGAACGCACTGCAGCGACACACGAAAAAATTCTCAGCATCACTCGTGAATTGATTCTGACGGGAAACATAGACCCTACCGCGCGCGAAATTGCTGAAGCAACAGCCATCACCACCAGAACGCTGTTTCGGCATTTTTCCGACATGGAGTCCCTGCACCGCAGCTTAATCGAAGATGCAGGAACAAAAGCTGCGGCTGTCATGGATGACCCCTTTCCCGATCAAACAGCAAGCAGTTGGCGAGACCAGATGCAGATCGTTATTACAAGGCGTGTTCGGGTATTCGAGTCACTGCTGCCGCTTTATATTTCAACCATCTGGAGCCGGCACCGCGCATCGACTTCAGGATCTCAAAGGGATAGTGGCATAAAACGGCGAAGAAAAAGACTGATGGAAGTGCTACCCAGGGGAATAACACAGGATCAGATATTATTTGAAGTGATTGATGGCGTACTCGGTATCGAATATTGGATTAGCTTGCGTCGAGATCAGAGACTCAGTGTCTCCAAGGCAACCAGAGTGCTAAGGCTCGCAGTGGAAAGGCTCACGGCACATGGGTAAGTCACTGAGAGAAATACGTTTGCCTGATTTGCAAGCGCATTTTCAGCGTTTATTGCCAGGATTGATGGTCGCATTTACGGTTGGCTTTGCCGCCAGTTTCCTTGGTGAGCACTATAGTGCGCCATCGTTATTGTTCGCTCTCCTGCTTGGCCTTTCACTCGGGTTTATCTATGAGGATGGGCGGTCCACGCAAGGCATTGATTTTTGTGCCAGAACTATCCTGAGGCTTGCTGTCGCCCTGTTGGGTTTTCGAATTGCCTTGACGGACCTTTTGGTATTGGGCTGGCAGGTGCTGGCACTTATCCTGGTCGGCGTAACCTTGACCATTTTCTTTGGTGTGATGATTACCCGTGTGGCAGGAATGAATAAACAATTCGGTCTTCTATCCAGTGGTGCGGTTGCAATATGTGGTGCATCAGCGGCGCTGGCTATTTCGGCGGTACTGCCAAATGACAAGACCAAGGAGCGAGATACGGCATTTGTGGTCGTCGGTGTGACAACGCTTTCCACACTGGTTATGATCATTTATCCGATTGTCAGTACATCTATTGGATTATCAGATACTGCCGCTGGCGTCTTTATCGGTGCCACCATTCATGACGTTGCTCAAGTGGTTGGTGCCGGTTATTCGGTATCAGAAACAACCGGTGATGTTGCGACGGTTACCAAGCTAATAAGAGTTTCATTGCTGTTGCCGGTAGTGCTAATCGTCGGACTGGTTTATCGAAAATCAAAACTAGAAATGCAAGAGAAACCGCCACTGCTGCCAGGATTTCTTGTGGTATTTCTTGTTTTTTCCTGTGCTAACAGCTTCATCGATTTACCTGAATTGTTATTAAGTAGTGCCAATGTGATGTCTCAGTACTGTCTTATTGCTGCTATTGCTGCCGTCGGACTGAAGTCAAACCTGAAAAGCCTGGTGGCCGTGGGTTGGCGGCCGGTAGCGTTGATGAGTTTGGAAACCATCTGGCTGGCCGGTCTTACACTGGCTGGATTGTCTATGCTGGATTAAAACCGAAGAGCATAGTCTAAAGGACTTTTTATGAAGCTTAAGCATTATTTAGGTACCTGCGCGTGGCGGGCTGCCGCGTTTAAATTAACAGGAATGTTTGTTAGTCATTGGACTCAGCCAAGCAATCGGTTCTGTCAGCTTGATTCACAAATTAATGTATAGCATTATTAGTGTCAGTCCTAGCGCCGGTTTCGTTTAGTAGAAACTCACCAACACGGAGAAAGACTATGGCCGGTCTGATTGTTTACGGTACGCCCGTATCCCCATTTGTGCGGAAAGTTGAAGCCTTGCTAAGACATCAGAATGCTGCCTATGAGTTTAAAACATTAATATAATGGCCATGCCTGACTGGTATGCGGAGATCAGCCCGGCAGGTAGGATTCCTGTGCTACGGGACAAGGCTATTGGAACTGAAGGGGTGGCGGGCACCATCGCAGATTCGTCAGCGATCTGTGCCTACCTGGAAAAGAAACTCTCTGCTGGTCTTTATGCAGATTCAGTATTTGATACCGGCCGAGCGGTGTGGCTGGAAGAATATGCTGACACGGAACTGGCGCAGCCGCTAGGCATGAAACTGTTTAGACCCATTATGTTTCCGCGGTTTGCCGGCAAGGAATCGGATCTCGAGACTGCACGACATATCTATCAGGAAGAGTTACCCAGACATTTTGATTACCTTGAAGATGCGCTCGCTGGTAATGAGTTTTTTGTTGGCAATCAATATTCGATTGCAGATATCGCAATTGCTGCTCAGTTCACCCAGTTGGATCTGGTTGTGGGTTTGCCGAATGCGATCCGTTGGCCGGCACTGGCCAGACATACCCAAGCTACCAAGCAGCGACCAGGATTTGTCGATAACCTGGCCGCCTGTTCGAAGATGCTGGGCCGGGTGATTCCGGAAAAAGTAGATTTGTCGTGAGTTACACCGTTTTTACGACAGAAGATGGGCGTGATTTTGTCCGCACTCCAGATGAATGCTTCGATAACCTGCCTGACTTCCCTTATCTGCCGCATTATGTGGAAATTGATGGCTTGCGTATGCACTATGTGGATGAAGGTCCCAAAGATGCTGAGGTGGTACTGTTGTTACACGGCCAGCCGGATTGGTCCTATCTGTATCGAAAAATGATCCCAGGCATTGTCCAGGCAGGGTATCGTGTTATAGTGCCCGATATGATTGGCATGGGGCGCTCGGATAAGCCCACAGATATTCATACCCATACTGTTTATGGGCACGCTGCCTGGTGGCTTGAATTGATCAACCAACTGGCGCTTCAGAACATTACCCTGTTTGGCCAGGACTGGGGCGGGTTTACCGGTCTGCAGGTGGTTGCGCATCACCCGGAATACTTCCGCCGAGTCCTAATCTCAAATAGCGGTCTATTCCTCATGCCTGAGCCGATTTTGAATGTCCCTCAGGGGATCAATCGTCAAGACTATCCGGTTGACCCGGATGCGGAGATCCGGACCTTCGATGATTTTGTGGCTAACTGTGCAGCCAAGGGCCTTATCAAGGAAGACATGTCTGAATTTTTTCAGGCCTGGATGCTTTATGCATTGACGGGCCCGGAATTAAAGGCCAGCGATAATTTGCGCAGAGACTTCGGTGGAATTGAACTGACAGATGATGAGGCGCGAGCCTATGATGCGCCGTTCCCTGATGAGGTATTCATGACCGGGATCAGAACGCTACCCAGTATGGGGTCGATGATCGATACTGATAAGAGTCTGGCTGCCTGGGAGGCCCTTAAACAATTTGAAAAGCCATTTTTGACCGTGTTTGGCGAGTACGACCTGTTGGTAGGTTCGAAGAAGACGCAGGATGCATTGATTAATAATGTGCCCGGTGCAAAAGGTCTGCCTCATGACCGGATCCCGGCGGGGCACTTCATTCAGGAAACTCAGGGCGAAGAGTTGGCGAGGCGCCTGGTTAATTTTATGACTTCTGTATGAGCTAAAGGTAGTCTCAGCAGATCGCATCGCTGGTTTTGAAAAATGATATGAATATCAGGCAGGAAATCCCCATGAAAAGACTTCACTTTTGGTTAATTGCGGCAGTTTTGTATGTTGCTTTCTTCAGTTGGTATACCAGTTTTGAAGGCCCAATGCGCGAGGATGAAATTAACAAAGTGTTACAACGGGTTGAGCAGAATGGACGTTCAGAACAGTCTTTAGAGATACTAGAGCATTTTATGCGGACCGACACAGGCAATGACTTTATTATGGTCAACCTGCTGGACATGAATGAGTCGCCGCCTGAATTACCGGCCACTGGGCCAGGAGCCGATGCCATGCAATTAATTAATCATTATATGGAGCACATGTATCCAGCCCAGTTTAGACGCGCCAGCCATCCAGTATTTTTTGGCAGGGCAGTGGCGGATGCCATGGATATTTCAGGAGTAGAAGGCGCTAACCATTGGGATCAGGGCGCGTTGTTTCGATACCGAAGTCGACGAGACATCATTGCCATTGCAACTAATCCAGCCTTTGATGAAAGACATGACTATAAAATGGCGGCCTTAACCAAGACAATTGCATTTCCGGTTGAGCCGGTACTTCATCCAGGGGATGCCAGGATAATCGTCGGCCTGCTGGTATTTTCAATTTTTTCATTGCTGGATCTGTTTATTTACAGACCAAGATCGCCGTGATAGATAGCCCCCGAGGAATGACCCATTTTTAAATGAGATTGACAAAATGAGTAACATAACCCTCTATGGTAGTTCTCTTTCTCTGTATACGGGTAGGGCTCGCAGTTATCTGATAAAAGCTGGCCTCGATTATAGGGAGGTCACGCCTGTTACCCCAAACTATCGTGACAACATAGTTGCCAGAGCGGGTGGACGCAGGGGCGTACCTACTATCGAAACTGCAGACGGTGAGGTCATCAGAGATGGTGTTGCCATCGTCGATTATTTTGAGCAAAACAGTGGGCACTTGTATTCACCGAAGACGCCCAGGCAGAAAATACTGAGCCTGCTATTTGATGTCATCGGTGCCGAAGGGTTACTTCGACCCGCGATGCATTATCGCTGGAATTTCCCGGAGCATAATCTAGAGTTCCTGGCATTCCATTTTCAATCCATGGTGCCGCGGGGACCCAATCGAATTGAGCAGGCTGAGAAAGGAGCTAACGCGATGCGAGCAGCCTGTGCTGCATTCGGTGCGGTACCTGACACCTTTGAACTCGTAGAAACGCTCTATCTTGAATTACTGAAAAAATTAAACCACCACTTTTCTGACTACCCGTACCTGTTGGGTGGTAAGCCTTGTGTGGGTGACTTTGGGATGATAGCGCCCTTTTTTGGTCATCTTGGTCGTGACCCTATGCCTCTGTCGATTATGCAGACCCGAGCAGTTCGCCTGTTTAGATGGGTTGAAAGAATGAACCGACCAGAACCAGACGTAGGTGAATTCGAAACACAGGATGGCCAGTATCTGCCTTCTGACGAAATTCCTGGTTCATTAATTGACGTACTCAAACATCTCGCAATCGATTTCATTCCTGAAACAATTGCAGCGTCGGATTGTATTAATGACTGGATTGATCAGCAGAAAGATCTCGCTCCCGGCACTGAAGTCATGCGCGGCGTAGGCATCGGTAGCTTTGAGGCCCGTGGTGTAAGGGTTAATGCCTTGGCACAACCTTTCCGGTTTTACCTGCTCAAACGGTTGCAGGACTACTACACGCAATTGGATAAGAAAGCACAAGTATCTGTCTCAGACATGCTTGCCTCATGCGATATGCTGGATGTCCTGGATATTAAATTATCGCGCGGTATTGAGCGTCATAACAACCTTGAGGTGTGGCGATAATGGGTAGGCTCACCATAACCAATGGCCATTAGTGACCTATCAACAGGGTTGGTTGCAGGCACACGAATTGATCCTCTGGGCGACTGATTATACCTTGCTCACTATCCGAACCTGAATCCTATAGCCTGTCGTTCAAAGTCCGTATAGTCGTAGGTTGTTTTGTACGAGATTGCATTGATATCGGCGTTGTTGGGTTTTAAACCCGCAGCTAAGTTGAATCTTTCTAATCGTCTTTTTGTTGTATTAATTTTTGTATTGTCAGGTTCTGGTACTACATCTGCTAATACAGATTCTCCACCCATACTAATTGCGCCTTTGTCTGATTGGGAAGTGACAGGCTATGCTCTCAGTTTCACATGGCAAAGGCAGTCGTTTCTCCCATAAGAGGAATCCTCATCACAGGCCTGGTCAGTAAATTCCTATCAGCCCCAGGTCTCAAGCACGGCCGACTTCTCCGTCCTCACCATAGACGAAATCCAAATCGCTCCAGGTCAAGATCGGAGTCGGATTGAACCTGGTGATGGGAATGATGAAGAAGCCCTCGAAATAATGGAAATGCTCTAGTACTGGACCGAAATCGTCCATATGCCAAAAGTGCTGCTACCTGCAGGGCAATGGGTTTGGCGGGTACGCTGAGTCAGCTATCCGGAACCGCAATTCCCCACAGCTATTTGTTAGGCTCAATTGATACTGAAAATCAGAGTCTTTGGCTGCATTCGAACGCTGAGGCGGGAATGAGTATTACAGGTAAATATCTCCGAGAATGGTAACCCAGCTTAGACCTGTGATGACAATGGCGATAAACACCGCAGCCGAACCCATATCCTTGGCTCTCCCGGAAAGTTCATGCAGTTCCCCGCCAAAGCGATCAACCACAGCCTCGATGGCGCTGTTGACCAATTCAGCGAGCAGGAGCAATAGCAATGGTACCACCAGGAGTAGAAATTCCACCCCATCCCGCGCCAGCCAGATGGCCAGTGGCAGTCCGATTACGGCGATGGTGACCTCCTGACGAAAGGCAGCCTCGTGTCGCCAGGCTGCTTTGATACCAAGCCAGGAGTATCTTGTTGCTGAAATCATGCGGGCCAGGCCCTTTTCACCAGGTTTCATGTCTGTGTTACCTCTTGCTCAAATCTGTTTTCTAGCGTTGAGTGTGCGAGTTTATCTCAGACACGGTCTTATTTTGGAAAGTTTTTGTTGGTGAGTGGTCTGCTTGGTTTACCAGACTCATACAACAAGGGCAGCAATTGGCTTGTGTTAACAGGCAGTTACCAGAGGTTTGGAAGCCGTTATCTGATTTTTTTTCAGGGCTGATCTTCAGTATCCTGGCGAGGGAGAACCAGTTTTAAGAACTTGCCTGGGTCGAGTAGGGATTCATTTTACTGAACTAGCGTTGCGCCATTGCCTGTTAGTCACCTTTCTCTGTCGAGAGGATGTGGCAGGTCACTGCATTTGACTACCAGCTGAGTATTTGGTTCGAGAAGGGTGGTTGCACCAATGAATGCGCCGGGAATCCAGTGAAGGCCAGGATTAGTTGGCCATCACTGCAAAGAGCCAGATTATTTGGTCGCTGATAAATGGGTATGCACTATTTTCCAGTCGCCTTTGATCTTAAATAACACCATCGTCCCGGTCTGGTAAAATGAAGTCATTGCGCCTTGTCCGGCGCGAACACTTTCCACGCTGTTGGTGGTATTGATGACTCTGTAGAAACTGCTAACCGCTGAGTTGCCATTAACCCGAACCATGATGTCCTCGACGGTGGCAATTCTCTCGACGTCAGGGCGAGCTTTCTTGAGGACATTGTTACCTGCTGTTTGTATGGCCATGGACTTAGCATTATTAGTGTATCTCATGCCGCTGGCGATATAGGTGCGATCACTGGCCATGAGTTTGGCCTGTTCGGTTAAATCAAGGGTTTCTGAGTTGATATATTTATGGATGACTGCTTTAACATCGGCAACGTCGTCGGCGTTGGCAATGGCGGCAGTAAAAAGAGCCAATAGGATCAAGAAATTGAAGGTATATTTTTTGTTGGTACGCATAATTTCTTCCTTTATTGTTATGATTTTTTACTATTGAGAAATTATTATACTCAAGGATCACTAAAACATAACCATCAGGGAAATAATTTTCTGCAGTGGGTCTGTTAAGTATGCGATAGAGCACCCAGGCAGCCGGCCTCGCAGGATATTGAGGTCATGGAAATAGGGCGTTAGCCAATCGCTTGAAAGAAAGGCTGTGCCTGTTTAATGCTTCGGTCGATGTAATCTTGTCGGCAAGACAGGGTCGGTTTAGAGTTCAACCCTGATACCGGCGGTAATCCTGAGTTCCTCCCTATACTCGTTGCCGGAAAGTTTATTAACGCTGATAAATCCAGTCCAACCATTGGGAAAGCCGCTCACGGGGATGCCGACTAAAATCAACTTCCGTTGTCAGCAACATTAATAGCGTTACCATTGATCTGATTTTCAAAATAGTGAAAAATCACAGTGTGAATATTAAACAAGCACAGCGGTTTCTGGGTAAGGTGAATGTGCAGCCCCTGAAAGAAGCCATCATTGCACTGGAACCCCGGGCCTGGCAGGAACAGTTAATTCGTCAACAAAGTTATGAAGTGCACAAAGACACCGAATCAATCGTACTGTTGTTTTGCGATGAAGCCTGGCCGGAAGGAGATGTTCATCGTGAATCTGGCTGGGAGCATCTGGCGGTTGCCGCGATGCCACTCGTTAATGAGATAATTGAGACCTATTATACCAAAGGTGGCATTGTAATCAGGGCCATGGCTGCCAGGTTAGTTGCGGGTGGGCGCATTAACCCGCATATTGATGCTCTTAAATCCTTTCATATGAGTCATCGTATCCACGTACCAATCACCTCTAATCCAGCGGTGCGGTTTATGATTGAGGGTAAGCCATACCCGTTCGAAGTAGGTAAAGCCTATGAAATCAATAATCAGAAAAAGCATAGTGTCCTAAATATGGGAAAAGAAGATCGAATTTCCTTTATTTTTGACTATGTGCCACCTGATAAAAACAAACCACCTATGTCCAGTGCTTACGAATGAGTGAATTGACGAATAGCAAGGATAAAAGCATCGCACAAGCCATTGGTTTTATGCGCGCGAATCGCCCGCTGCGAACAGAAGAGTTGTGCCGTGATTATTTAAGGCAGAACCCCGGCTGTACTGAACATCTTCGTTTGCTCGGTCACGCCTTGATG
>Ga0233433_10000889_pt1 | contig 30659 bp, 31 predicted proteins | sample SI_122_August201_5_FD_179868 | JGI IMG/M metagenome (GOLD analysis project Ga0233433, IMG submission 179868) | Seawater microbial communities from Saanich Inlet, British Columbia, Canada - SI_122_August2016_100_MG | ecosystem: Environmental > Aquatic > Marine > Inlet | place: Canada: British...
TTTCGCCCAAACCTGCTCGGCCAGGCGGTTGATAATCTCGATGCCGGTCAGATCGCCCTTGTGGACGGTCCGGTCAAAGGTCTGTCCAGCGAAGGCTTTTTGGTGAACGGTGCCGTCCGGGTTGCGGTCGAAATAGCATCCCAGTTCGTTTTCGAGCTCGCGGATACGGACCTGCGCCTCGACCACCAGCTTCCATGCCAGTTCCTGGTTGTTCAGCCACTTGCCGCCCTCAATGGTATCCATGAAATGGCGCTCAGTAGAATCGCCCGGCGCCAGGGCGACGTTGTAGCCGCCTTGGACCATCCGCGTGCAGCCGGTCTTACCGAACAAACCCTTGACCGCGACGGTGACATCCAAATCCGGGTTACCTTGCAAGATATGCAACACGCCGAATAACCCGGCACCGCCCGAGCCCAGCACCAGAACGTCGGTCTCAATTGTCGGGATATCGATTGAACTCATGCGCCGACGCCCATTTTCGCCAAGACCTCGGCGCGCCGATCGGTCATGGTTTCCTTAACCTTGTCATAGAGCGATCCGCCGTGGCTATCCATGGCCACCAGTAGCGGCCCGAAATCCTTGATCTTGAACTGCCAGAGGCTTTCCGGGTTCAAATCATCCATATCGATATCGGTGATCTGTTCAATCCAGGTGGTCTCCAAGGCCGCGGTGCCACCAATAATCGCCAGATAAACACCACCTAGGTCTTGAAACGCTTGGCGCGAGTCTTCGCCGAGCCCACCCTTGCCGATAATTATCCTGACCCCTTCGCGTTCCATCAACGGGCGCGAGAAGCGTTCCATGCGCATCGACGTGGTGGTCCCAATGCAGACACTTTCATAGCCCGTTGGGCAGCTGTTCGAGACCGGCACCTTGCGGACGTTGGGTGCGGTGTGAATGACCGCGTGGCCTTTCAAATCGAGTCGGATCTCACGGCCATGGTCGAACATGTGGATTTGCGTGGCATCACGGATACCGAACAACCAATCTTGCAAGGTGACCGTGTCGCCGGCTTTAATCTGGCGGATATCGGATTCCGTGCACGGCATAGTGATTTCATGATGGGTCATTGATCATGTCTCCCTTAAAATCCGAACTCGACGCCGGCCGGCGTAAAGGTTGCCCGCGCCCGCCTGGCCGAATGGCACATGATGTTGACCGCCACCGGGTTCATGGTGATATGGGTGGCCGCCGTCTCAACCTGCACGGAGAACGCGGTGGAATCACCGCCCAAACCTTGCGGGCCGATGCCCAGGCTGTTCACCGCATCGGAAAGCGTGCGTTCCAGTTCGGCGCCCATGGGATCGTCACAGACCGAGCCCAGGGGCCGGGTCGCCGCAACCTTGGCCAACTTGGTGCAAAGATCAGACGTGCCGCCGACACCGACGCCGACAATCGTCGGCGGACAGACCTTGCCGCCGGCTTCCATGACTTTGTCGATGACGAAAGTCTTGATGCCATCGACACCATCGGCAGGGATGCACATCTTCAAAAATGAGCCGTTCTCCGAACCCGAGCCTTTCGGCACCATCTCAATTTCCAACACCTCGCCGGCATCGGAAAAATCGATGCCGATCACTGGCACCTTTCGGCCGCACGATGTGTGTTCGTTTTCCCGGGTGATCGGATGGACGACGGATGAGCGCAGCGGGTATTCCTTGGTGGCCCGCTCACAGCCCTTGCGGATCGCCTGCTTCAGCGCGTAGCCATCGACATCAACGTCGCGCCCAATGGTCACGTTGTAGATGGGAATACCGGTGTCCTGGCATAAAAGATTATCCGTTTCCTCGGCGACCGCGATATTCTGGATCATCGTCGCCAGGATGCTTTTGCCTGTCGGGTCGGTTTCCGACGCATCGAGGCGCTGGAATCCTTCCTTGATATCGTCGGGCAGCACTTTCAGGGCTTGGATGTAGAGCCGCTTGGCGGCTTCTTCGACTGCATCGAGATCAGGTGTCATGTCGTGTTCTCCTCAAATCACCAGCGTCAATCCGGAGACGGCCAGCATGGCCAGTACCAGACGACGGAAAAGTTGTTCGTTCAGGCGGCGGTAAAGCGCGATCCCGATGACCGTGCCGACAATGATCGCCGGCAAGCCCCACAAAAAACGCGTGGCGGTTTCCCAGGTCACCAAGCCGGCCCAGGCCATGGAGGCCAGCGAAAGAATATGCATGGCTAGAATGTAGGGTTGGGCGACGCCGCGTGCCTGTTGCTTGGGCCATCCGCGAAGCCCGCACCAGACAGCGGGAATGGCGCCCGACATCCCGGCCAGACCGCCCAGCACACCACCAATCCCGCCGGCGATGGCATCAAGAAATTTGCCGCCGGCCTTGAGAACCGGTGGATTGCGCATCGCTAATAGGCCCGCGCCATAGAGAAATAATAATGCGCCCACGGCCAGTCGGAAGGGCTCGGCTGCAATCTGTGAAAGAAGCCACGTCCCAATGGGCACCCCCAGCGCGCCCAAGCCTAAGAACGGTACCAGGAATTTGAAATCCAATTCCTTGTATAATCGGGCCAGGGCGATGACATGGATGGTCAACCCGGTCATGACGATGAGGGGCGCAGCGACGGAGGGCTCGAAGACATGAAGCCACACGGCGGCGGCGGCCAGCGCATCACCAAACCCGGCCGCCCCCACGACAAAGGCGGCCAGAAAGGCGCCCAACACCAAGATGTAAACTTCAGGCGGCATTCAATAAATACACCAATCCAATGAATAGGCTCACACCCGCGCTCAGCGCGACGATGGTCTTTTGGCCATCACGCCACGGCAGGAACTCAACGGCCAACAGGCGCAGCCCACCGGTCATGTGGGCGGCTAGCAAAACAATCAGCACGGTCTCGGCGACCTTCACCATGGGCATCTCGGCCCAGACCAAAAAGCCATCAAAGACCGAGGCCTTTTTGATCGCCAAATACAGCACCTGGAAATGCACCGGCAGAAATAGCGCCAGCGCGATGCCCGATACCCGGTGCACGACAAACGCCCAATAGTTGGGATGATCGCGGTGCGAGGTTTTCATCACGCGCCTCCCAACATGTAAAAACGGATCGCCACCTTGAGCCCCAAATAACCCAGCATGACGGCGGCCAGGAAACACAACAGATTGATCCGGCCCATGGAGAGCTTGGTCATCTCATTCAAGATGGCGCGCAAACCGATGGGCGCATGAACCGTGATGGCCAGCACGAAGACACCGTAGAACACCAACCAAACTTCACTGCCGCCAACGCGACCGACGATTTCGGCCGCCGATAGGCCGCCTTGGACGGCCATGATGATGGTCGCCAGATGAACGACAATACAAAGCGCGAGAACCATGGCGCTGACGCGCTGCGCCAACCAGAGCCGGGCTTCGGTTTGTGGGTTCGAGGGCACTGCCGTTTCCTCGATCATTTCAGCTCCCCCTTCAGCGCGGCCATGGCCGTGGCCCGCTTCAACCCGGCAATGGACGCCGTCGGATTGAGATGCTTCGGGCAGCGCTCAACGCAGCCTTGTTGGGAATGACACGCCTGACAGCCGCCGGTTCCCGATACAGCCTTCAGGCGTGATAGTCGGCCCGTGTCCCGTTCGTCGTTGATCAAGGTCCAGGCCCGGTTCAATGCTGCCGGGCCTAAGTATTCCGTATTCCACGCGACGACATCGCAAGTCGCATAACAAACCCCGCAGCCGATGCACTCGATCCCGGCGCTGGCCTCCTGGCGGCGCTTGTCGTCGGGGGAAACTTTGGCGAAATCATCGTGGCGGGTCGAACCGCCAACAAATCGGCCTTCCGCCTTCGCCCATTTATCAAAGAAATCCGTCATGTCTACAGACAGGTCTTTAATGACCTTAAGGTTTCTGAGCGGCGCGACTTCAAGGCGACCGTCCTCAATTACCTTCGAGACGTGCGTGCGGCACGTCCAGCGCGGCTTTCCATTGACCGTCATGGCGCATGAGCCGCAAACGCCCACCCGGCACGCAAACCGGTAACTCAAGTTCGGGTCCAGGCGGCGCTGGATATAGGTGATCACATCGAGCACGGTCTGGCTCTCCATGCGCGGCACTTCGTAGTCCTGATAGCGCCCGACCTCATCGTCGCCACGCCACACGGAAACCGTAAATGTTTCTTCGCTCACTTATCCGTCTCCTCTGTGGGGCGCGAATTCGATCACGCAGCCGAACCCCGCCGCCGGAGTAATCCAAATCGTTTCGGCGGTTTCCTCATAGGCAACGCGGTTTTCTTCCAGACACGTCCGGGCCGCTTCCATATCGCTCACGGCAACTCGAAAACCGGCATAACTCGATGCGATCTCGGCGCCGGCAAAGCGTGCGGCAAAAGCCTCTGGCGTAATCACGCTTGTCTTTCCGCCGATCGGGTCGAGATCAAGACCGTTCAGCAGTTTCGCCGGTGCGGCGCCGTCATCGGCAACCATAAACATTTCTGAAATCGTCACCGCGCCGTTGGCATGATTTTGATATTCCGGCTTCCAAAACAGGTCCGGGCGCCATTGCTGGCAGGTGAAGGCGACAGCGTCGGGCAATTCAGGCACTGTCGCGAAAGCCAAGGTGAAACCCACCGTCGCCGTACTGCCATCGGGCAACGCGGCGTCGCGAGAAAAATCGAACATTTCGTACGTATCGAGCCCGGCGGCTTTGAAGTCATCGCGGTCGGCGGCAGCGGTGGTGGTTTGCAGAACCATCATACTCATGCCCTGGCGGCGAGCCAGGAAGTCCCGGTTGTAAGCGCCGAAGCTGAAACTGCCCGGTTCGGCTTCGGGGACGTTTTCGGGTTCGGTGACCGAAAGCACTTCCAGGAAACAACCCTGCAACTGCGCCAGCCGGTTACCGGTCCCAAACGGGTGTTGGGCCGGCGGCGTCAGGGTGAAGCCGATGGCCTCATAAAACCGGGCGGCCTTGTCCAAGTCATTCACCGCCAACACCAAATGATCGAAGGCACGGCTCATCCAGCAGCCTTTTCGATCGTCACTTGGCCACTGGCCGGATCGACATGCACGTGGTCGCCCGTTTGAATGGCCTGAGTGATGTCGCTCTCGAAGCGGTCAATCAATGGGAACGCGGCAAAAGCAGCGCCTTGGGCGATGATTGGGTTGGCGTAATTCAACAACAATGCCGCCGGCGCCATCTTGCGCGATGCCATTTCGTGCAGCATCCAGGCCGTCGCCACGCCGCCCTTAGCGATGTTCAAGACCAGCATTTTGCCGACATAATTCTCGCCGCAGAGCTTGTGCGCGGGCCTAGAAAACACACCTTTGATCCGGTCTAGGTCATAGCGCGCCGAGAAGTTGTCATCGGCGACCAGCGCAATACCGCTGGCCGCGGGGCCGATGCCGGCGTGGCCTTTCAAAATGACCGCGCTCATTTCACTACCCTCCCCGCCACGGCGGACGCAATACAACGCTCCATATCGGCTAGCACGGGTTTATAGCCGTAGCCGCCGATGATGTTGGTGAGTTTCGCCGAGTTCGTCATCAATTGGGTCCAGCCGTTGGCCTCGCCCAGTTCGCGGGCGTGCATCTGATAGAAGCACACGCCTTCCAATACCACCGCGCCGGCATCCTCCATCGCCGCCGTCAGGCCCATTCGGTCCGACGCGTTTTTGTTTTCCGGATTGGTCGCAATCAGCACGGCGACATCCGGGTCAATCTGTTGGCCACGCAGCAGGTCAGCGCATTTCTGCATCTCTAAAAGCGACAATTGCGGGGCGGCGAACACCACCACATCCAAGGCGTCGTCATCACCACCGTACTCGCCTAGGAAGCTCTCAAAATCACCGGTACCGAACACAACTGGCTCGGGCGGCATGCCGTCGAACACAGTCTTGAGATCGGGCGCTTCCGGCGTGACGCCAATCATGTGGAACAATGCCGTTGACCCGAAACTCGCCAACGCCGCGCCGAAATGCTTCAGGTCATCGGAAGTCGGCGCCGGCCCCGTAACGCCGTCAATCACGGGCACCTGAAAATACGACCCCATCTGGCGCCCGATCATGCCACCGAGCGCCCCCCACTCGGTCCAATTGCAGGGCCGGTGTTCAAGCACGAAGCGTGCAGTGCCGCGACGGTGTTGATCCAAATGAAAACCATAACGCGGCGTGCGGCCTGTCATGGCGGCGGCCAGGGCCGATGGCCCGCCTTCATAGTTGGTCCTGGCACCCTGGACAGAATTTGAATAAATCACGACGCCCGTGTCGCCCATCGCCAGGTGCTCGCCCAGGACCGGCGGCATCATTGTTTGGTAGTTAATGCAGGTATCCGTCATCAATATGCCAAGCGCCCGAAACGCCGTGTCGGCGCGACGTTCCAAGGCAACATACGCCTCATCGTGGCTGATCCGCTCATAGGCGTTGAAGTCGGCACCGCGCGGATCGGTGATGGTGGGGATTACAACGCGTGTCTGATCAGGCGGCAGTGCGGCCAGTTCTTCCATAAAGGCAACGCCGGCTTCTCCCAGGCTTTCCGTGTCCGCCATAATGTGCGCTTGGGCGACCTCGACAAAATCCTCGGCATCGAAAAAATCGCCGATCTCAATTTGCTGCGCCAGGGCACGGCGGCGGGCTTCCCCTTGCTCGCCGGCCAAAATCGCTTGTTCTGCATCCGTTAATCGCATGGCCGCTTACTCATCATCTTGTTGAAAGTTCATCCGGCGCTGCTGTTCATCCAAGGCCAGAACCAGCAAGGCGAGGCGCGCCATATCCATATTCGACCAACCTGCCGTCACCGTACCGTCTTTCCACAACACCGAAACGGCAACCGAATCGATATCATCTAAGTTCTCCAACCCGCTTTGAAAAATCTCAGCGGGGGTGGTGCCGTGTAGACTTGTGACCGTTCCCATGGGGTGTTCCTCCGGGCGTTCCTCAGCGGAAAATGTATATGGGGCTCGACCAGATAAAGTGGCCGTCCTCCTGGGTAATACGGACATAAAGCGCGTTATCGCGATCACCGGCCAATTTCATTCGGCGTTCCAGCGTCAGCGCGCGGTGCGGGTTCTCATCGGGCAGGCGGAAAATCCGGATGCGCCGATCGATACCGCCGTTGGCAAAAATCATTTCATCGTAACCGATGTCCTTGATGGCGATTTCTTCTTTGATCAAATCCGTGTCGATCTTCAAGGTTCCGGCGTCCGCGCCACCCAACCAGGCATCGAACCCACCGAACCCACCGGTCGTTAATGCCGCCCAATCGAGGCGGTTGTCACCGGTCTGCTCGAAGCGTTTGTCGATGTTGTAACGGTTGATCGGATCAAGGCGCTCAAAACTGTTGCCATCCAATTCCGCCGAGCCGTCCCAGACCGTCTCGCGGCCCCGGCCCCGATATTCCGATCCTTCCCAGAGCACCCGAATGCGCCGGCCGAGATCCGCCTCGGCGTAGGGCCGGAAAATTTCCTCAGTCTCCAAACCGTTGCGGATGTCGATGCGCTCGATGGGTGCGGAGGCATGGATATCGATCTTGAAGGTGACCTCGTCGTCGCCAGATTTCAGGATGTCCCCCATCATCGCCTCGTCGGCCATCTTGGAGGTGGCGTCACCCAGGTTCGGATCATCGGAAAACAGTTCCGCCGGATTGTCGAAGACGGCACGGGTGTCCAAAACGACGCGGTTGCCGGTGGTGCCGTAATGATGGCGTTTTTTAAGCGCCTCCATAATCCCGGCGCGGGTGAATTCAGGCGACAAGTTGCAGGTCAGGCCGCCGTAGGCGCCAAACTTGGTCGAGCCCGGATGAGACGCGCCGGGACGCCCCTTGTGGCCGTCGGAATTTGAGACGATGCCGACTCGGTAGCCCTGCTCGAAAGCATCGGTGATCAGCCATTCAAATGTTCCCCAGGCTGAGTGCACCTCAACGGCGCGCTCCAATCGGTCATCGTGGGCGATCTTGATATCGGCGTACCGCCCGCCGATATGCGCAAACACCGTGCAATCCTCACCTTTCAAATCTTCGAACAGGTCGGCGGCGCAATTGGAATCGGTATCCACGTCCGACAAATCATCAACCAGCGCATGCGAGGACCTGTGAATTTGGCGGCCTTCGTTCATGTGCAACACGTTGCGGTCACCGCCGAGCCCGGTATTGCCCGACCATTCCCAACCGGGGAAGACGATAAATTCATCGTCCTTGGTGAACTCAGCGGAAAGCTCGTTGAGGTGCTCCCAAAATGCCGTGGTGATTTGGAAGTCATTGCCCTGATGAACACAAACATCAAGGAAGGCTTTGTCGCGGGCAAAATTATAGAAATCCCGCGCCGAGTTTGTGCCGATGGTTTCTTCCGACTGGCCGTGCAGATCACCCCAATAGGGCAGCAAATCGGCCTCTGCTGTCACTCGCATGGGATTCGATGTGCATACCGAATTGCCGTCGGCATCAACCAAATTAATGGTCAGATCACCCGGCGCACCGACGCTCAATCCATCGACTATGGCTGAGAATTCACCGGAACGGAACGACACGGTATCGGGCAGGCCGTCGACGGGCGCGGACGCTTTCAAAACAAACGTGCTGTCGCATTGATTGGACGGATTTCCCCAACGGTCTTCACCCTTTAGGCGCAATTTGAATTTCTGCCTGACGCGCTGCTGGGTCGGCATGATGGCTTTGTAATTCGCCGGCGGGCCGGGAATGATTAAAATGATCGGCTGTTCGGGCAGTTCCACGTAATTATACGTCGCGATGGCATCAACCAGCACCCGGAACTCGAAAGTGTCTTCGCAAAAGGTCTGGATGCGGATGCCCGGCGAGCCTTCACGGCGATCACCAAAACGAATGATGATTTGGTCATCGACCCTGAGAAAACCCCGCACGACCTTGATATAAAGCGTTTTATCCCAGGGCCTGATATTTCGCTTCATGTCATATTCGATGTGCAAGATGGCACCGTTCGACGCTTCCACCGTCGTGTAGTTTGGCGCTTTCGGGTCGGTAAACTGCGGCCGACCCATATCCGAAGCGAACCGGTGCACCAGCTTGATCGACCCAGTATCGTCGATGCCGAAATAGCCGGCCGTATAAGTCACGGTAAATTCCTGATAAGACCCGGCCTCAAAAGCGCCGGTGGGTGAGACCGTGGCGTGACCCATTTTTTCCGGCAGATATGTTGAATGCGGCATCGTGCTCTCCGTTCGTCAGGGCTTTTGCGGTAGCAGTTCAAGCCGCCGCGTGTCAGGGGGGATATAGACCACTTGATAGCTCAGTGGCGCGTCGCGAAAGCCGTAGCCTTGGATATGCAGGACGAGGCCGTTGGCCCCGATATCCAAACCCAGCATCCGTGCGATGTCATCAGGAAGTGCCTCTGCACCGACCTGTTCAACTATGCGCAATGTCGGCGCGTCGAAGCGCTGCCTGAGCAATGCGCGAATATTCATATTGTCGAGAGCGGCCGGCGGCTCGGACGCCAATTCGCTGAACCGCTGGCCGGTCAGGAACATCCGCGCCACGGCCTTGAACTCATGGTTCACATCGACATCGCGATCGATGCGAAGATGATTAGCCTCATGGCCCAAAAAATCCGTCCATGCGCCACCCGTCGCGACTTCGGCTACCTTGGTCACCCGCGTAAACACCGGTAGGACGGTTTGCCCGTCATCGCCCAGAAAACGAAAATGCCACAGATCATGCAGTTGGGACGGCGCGTCGGCAACGAAGGTCCCGCTGCCGTGTCGGCGGACAACGGCGCCACGATCGGCCAGATGCGAGAGCGCTTTTTGTACGGTACCCAGACTGAACGGTAGGATCTGCGCCATCTCGGATTCGCCCGGCAATCGGTCGCCCGGCTTCAATTCACCCGTCTCAATGGCCTGCATGATGCCGTCCGACAGCAACTGGTACTTCGGTGCGCGCACGCCCGTCGGGCGCCGCCCGTCGCTCAGCGTATTTGCCAGTCTGGCTAGTTCCAATATTGCCTCCCGTCGCCGGTGTTCCACCGGATTCTTAAAAGAACTATATAGCTCTATAGATTTTGGATCAAGGAACCAAATTTTCGCACCGTGGAACATCCGAGACGCCTGGTTTGCCGAGACCCGTCAGGAATGCTTCAATCTGGCGGCGATTTGGGGATCGATATTTTCAAGGGAGAGACTCGGCCATGGGCATCACAGGCAGACCACAGTTCGAAAAACCACCATTGTTGGAGACCCGGCCGCCGCGTTGCCCGCCCTACTTCGATGTGACCAGCGTCGATCAGCTGTTGCCCTATTTGGAATTGGTTGCGCAGCGTCCTTACAACCAAGGCCTCCATGCCGCCTGGGACCTGCAGCCCGGTGAGCGGGTATTGCTCCGGGTCGACAATTGGCACGACGAATTGGTCGTCGAGGCATGCAAAAAAATTCTCGAAAAATATGGCTGCAAGTATGAAATCAAGCACGCTGATCGCGGCCCCATTCCACAATGGGTCGGCGCCGACGAAGTCGACTATTACTTGTACCGGACCAAGGAATTGGCCGAATGGATGGACACGTGGGGGGAACTCGCGAAAAGCGGTCAGTACGATAAAATTCTCTGGGGTTACGGCGGCCCGATCTTAGTTGACGACGATGTGAAAATTCAACGCATGCCCTTCATCACGCCTGAAATCCTGGCGTCCCCGGCGCATGCCATGCCTTATGAATTGCTGGAAGCCATCGACCAATGGACCTGGAATCGGGTGCGGTCGGCCAAGCGGGTGCGGATCACCGACCCGGAAGGCACGGATATCGAGTTTACCAACCACGCTGAATATTATGATGCGAAACGCGAGAACTATAATTGGGATTTGATCACCAAAACCTGGACCGATAACCCGCATTTCGCCAAGACCTACCTGCCTGGTCATGTCACCGGTCGACCGTGGATTTTCCTGCCCGGCAAGGAAGACGGCAACGGCGTTATCGCCGGCACCACCAACCACATCGCGCCCGTCGACTGGACGCAATTGAAAATCGAAAACTCGAAGATTACGGAAATCAACGAAGGCGGCGAGTTCGGCGATAAACTGCGCGCCCTGATGGCGGAATGCGCCGACATCCAGTATCCGGGCATGCCGTCACCCGGCATCATGCACTGGTGGGAAGCTTCCATCGGCACCAATCCGCACATTCACCGGCCCAGAAAGGATTTCCCCTCAGGCCTGGTCAATTGCCTGTACGAGCGCGTGCGCTCGGGCGTCATCCATATTGGTTTCGGGACGATCATTTCGTCCATGGACGAGCGCCGTGCGGCGCGCGAAGGGCTAAAGGTCGGCCATTGGCATCTGCATCTCTATTTCCCGACATATATGGCGGAACGCGAAGGCGACAATGAGCCGGTGATTGAAGACGGCCGGCTCTTGGCCCTGGATGACCCGGAAATCCGCAAACTGGCGGCGAAACACGGCGATCCTGATTTGTGGCTTCAGGAAAGCTGGATTCCGGCCGTGCCCGGCATCAATGTTGCCGGCGAATACTGGAAACACTATGCCAATGACCCGTTGAAATGGGTCAAAATGGAACTCGACATCTGCCGCAATTGGCATCACTTGTTCATGCCCATGGTCGGCGGTGACACGCGGTTCTGTCATGACCATGCGGACTTCTGGTTGGGGGATTGCTGTGGCCATCCGGGCCTGCATACGCCGGACGACTGCTGCGGGTAATGTTCGGCTACAGCTTTGAAGTTCTCACAGCCGTAAGCATTGGCGTTGGCCTCGGCGGCTTTTCCAAAGGCGTCACGGGGATCGGTCTGCCAATAATTGCTATCGCCGTTATGATCCATTTCGTGGACCCACAAACCGCGTTCGTCACCATGGTTATCCCAAATTTGGTCACCAATATTTGGCAGTCCGCCACGTCTCATAACTGGAAAGAACCGTTCCTGAGGTTTTGGCCGATGATCGTGTGTTTCGTCATCAGTTTATTTATTGGTGCGGTGTTACTTGTCACGCTGGATGGCAGCACGCTCCTGACTATTTTGGGTGTATTTATGGCGGCATTCGCGGCAATGAACTTGATAAAACCCCGCGAACATCCCCTCTCGCCAACCGTCGAACGGTGGACTGGCCCCGTAGCTGGGACAGTGGGCGGACTCCTTGGCGGGCTGACCGCCATCTGGGGACCACCAATGCTGATGTTGTTTGTATTGTTGAAGTTGGACAAAGAGACATGGATTCAGACAGTCGGCTTGATTTGGTTCATCGGATCCGTCCCGCTGGCTCTCGCATACTGGCACAATGGTTTATTGAACGCGCAAACTGCGCCGCTCTCGGCCTTTGCATGTATTGCAGGGATGATCGGCATTTGGCTCGGCGAGGTAATCCGGAGCAAGATTAATCAGGAAACCTTCCGCAAGCTCTTGTTGGTTTCGTTATTGCTCATCGGCCTAAATTTGGTTCGAGGGGCATTGTTTTAGTTACCGCTACGTTGGCCAATGACGCGCGCAGCACAAGACAGATAGGCAAGATCAACAACACCATCACCGGCACCACACTGAGCGCTGCGTGAAGCCCCCATTGATCACTGAGCAGGCCATAAGCAAAAGGCGCCGCGGCACTGGCACCGATGCCCAACGTATAGAACAGCCCGAATGCCCGAGCCTGACTGTCGGCCTCGACGAAATCTCCCATGGTGCCGTAAAGCACCGATGAGGTGCCGTTGAGGACGACACCCAAGAACGGCAGCATGATCAACGTTGGCACCAACGGCGCAAAAATTACCGCGACGATCAGCACCACGGTGCCGACTTCAGTGGCGACAACGGTGCGCATGATGCCGACCCGTTCGGCAATGAACCCGCAGACCAATTTACCCGCCGCGCCGCCCCCCAGAACCAAGGCCAGGGCAAACCCCACGGTTTCGGTCTCCACGCCCTTGCCGATCAACAGAAACGGCAGAAAGGTGAGGAAACCAGTGCGCGAGCTTGTATCAATCATCGAGATCACGGAAAGCGCCGTGAAGCCGGTCCGGTCACGGATTCCCCATCCCCGCTTGCCTAAAACTTTCTTTTCCCCGGCCTTCCCCCTGGCCTTCCCCTCGGCCTCCCCCTCCGCCTTGGCACTACAGGCCGACCGGCGTCCACCGGCGCCGGCGCGGCGCAACACGAAATAAATCGCCAATGCGGCGAACATACCGACGATGCCATGAGCGATGGTACCGGTGCGCCAGCCAAAAGCACCGGCGACCGCGGCAACGCTGACAGGCGCCACGATCTTGCCCAAATCACCGCCGAAGTTATAGGTCCCGAGCGCGGCCCGGCGCGGCCCGCCTTCATAGGCCTTGGAAATCAGTGCGGATGCCAAGGGATGCTGGGCGCTGGCGCCGAAGCCGCTCAAGCACAGGCAGACGGCCAACATGATAAAGCCTTCAGCGAACCCCAATAGCACGAACCCCAACCCGACCAGCACCGTTCCCAACACTAGAATAGGTCGCTCGCCTACTTTTTCGGCGACGAAACCGGCTGGAATTTGGAAGGCCGACATGGCGAGGCTGATAAATGTCTTCAGCAACCCGACTTGCGCGTGGGACAGCCCAAACTCGGCGGCCCATAGCGGCAATAGGATATAGACCGTATCGGTAAACCCGTCGTTGATGAAGTGCGCGAAGCCGCCGGCGCTCAACACTTTGCGACGCTTCGACAGCTCAGACATTGGGGCAGCATCTGTCATGGTTGCCGGAGATTAGGCGATACGTTTATATTGGTCTAATCGATTAATTAAAAATTTGATCGGTTTTACCTATGTATGAAACATGGCTCAGATCATTTCACGCAGTCGCCCGCCACGGCGGCTTTACCGCCGCCGCCGGCGCGCTCAACCTCTCGCAGCCGACAATAACTGAGCAGGTAAAGTCTCTAGAAGGAAAATTCGGCGTCGAGTTATTTCATCGGCGCGGACGTACGGTGCGCCTAAGCGGCCCCGGCGCTGCGCTCTATGAAATCACCCAGGGCGTTGCCGGCCATATGGAAGAGGCGCTCCGATTCCTTGAAGTTGCCGGCGAAACCCCAGCCGGCCGGTTCGCCATCGGCAGCGTAAACCCCTATTACATCATGGAACCGGTTAGAGCCTTCGGCGCGCAATATGGCAATGTCGATACAGTACTAAGTGTCGACCACCGCCGCGAGGTCATCCAAGGCCTGTTGGATTTCCGCCTCGACGTCGCATTGATCGGACGACGCGACCCCGATCCGCGCATTACCAACACAATGCTGTGGCAAAAGCGTGTTCATATCCTTTTGCCTTTTGATCATCCTCTGGCGAAACGTAAATCGTTGAAAATGAGCGATCTGGACGGCCAACCCATGCTGCTGCGCGAAGAACGCTCGACGACCCGTTTGGCCTTCGAGAAAGCCGTGCGGCACGCTGGCATAAAAGTGCCGGCGGTCATGGAAATCGATAGCCGCGAGGCCATCCGCGAGGCGGTTGCGTTGGGCATCGGGTTCGGCCTGGCGACAGACGGCGAGGTTCTCCCCGAGACCCGTCTGTGTAGCCGCCCGGTCAGCGACGCTGAGATGCAGGTCGTTTTTCATGCCGCATGTTTGAAAAACCGAGCCAAGCGACCGCTGATTGACGCCTTTATCAAGATCGCCAAAAACCATACAGATGCAGCTTAAATTTCCAACAACACCTTGCCCTTGGTGAGCCGCGCTTCGATCATTTCATGGGCGGCGCGCGCCTCGGCCAGAGGAAATGTCCGATCGATGTTAATCGACAATTCTCCATCCAGATACAAAGCGAATAAGTCATCCGCACGGCCGCGCCGTTCGTCTTGGGTTGTCATATAATCAGCCAAGTGCGGACGGGTGAAAAAGATCGAGCCCGCTTCGGCCAAATCCAGTGGATCCAACTGCCCGATGGGACCCGACGCATTGCCGTTGTTGGACACCACGCCCCGGCGCTTGGCGCATTTCATGCTGCCTTGGATGGTGTCTTTGCCAACCGAGTCATAGACCACATCGACGCCCTCACCACCCGTCAATTCAAGAACGACCTCGGCGAAATCGACATCGCGGTAAAGAATGGTTTCATCAGCGCCCCGCGCTCTAGCAATCTCTGCTTTCTCGGGGTTGCCGACCGTCGTGTAAACCACGGCACCCTGCGCTTTCGCCAGCTGGATTAGGACCTGACCAAGCCCACCGGCACCAGCGTGGATGAGGCACGTGTCACCGGGTGCCAAGGGAAACAACGAGTGCGACAAATAGTGCGCCGTGCAGCCCTGTAATTGCAGTGCCGTTGCGATATCCATCGGCACGCCGTCGGGCACCGGCACCAATTTCCAGGCCGGCACCACGGCATATTCGGCGTAACTGCCAAGATCGATGCAATAGGCGACCGTTTCGCCAAGTGCCAGATCATCGACACCATCTCCCAACGCCTCAACGTAACCGGCGCCCTCCATGCCGATGACCATGGGTGGCTTTTGCGCATAGGTATCTGAGCGTTTGAAGATACCGCCGCGCATATAGACATCGATGAAGTTGATCCCGGCAAAGGTTTGGCGCACCAAGGCCTCACCGGGCCCAGGTTCGGGCACCGCGATGTCGTCCAGTTGCAACTGGTCAGCGCCGCCGTATTCCTGAACCCGTATGGCCTTCATGGTACGCCTCGGCTCGCCTGCTTGATCGCGCCGAAGGCTTCCTTCAGCGCATCACCAACATGCGACGGTGTCGCCAAGACGTTGACACCAGCGGCCTCAAGCGCCTTTTTCTTCGACGCATAGGTGCCCTTGTCGCCCATGACGATGGCGCCGGCATGCCCCATTTTCTTGCCCGGTGGTGCGGCGCCGCCAGCGATGAAGGCAACGACGGGCTTGTCCATGGTGGCGACATATTCGGCGGCATCTTCTTCCATGGAGCCGCCGATTTCACCAACCATGACGATGACTTCCGTGCCTTCGAAGCTGTCCAGGGCCTCAATGGCGTCGCGGGTCGTCGTACCCAACACCGGATCACCACCGATGCCTAAGAAAGCCGTCTGGCCATAACCGGCGGAGACGATGTTTTGGCACATCAAGGTCGCCAGGCTTCCTGAACGCGACATCACGCCGACATTTCCTTTCTTGAAGATGCGATCATTAAACACCGGCATGAAGCCTAAGAAGCACTCGTCAATCGTCGCCGAACCCGCTGTATTCGGTCCGATGACAGTGGTGCCGTGTTCCTTGGCGGCGGCCATGAAATACATGACGTCCTGGACCGGAATGTGTTCGGTCAGACACACGACCGTCTTGGCCCCGGCCTCAATAGCGTCCATGGCCGCGGCCTTGACGCCTAAGGCCGGAATGAACATGACCGTGGCATCAAAACCACCGCCTTCCATGGCATCCTTGGCGGAGCCATAAACAGGCACGCCACAATGTTCCGTGCCAGCCTTTTTCGGGTTCACACCACCAACAATTTTGGTGCCGTAGGCCTGCATGTGCTCCGTCCAGAACGTGCCTTGCTTGCCGGTGATCCCCTGGACCAGGACGCGGTGTTCTCTTCTGACAATCTTCATGACGCGCCCCCTTTCGCGGCATCGACGGCGGCTTTGCATGCGGCATCCATATCCGGCAATGGGTCAACGCCCATGCGGTCCTTCAGCATTTTGATCGCGACCAGGTCGCCGGTGCCGGCGATGGAGAAGAACACCGGAATTTCGGGCTTTAGTTCTTCCCAAGCCGTCAGAAAGCCCTCCATCATCACATCGCAGCGCGCAAACGCGCCGCAAAAATTGACGACCAGACTTTTCACGCCGGGCTTATCTAACACCATCTTCACGCCGTCGGTGGCCTTGGTGTAGGCCTCGCCGCCGATCTCGCAGAAGTTCGCGGGGTTTCCACCGTGATGGCGGACCACGTCCATGGTCGTCATGGTCAATCCGGCGCCGTTGGCCAGCACAGCCACGTCGCCTTCAAGCTCAATATACTTGATACCAAGATCCTCTCCGCGCGTCTCCAGTTCCGTCAGCTTGTCCGGCGTGCCATTCGGCGCAATTTCCTGCTGGCGCTTGATACCCGAATCGTCGAGCGAAAACTTGCAGTCCAAAGCAATCACGCCGCCTGCGCCAGTTAGCACCAGCGGGTTGATTTCCAACAGTTCCGCGTCGTTCGCCCGGTAGGCTTCATAGAGCTTTACCAAGGTCTCGGCGATGGCCTCATTGGCATCGTCTAGCGCCTCGCCATCGACCAACGCGCGCGCTGCGGCGATATCGAACCCTTTGCGGATGTCGACCGGGGCCTTGCGCAGTTTTTCCGGTGTGTCGACGGCGATTTCCTCGATGTCCATGCCGCCTTCCGTGGAAAACATGACGACAGGGCTCTTGGTCGTCGGATCGTTCAACACGGCGGCGTAAAATTCACGCGCGATGTCGGACAATTCCTCAACCCAGACCTTTTCCACGACATGCGTGGCGATGGTCATGCCCAGGATATTGGCCGCATGGGTTCTGGCTTCATCGGCTGTTTGCGCCAGTTGAATGCCACCGGCTTTACCGCGCTTACCTGTCGGCACTTGCGCTTTAACGACGACGGGGCCCAAGGTGGCGACGGCATCAGCCGCCGCGTCCGGGTCGTGGGCCAAGATACCTTTTGGCACGTTGATCCCGGCGGCCGCCAAAATCGGCTTGGCCGCGTACTCTTCAAAGTTCATGACTTACTTCCCGTGCTTACCCCAATAGGCACCAAACAAGGCATCCTCGGACGGTTTGTCTTCGGGAATGGTTGTTACCAGATGAGTGATGTTGAGGAAATTCTTGTAGTTCAGATTCTCAGTTATTGAGTTTCCGGCCCAGGTGCCGCAGCCCATGGACAAGGTAAACGACAGTCCATTATCGAAGCTGCCGCCATTGCCAAACGTGTGCGCCTGATTGACCAGCACACGGACGACCCGCAACTCTTCGGCCAGTTCCCGGGCGTGGTCGGTGTCCTTGGTATGAATACCGACCGAATGCCCCATGCCGACGAAATCCAGCACGTTCTGGACATGCGCCTTGGCGGCGGCAAAATCAGTTGCCCGATAAACGGTCAGCGCCAGAGAAAGTTTTTCATCCGAGAACGGGTGATCCTTTCCGGCGGCGTTCTCGTCTTCAACCATGAAGAACTTGGCCGACTTGGCTTCTTCGGGCAGACCACAGGTCTCGGCGAACACGTCCGGGTCTTTGGCAATGACGTGCCGGTTCAAATGTCCATCGACCCAAAGAGTCTCTTCGATCTTCTTCTTGTCTTCCGGCGTGCACAAATACCCGCCGGCGTCCTTCAATGCCTGAATGGCATCGTCGTAGACGGCATCCAAAATGGTGATCGAATTTTCCGACGAACACGACGTCGAATTATCGAAGCACTTCGACATCATGATCTTGTTGGCCGCATCGGCCAGATCAGCAGTTGTATCGATAATCACCGGCACATTGCCGGCGCCGACGCCGATGGCCGGCGTGCCCGACGAATAAGCGCGTTTGACGTTGTTCTGCGATCCGGTCACGACCACCAGATCGGCCTGGTTCATCAACTCCTGGGTTAGCGCCTTGTTGACCGGGGACGGCAGAACCTGAACTAGGTCTTCCGGCGCACCGACCTTTTTCAATTCCGCGCGCATGTAATTGACGGTTTTGGTGGTGGTGCTGAGGCCGGCCGGGCTGGGCGCCACGATCACCGCGTTGCGGCCTTTCACGGCCATCATCGCCTTATTGACCGGCGTCGCGGCGGGGTTGGTGCTTGGGGCCACGGCAGCGACCACGCCGACCGGCTTGGCGTATTTGACCAACCCTTTTTCCGGCAGTTCTTCAATGATGCCGACCGATTTCACCCGCATCAGATCACGCAGGCAACCAAACGTCTTGCGTGTGTTCTTGGTGATTTTGCTTTCGACATTGCCCAGGCCCGTATCAGCGACCGCGACCTCGGCCAATTCCTTGGCGCGGGCAGGCTCGTAAATGGCCCAGGCCAGCGCCGTCACGGCTTCGTCGGCGGCCGCCTGATCGGCAGCCTCAAAGATATCCATAGCGGTGCGCGCATTGGCTATCAGGGAATTTATGATCGCCTCGGCGCCGTCTTCTTGGGCGGGGGCGGGGGCAACTGCTGTTTGGGTCACGATCTGCTCCTATGTTCTTTGCGTGTACTTATATTGAATCTTCTAAAATGTGGAATGGCCAAGAGCGGTCAGGGCACATCTTTATCGCCGTCATTCGGCGGATATCGACCCGTCTTCCGCCCGATCAAATTCGGTATTTCCATCACCGTCTTGAAGCTCGGTAATATGTTTTTGCAATGCCGCCGCCACGGCCCGCATGGTCGGCAGATGTCCTTCCGCCTGCTTCACCGTCATCCGCGCATCGGGCGCATGAACCGCCAAGCCGGCGACAACCCGGCCGCCGCCGTCATAGACGGGCACGGCCAAGGCGATCAGGCCGGCAACGTGTTCCGAAGAATTCGTCGCACAGCCATTGCGCCGAATGCCCTTCAGTTCGGCCTCCAGTTCATCTGGATTTGTAATCGTGTGCTCGGTCAGGCTCGGCAAGGGTGCTGCATGGATCAAACGCTGGCGGGTCCGGCTTGGCAGATGGGCCAACAAGAGCTTACCGATGGCCGTGGCGTGGACGGGCACCCGGCTGCCGGCGCTCAATTGCAGGCGTAGCGGCCAGTCACACTCGACCCGGTCGATGTAGACCACTTCGTCGCGATCCAATATGCCGATATTGCAGGTCTCACCGATTTGGCCGACCAAGTCCTTCAGCACGGTGCGCATGGGCGCCAACCGCCAGGCGACGGCGATGGCGTTGAGACTGAGGTTAACCATCCTGGACCCGACGGAGAAATGATCACGGGCGAAATCGCGGCGAATCAAATCCAGGTCTTCCAGCTGACGGACGATGCGGTGTACGGTTTGGCGCGGCAAGTCGAGTTTCGCCGAAACCTCTGCGAGACCAAGGGCATGTTCCGATTCGAACAGTGCGTCGAGCACGAGCACCGCTTTTTGGAGGGCTGAGCCACTTTCCTTCTGGCTTTCCGGCATCGATGTTTTCCGTACCTGTGAGAACCGTGCTAAATATTCAATCGTCGATTCCACCATAGTCTGCAAATAATAAAAATCAATTATTTTATTAAATTTGTCTCATTTATTTAAATATTGAACAAAATTAATTGCTCAACCGTCCATTATTGCGAGGTCAGCTATTCCTCTACCCTCCCCTGAAAGCGGCACGTCGCCCGCAGATTTTCCGGATCAATCGGCCGCCTGGTGGGGGGGATTGCGTGAAGGGTTAGGCATGCCCTTTGTGATGGTCACCGCCAGCATGGTGGGGTTTGGATCGCTGGCCCGCGATTCAGGTTTGACCTTGGATATCACTTTGGCACTGTCCATCGGACTTTGGGGATTGCCGGGACAAGTCGCCATGGCCGAACTGCATGCCATGGGCGCACCGATCATCGCCATTGTTTTGGCGTCGTCCATGGGCAATCTCAGGTTCCTGCCCATGGGTTTAGTAATGATGCCGGTTTTCCGGGGCGATCCGCAGGCCCATCGCTGGCGGTTTGTGATCGGCCAGATTATGGCCATCAACCCTTGGACCGTGTTCATGCGCCGCGCGCCGCAAATATCCGTGCCCTTGCGGTTCCCCTATTACATGGCATTGGCGGGCACGTGTCTGGCCGGCGGCGCCTTGGGTACCGTCGCGGGCTATATCCTTTACGGGTCGCTACCCTTCGTCGTCACGGTCTCATTGGTCTTTCTCAATCCGGCTTATTTCGTCTTTGTGTTTTCCAGCGTGCGACAACGCAATTGCATCATCGCGGTCGTCCTGGGCGCCTTCACAGGGCCCCTGTTGCACCAAGTGACGCCCGATTGGAGTGTCCCCTTGACTGGCCTGATTGCCGGCACCGCAGCGTTTTTCCTGAACCGATGGACGGGAGGTGCCGGTGGCAACACCTGAACTTTGGCTAATTTTCGCATTGGTGTTCGCGGGCACTTTCGTGTGGCGCGCGCTGGGAGTCGCCATCGCGTCGCGAATCAATCCCGACGGCGCGATCTTCCAGTGGGTGTCGTGTGTCGCCTACGCCATGCTGGCCGGATTGATTTCGCGGGTCCTGCTTTTACCCATCGGCACATTGGCTGACACACCGACACTCGACCGCGCCATTGCCATGGCTGCCGGCTTCGCGCTGTTCTTCGTCTTCGGCCGACATATTTTCGCCGGCACCATTGGCGCCTTTAGCGTTTTTCTGGCACTGACCATGCTCAGGGCCGAGGGGATGATTTAGACATGCGCGCCATTGTAATTCTCATCGGCGTCGCCTTTGCCCTGCAACCGATAGCCGGACATGGCCAGTCCACCTGCCCCGCCCCGGCGCCTGTTTGTGCCGCCAAGGCCAGCGTGTTTCCCATTGCGTCGTTTGATCCACAAGCCAGCGCCGTCCTCATCGCGCCGGACCTTCTGGTCACCAACCGCCACGTCGTTGCCGATAACCCCCGAGCTGAGATATTCGGCCCAGACGGCAGCCGCCTCATGGCCGACGTCGTGCCCACCATCTACCCGGGCGATTTGGTCTTATTAACAACAAAGGGTCTGGCCGCACCGGGATTACCCATCGGCACAGCAACTCTTCAAAGTGAACTGCGCACCGTTGCCGCCGATGTTGGGCGCGGGCGCATCCGCGTCTATTCACCGGGCCGCGCGCAAGCTTTGCCTGCCGAGGGCAAACTGTTGGCCAGACTACACAACACGGCACGCAGCCAGCCGGGCAACTCTGGAGGGGCCTTGGTCGACGCGAAAGGCCGGCTTGTCGGCATCGTCACGTCCGGTGGCGAAGGCCGCTCGGAGGCCATCCCAGCCAGCGACATCTCGCGGCTGAAAGAAATGTCCGGCCCCGAACACGCGCTCGCCAGCCGAAATATCGGCCTCGCCTATCGCCAATGCACGGAGGCCATCGATGTCGCCGGAGCGACCCGCCAAGCCATGGCGCCAAAGAATATCCAGTTCATCGCCGCGCGCTGTCGCGCCACCAACAACCGCCAACTCCTAGACCTCGCAGCCCAGGCCCTGGGCCGGCGCGGCCATCACGCCCAGTCCATTGAGCTGTTCAACGCCGCCCTCGCGCAAGACCCGAACGCCCTAAACACGCGATTAGGCCTGGTCGTCACGCTACATTTAGCCCGACGTTTCAAAGACGAACTGCCGCATCTCCATCATTTGATTGATGTCATGCCCCGTGAAATTCAGGTGCTGCGCTTCGCCATCCAAGCAGGCACCTGGGGCGGTGACAAAGCCTTGGCTGACCAAGGTGTCGCATTGCTCAAAAAACATCATCCCAAACTCGCGCCCCTGGCCGAACGATTCATGAAGGCACCACCTCCGTCGGGCGGCCCGCGCCGGCCTTAACGACCCGGCAAAAAATCGTCCATTGGGTCGGGAATCCAACCATGTTTTAGTGGCAGGTCAGGGTGTCTGAGCGACGGTTTGGCGCGCGAAAGGATGGCGCGTTTCAGGTCTGGGCCGCGCCAGGTGGGGTTTTTGGCCAGCAATCTGGCGGCCAGGGCGGCAATGCGTGGCACGGCGAAGCTTGAGCCTGATGCCTGCCCCGCGACGCCGCGATGATCGACAACCGCCACTTTTTCGCCCGGCGCCATGATGTCGACGGCTTTGCGGCCCCAGTTCGAACCCCTGGCCAAGCGCCCGAAAGCATCCGCCGATGTCACGGTGAGGATGTTTCCCAGATCAAGGGCGGCGGGATAGACGGGGCGCTTGTCGATATCGCGGCCGTCATTGCCCGCCGAAATAATGAACAGCATATGCGGTCGGGCCCGGGCGGCAGCCTCGAAGGCTTCCCAGTCACCGTGCTTCGATGAGCCCATCGCCATGTTGATGATGATGGCGCCTTTTTGGTCGGCATCGGCAACCAATTCTCCCATCCGGCTCATTTCCGACCTTGGGAAACGGTAGGGAATGATCCGCGCCGCCGGCGCTTCGCGCAAAACGATCGAGGCGACGGCGGTGCCATGATGCAGGGGAAAAAACGCCGAACGCCCGGTATCGACATCGAACGGCCTGGCGTCTTGATCCCAATAATCAACGCCGAGAATTTTTCCAGCGCCATCGCGGGCCAAGCGACGGGCGATCACATCAAGCAGATAGTTGACGCCCGTGTCGACTACGGCGACAACAGCGCCACCGGGGTCGGCACCAGGGTCAGCACTCGGCGGCACAGCCGGGTTAAGCGGCTCCTCAGCGATGATTTTTCGCAAGTCCGGCCCGAAGATGCGCAAGCTCGCGGGTTTGCCCGCATCGTCATAAATGATTCGCCGGGCCTCACGAACCTGACACTGACCATCCGCGGTGACGGCCAATTCGGGCCGGACCTGTTGGCCGCTGATGACGCCGTGGTACTCGGCGTTGACCCGGCGCAACCGGCCAAGCGGGAATATTTTTGACAACCGAATCTCGGCACCGCTTTCCAACAAGACCGCATGGATGGCAAGGCCCGGCTGCCCCCGGAAGGCTGTGACCCGCGCCTCCAACAATTTCGCGCCCGGAAAACCGCCAAGTAATTCGGAGTGGCCTTCCGGCAATCCAGCGCAAGCGGCGCCAAGGGCGATGCGGAGCGCCCCGACTTCAACCGGCTTGCCATCCGCGGGGGCGGGGACGGGGGCCAACGCTAACGCCAATACAATCAGCACCGCCGAAGACATCGACGCTTTGCGCATCCGGTTTCGCAATCCATTCATAGCGCCATCTTAGCGCTCGGCAGACCGGCCAACCAGACTGACAAAAGGCGGTTTTGCAATCTCCCTCTTGGCGAAAATCCCGTTTCGGGGCAGATTCGAGTATGGATTGTTCGAATGACGTCGATGCGGCGGCGTTTCTGGGGGATATCCCTATGGCGATAGGGTCGTGGATATGATTTCAAAGTTGCCCGAGCAAGGACCGGACCTGCGCGAGATCGGTGCGCGGGTGCTTGTCGGCGGCATGGTCTGTGGATTGCTTGCGGTCTATCCCGCTTCGCTGTTGGTGACATACCTGAGCGAGCATGGCTTCGGCCTGACCCCAGCGCTTCAGCAAGTCATGACCTTCGCCCTCATCTCTGGCGTGTTTCTCATCGCCGCGATATTCATCACCTATTTTGTATTGTCGGCGGAGGAAATGCCGGATGACCTGGGTGAGCCGCCGACACCGTTCTCCCCGCCGGAAACATCGGAAGGCGATTACATGTCGGCCCCGCCCTTGACGCCGCCTGACCATTCCGAAATGCCCGCCCTGCCGACGACCATCATGCCGGAGACCGTAACTGAGCCGACGACGAGCGAAACACCCCACACGCTGCCGGCGGAACCCAACGGCGCGCTGTCAAAGGACCATGCGATCAGCGTGCCCGAGCCCGGGCCCGCGAAGGATATCGAATTGGCACCGGGCGAGTATGAACCCGGCGAGCTTATAGACCTTGGTTTTGAATCGGATTATGCGGATACCGGAAAACCGTCGCCGGGAATTACCGAAGATCACCGGCGTGCGATGATTTTGTTCCTGGACCGCGCGCGCATGGTGCTGAACTGCGACGTTGCTCAAATGAACGAGGTTATGGTGTTTGGGTTGAATTTGTTCTTGGGCGGCGCCGCCGAAAGGTTCGGCGCGTTCATCGGTTTGAAACCCCTGCAAAAATTCGTCCTGATCCGCGAATCTATTGGCTCGCTGACTAAAGACCCCGAAGACATCGACCGATTTTGCGAAAAGTTTATCGACTACGATATCGACCCGCGCTACAGCGTGATGACCAGGTCCGGTCGCGAGATCATGGAAATGTATCTTGACGACAATCACGCGTGCTTCGCGCGCCTACCGGAATTGTTCGAACACTGGGTCGGCTCGCCAGCGGGCCGCGCACACGCCGACGGTGTGGTCGTGATTATGTGCACGGACCTGACGGACAAAAGCCGGGCCCCGGACAGCGGCATTGTCAATACCAGCATCGTCCGTGCCCACAACGCGGCGGTCCGAAAGGCCTTGGCCGAGCACCACGGTGTGGAGACCAAACACACCGGCAACGGCATCATGGCGAGCTTTTCAAACGCCCCCCAGGCGGTCGGGGCCGCGCAGATGATCCTTCGTGGGTTCGAGCGCCACAACCGCGAAACTCCCGCGACGCCGGTGCATCTTCGCCTCGGCTTGCATGTCGAAAAGCAGGAAAAATTTGAAGATAATCGCGCCGCACAGACCATCCAATTGTCCGCCAGAGTTTGCGGCCTGGCGACGACCGGCCAGATTTTGGTCACGGAAAAGACAATGGAGTACTGCGCCGAGCACCCGATTACATTCGCTGAGGTTGACGACCACGGGCTCAAACAATCAGGAAAGCCGGCCCGCATATTCGAAGTAGCTTGGCGGCGCGAGGGCGCACCTTAATACCAACCACGGCGCAACGGCCTAGCTTTGTATGCCAAGCACTGGTTCCGTCTCGCCAATCTGCGTGCGACGCATATGCCGCCGCGCCTTGGGATCAAACGCGTCACGGCGATGCAATAAGAATCGATTGTCCCAAAGAATGAGATCGCCGACCTGCCATTGTTGATGCCAATTAAATTCAGGCTTGGTGATATGCGCCCACAATTCATCGAGCAGCGCTTCACTTTCTTCGACGGCTAATCCCATCACGTAAGCGTTGCGCCGGCGCCCCAAATACAGGGCTTTCCCACCGGTTTCCGGGTGTACACGAACCAACGGATGGACGGCGCCCGGCACTTCCGAGACGTCTTTATAATTTTCTTCGAAACCTTTGCGTAGTTGACCGACACTGTTGCGGCTGGCGTCGTGTTTGCACGATAACGTAGCAATTCGTTCGCGGGTGGCCGCCGGCAGCGCCTCATAAGCGGCGAACATGTTATCAAACCCCGTATCACCACCGCTTAGCGGCACTTCCAACGCATAAAGCATGCAGCCTTTCGGTGGCGCATCCGTGTAGGTCATATCGGCGTGCCACTCGGCCTCGCCGTCGCCCAAACCGCCGGTCCGTTGCCCCTCCGGCGTGGTGATGTTTGAGATCACATTGATTTCGGGGTTTTCCGGCACCCAAGTAGTCCCGTAGGGATTGATCGGCGCCTTATCCAAAGGGCCGAACCGTCGGCTGAAGGCGAGGAGATTTTCGTCGCTCAATTGTTGGCCGCGAAATCTCAGCACCAAATGATCCCGCCACGCGCCGGCGATGATTGCGAATGCGTCATCGCTCACCGGCACGGATAAATCGACGCCGTGGACATCGGCACCCAGCGCCGCCCCGATCGGTTCAATCCTAATTGTGGTGGCGTTCAAAATATCAGCCCTCTCAACGCTTTGTACATTTCGTTCGGGCGTTCAATCATCATCATATGGCCGCATCGATCCAGGATATTGACGTTCGCGCCCTCAATGGCATCGGCCAGCGCGATGCCACTTTTCACCGGCGTCATTTTATCGTTGCGGCCCAACACGAAATCGGTCGGGCAGGTAATCTTTAATGCCGCAGCGGGGGCGTCGGTAAAGGCATTACAGGCGGCCAGGTCATTTGAAAGGACGCCGGCTTTCGCATTTTTCAACAACACCTCGCTGGCGCCGTGAACCCAAAGCCCGGGCAGCGGATGGCCGCCGGTCTGAGCTTTCTCGCCAAGCCCCCAGAAAACGATCAATTCCGGTCCCAGCGGCTCATTGGCGGCGGCGGCAGCAAGAAGGTCGGGATGCACCGGCATGCCTTCGGCGACACCGGTCAAGATCAAGCGCTCGGCGCGTTCCGGATAACGCGACACCGCATCCAACGTGATCAGTGACCCCATGGAATGGCCCATAAAAGTCGCAGTATCGATCTCCGCCGCATCCATGAAACGAACCAGCCAATCGGCAATGTCGGCAATGGATGCGAGCGCCGGGCCATCGGATCGCCCATGACCGGGCAAATCGACAGCGAACACGCGCCGCTCCTGAAAGGCGATATTGCGGGTCTGCATCTGCCAGATCGTGCGGTCCATGCCGGCGCCGTGAACCAAAATCACGGCGGGATCGTCCGGGTTATTGGCCCGTCCGCCGGTGGCCGCATGGGCGGTTTTGCCATCAACGATAATATCCATGTCCCGACCTCACCCTTTTTGCGAAGCGCGAAGCGCCTGCTTCAAATCGGCGGTGATATCATCGACATCCTCAATGCCGACGCTGAGCCGCACCATCCCTTCCCCGATGCCGGCGGCCTCCAGGGCTTCACCGGACATTTGCTGGTGGGTCGTGCTGGCTGGGTGAATAACCAAAGTTTTGGCATCACCAACGTTGGCCAAATGCGAAGCCAACCGCACGCTCTCAATGAACTTCCGTCCCGCCGCACGACCACCTTTCAACCCGAAGCTCAACATCGCACCCGGCCCCTTCGGGATCAGGCGCTTCGCCAATTCGTGGTCGGGATGCGAGGCAAGCCCCGGATAGTTCACCCACCCGACCTCATTAACGCCTTCGAGGAACTCGGCGACCGTTTGCGCGTTGGCGATGTGCTTTTCCATGCGGAGCGGCAGCGTCTCGATCCCTTGCAGAATATAGAACGCGTTGGCCGGACTCATGCAGGCGCCAAAATCCTTCATCCCTTCGGCGCGGGCCCGCATGACCAAGGCTTGCGTGCCGAACTCTTCGGCGAAGTCGAGCCCGTGATAGCCGTCGTAGGGTTCGGTCAGAGTTGGAAATTTCCCTGATGCCTCCCAATCAAAGCGCCCCGAATCAATAAACACGCCGCCGATGGCGACCCCGTGCCCACCCATGTACTTGGTCAGCGAATGCATGACGATATCCGCGCCATGATCGAAGGGATTCATCAGATAAGGCGTGGTGAACGTGCTGTCGATCATCAACGGCAAGCCCGCATCGTGCGCAACATCGGCGATTACTGGCAGGTCCATGACCTCAATCCCCGGGTTACCCAAGGTCTCGCCAAAGACTAGGCGGGTGTCATCGGTGATTGCGTCTTTGAAGGCCTGAGGATCGCGCGGGTTGACGAAGGTCGTGTTGATCCCGAAGCGCGGCATGGTGTAGCTGAATAGATTGTGCGTACCGCCGTAAAGCGAGCCCGATGAGACGATATGTCCGCCTTTGTCCATCAAAGTTGCAATGGCCAGGAAAATCGCCGCCATGCCGCTGGCAGTCGCCACCGCGCCGACACCGCCTTCCAGCGCAGCGGCGCGTTCTTCCAACACCGCAACAGTCGGATTGGAGAGCCGCGTATAGATATGGCCGGGGCGTTCCAGGTTATAGAGCGACGCCGCGTGATCGGTATCTTCGAAGACATACGACGTGGTTTGATAGATCGGCACGGCCCGGGCACCGGTCGTGGGGTCAGGCTGTTGGCCGGCGTGCAGGCTAAGGGTATCAAAATTCAAAAACTTCGGCGTCACCATGGCGGCCTCCGGGGTTCTGGCCCTCTTTACAAACACGTCCGTACTCTTTACGCAAGGCGCCATCGAACTGATGCCGGGAGACTGCAGAATGTCGCGTGAAATCAAATCCGTAGCCGTGATCGGCGGCGGCACCATGGGGACCGGGATCGCCGGATTATGCGCCCAGCGCGGCCATAAGGTGTTGCTGCTCGACGTATCCGAAGAGGCAGTTGAAAAGGCCCGCGAACGGATCCTCAACGGCCGCCCCCCGGCTGTCGATGAGCCTGAAAAAGCCGACAATATCACGTTTGGCACCATTGATGCCGATCTGGCCCAAATCGCCAATTACGATTGGATTTGCGAAGCGGTCATTGAAGATCTGGAGACTAAGCGCGCGCTGTTTGAGAAGATGGAACCGCTGCGCCGCGAAGGCTCGGTGATTTCCACCAACACGTCGGGGATACCGCTGCGTGACGTGACCGAAGGCCTGCCGGACAGTCTGCGCCGCGATATCGCCGTCACGCACTTTTTCAACCCGGTCAAAATCATGCGCCTGATGGAATTGGTTCCGGGCGAAGATACGACACCCGATGTCATGGATGCCTTGGCTGATTTCACTGGCGGGGTGCTCGGCAAGGGCGTCGTATACGCCAAGGACACGGTCAATTTCATTGGCAACCGGATCGGATGTTATTGGATGTTGAGCGGCCTGCATTATGCAACTCATGCACTGGAGAACGGCGTGTCCATGGAAGAGATCGACGCCTTGATGTCCGGGCCTGTCGGTCTACCGCCAACGGGGCTTTATGGGTTGATTGATCTGATCGGGCTCGACGTGATGGATCTGGTCGGCAAGAATTTAGCCGTCAATCTGCCGGACGGCGACGCCGGGGCGGACTTTGTCGCCCTGCCAGTTCCCATCCAAGGGATGCTTGAACGCGGCCAAATCGGCCGCAAGGCCGGTGCCGGGTTCTACCGTATGCAGAAGTTGGACGACGGGTCGCGCAAGACCGAGGTTTTCGATCTCACCGCAGGGGATTGGCGGGATTTCCGCAAGGCCCAATTGGATGACGCCCACGGCAGTCTGGATGTCTTGTTCACTGACGATGCGGCGGGCCGGTTTGCCTGGCAGATCATGGGCGGCACGCTGTGTTACGCCGCCGACCTGATACCTGAAATTGCCGATGACGTGGTCAACATCGACCGGGCGATGACCTGGGGTTTTGCGTGGGGCCAGGGGCCGTTCCAAATGTTGGATGCGCTCGGCCCGACCCGCGTCATTGAGAAGATCGAAGCCGGCGGCGGCGCGCTGCCGAAAATGCTGAGCGTGCTCAAGGATGCTGGCGCTGAAACTTTCTATCGCAACGATGGCGCCGAGTTCCTGGGCCGCGATGGAAACTACCACCAAACGCCGCCTGAGTGATCCGATGACGGGGATCGCCTAAATGATTGGAATGATCCTCTACACAGTGTCGGCATTTGGACTGGGGTGTTTTCTGCCCGGCGGTCGCGCCGGCGCGCTTTCCTACGGCGGCATCAAGTTTTTTTTCCGGTGCAGCGCTCATTAGTTTGGCACTGTTCTTCTCCCACGCCATCGCTGGGATTGATCTTCGGGTAACGTGCTTTGTGATTCTCGCAATCGCCGTCGTCGGAATTATCATGATGATCCGTCGGCAGAATCGGCAGATATTTGCGGTCGATACCATTGCACATCCAATTCCGGTATTTACCGTTGGTGTCTTGGCACTTGCAGGTTTCCAGGGAGGTGTCGGCTACATTCCGTATCTCAGTGATGAGTTCAGCCACTGGATCGGCATTACCCGTCAAATTCACACACTCGGCGCTTTTGACATTGATGCCATTGCCCACGGCGTTCCCGATTACTTGGTTGGCTGGCCCTTACTCATGGCCTATCCCGGCGCCATCGTGGGCACCTACGATGAAGGCCAAATCGCGCTTTTGCCAACGGTTCTGCACATCGGCATGTTGGCGATGGTCTTTGATGTCGTCCGCGCAGTCCTCCGCACCGACACGAAATTGTCGGAAAAGCAGGTTATCCTATTCACCTGGCTCGGCTTGCTGACCCTGCTGGGCATCGAGGCGTCTGGCCAGTTAGTCGCCCGCAATCTGTTGACGGAACCGCCGCAGGTTTACGGCATGACGGCAATCGTTGTTCTTTGCATGGCCGCCTGCCGGTTCCCCGACCACGCCCTGCACCTGGCGGGCCATGCAGGTATCGTGCTGGCCAGCCTCTACATCATCAAAATCACTGCGCTGGCAATGATACCGGCCCTCGCCATATTCGCCGTCTGGCTTTTCAGACGTGACGTGAACAACGCTGCCCTGCTCCGTCTGGGTTTGGCGTATTTCGGGTTGAT
>Ga0233433_10000897_pt1 | contig 30397 bp, 29 predicted proteins | sample SI_122_August201_5_FD_179868 | JGI IMG/M metagenome (GOLD analysis project Ga0233433, IMG submission 179868) | Seawater microbial communities from Saanich Inlet, British Columbia, Canada - SI_122_August2016_100_MG | ecosystem: Environmental > Aquatic > Marine > Inlet | place: Canada: British...
ACCGACCCGGGCGGCGATGCGGAAACTCACCTGCTGATCAAGTCAGCGAGCCGCCCCTATTTGGTCTTGCTCCCGGTGGGGTTTACCTGGCCAGTCCTGTCGCCAGGACCGCGGTGCGCTCTTACCGCACCCTTTCACCCTTACCCGGCGGCCGACAAGCGGCGGCTGGGCGGTCTACTCTCTGTGGCACTTTCCCTGGGGTCGCCCCCGCCGGGTGTTACCCGGCACCGTGTAACCGTGGAGCCCGGACTTTCCTCCCCCGCCCCGGACGAACCCGAGCAAAGGCGGTCATCCGACCGTCTGGCGGCGGCAATCTAGATCAACGCCACGACGGCTGCAAGGCGCCTCAAGGTGGCCGCGTCCGCGATGCCGTCCAATCGTTCGGCATAAAAGTGCCGTTGGAAGGCAGTCACGGCAGCGGGCAAATCGGATATGTCGTAGCCGATTTTTGTCAACATTTGTCCAGAATCATAATCGACATCATCGGACGGCTCGACTTCGTTCGCCGACCAAAGTCCGATACCGGCCTGCGCCATGCCGACCCAATCAAACAACTCACCAGGGTCTATCTTTCGTGCCGGCGCGACATCGGAATGACCAACGACGTTTCGCGCCGGAATGTCATGGCGCGCCAGAATACCCAATGCCAGTTCTTTGAGCGCCGCCACCTGCGGTTCTGGAAAGGCGCGGTAGTCGAATTCGTGGCCGGGATTGACCAACTCTATACCAATGGAACGGTCATTAATATTCGTCTCACCTCGCCAATGGGCAACGCCGGCATGCCACGCCCGATATTGTTCATCGACCAACCGATGAACGGCCCCGTCCTCGTCGATAAGATAATGCGCGCTGACTTCCGCTACCGGATCGCAGAGCCGGTCCAATGCGGCTTGGCCGCTTGCCATGCCGGTATAGTGAAAAACCAACATATCGGCGAACACACCGTCGGGGCGGTCATTGAAATTGGGCGATGGCGTCTCGATCATTACCCCTTTTAACGCAAACCGCGTTCCTTTTCGATACGATCGTAGGCGGCATTGATGGCGGCCATCTTTTCGTTCGCCAGATCGATGAATTCCTGCGGCACGCCCTTCGCCATCAAAACATCTGGATGATTCTCTCGGGTCAGCTTGCGGTAGGCGGCCTTGACGTCGGCGTCGCTGGCGTCGCGGCTGACGTCCAAGACTTCATAAGGATCGTCTTCATCGGCATCCGCGCCGAGGTGGATGTGTTTGAGGCGCTCGAACGCTTGGGCATTGAAGCCGAAGATCTGCGCGGTCCGCGACAGCATCTCCATTTCTTTCGGATGCACCACACCGTCCGCCTTGGCGATATGGAACAGCACGCCGAGTAACTCCTCAAGTACCTGAGGGTCGCTCTGGAACAAGCCGGCGATTTGCTCGGCATAGGGCTCATAGCCCGAAGAATCGCGCGTTGCCTCTTTCCAGATGTTACCGATGTTTCCGGCATCTTCCGGCGGGATATGGAACAATCGCTTAAACGTTGCGATCTCATCGGGGGTGACTTGGCCATCGGCCTTCGCCATCTTCGCCGATAAGACGATAATCGCCGTCGTGAACGCAACTTGGCGCGCATCGGGACCAAAGCCCTGAAAGGAGCCGGGGCCGCCATCACTGTACCCAGCTGCGCCGGCTTCAGCGGCCTTCATTTTATCGACGGCATGTCCGGCAACAGCACCTAGGATGCCGCCCAAGGGCCCGCCCATAGCGAACCCGGCGACCCCGCCGATGACCTTCCCCCAAATGTTCATTTACCGAATACTCACTTAATTGCCGCTTTCCCTCACGACGAGCCGCCGATCCGGCCCGCCATGGGCAGCTTGACGGCAAAATCCAGAGGATCAAGACCGAAGGTCAGGCCGAGGAGGTTAATTTCCACCCCTTCCTCCTTGCCGACCATGATGCCAAGTAGGCCTGCCAATGAGATCTGCATGCCGGTACCGCTGGGTGTCTTTGCCACCAGACTGCCGCCAGGCAGATAGTCCTTGCCGATGGCGGTCGGCGGCAGATCGAGTTTCAATTCTGGTACCGCGCGTGCCACGTGGGCCGTGAAGGTATTGGAATTCGGCCCCGGCCAGACCGTGTATTCATTCATATAGGGATAGCCCCGGGCAGCCTGATCAATTCGTTTGATCATATCGTCAACGCCGTCGCCGCGAACGTCAGCGATAACCTCGGGGATCGCGTCAAACCAGCGGCCGTCGGCAGGCCGGGTTGAGATCGCCACTGCCGGCGCGCCGCGCCGGACCCGCCAGCCGATTACCTCGTAGACGGCGAACTCCAGCGCATCGGTCGGTTTTACGGCGAACCAGGTGTGCACGCCGAAAATGCCGCGCCACGAATAGGCGCGCGCCGAATAAACCTGAAGGATGGCCTCCTTGTGGGTCGCCGGATCCGGTGCGATGCCCGCTGATTCCATTGATGCGGTGCGCCAGTCAGCCATGGAGTGACGCACCCAGGCCGAGACCAGAATTGTTGCCAGCAGCACGATCGGTAAAGTTTTCAGCCAGAAGCTCTTTCGTCGCCACCATGTCATTCATCAATTCCTCAATTTGGACTGCCGTCAGATATGGGCGCGTCCGCCACAAGTCGCAACATGATCGGTTTCATCACCGCCGGCATGATGTAGATGGGAAACTGGCCGACGGCAAAATACATAATCATGTCCGGGTCCACTCCCGCCGGCAGCACCGCCAGGATGACCGCCAGATTTCGGCACCCTGCCGCGAACCCGACGCTGAGAATCACGCGCTTTCCCCATTTTGGCGCAATGATGGCCAGCATCAAAATGGTCAACACCATCAGTCCGATATAGGCGGCGAAGGTCAGCGCCATAACAAAGAACACGAACCTGGGCTCGGCAAGTAACCTTGCCGTGAGACCATCCATGATCGCGACCGCGAATACGATCAACAAAAATACCACCGTGCCATCCAATTGATCGCCGATCCGGCGGAACGGCCGGGCGCCAAAAACCTTTCGCAAAATCAACGTCGTCAAAACGGCAGACCCGACCAAGGCAGCCATTCGCGCCGTCAATTCGCCGGCACCGAGATCCATCTCAAGCCCCAACAACACCAGCGCGACGCCCGGCAACGTCAACGGCACCAGCAGCGTCGAGGTCAGCATCACCAGCAAAACCATCGCGCCGTCCAACCCCATGAGCAGTGCCAGCGCCGGCGTCGAAATCAGCGGTGAGGACCCGGCCGCTAAAATCATGGCGCCGGCAATACCAGTGGGTAGATCAAACAAACCGACAAAGGCGAACATGGCCGCCGGCGTGATCGCTAAACTCCAGATCAACAACCCGCCAATCCGCCATGGCCGGCGTATATGTTGAGCACTGTCTTCGGGATTTATTCTAAGCAGACTGACCACCAGCAATAGCCAAACCGACGGCGCCAAAAAGGGGTTCAGCAACGTCGCCATCGACGGCGCCACGAGCCCTAAGAACACGGCCCCGACCATCGCCGTCATGGCATGGCGGGCGAGGAATGACAGAGCGGAATTGATCGCAATCAACATGACCGCCATTGTTCGTGTATTCGCCGACAACACAAACCCGTCTTAGGCGCCGTCAACAATAACGCGAGGTTCTGTTCTGATCCCATCATGGCATCGCCATCAACATTCGTTCTAGACACCTTTGTCCCGCCGATACATATTTCCAGATATGACCGATAAAGTTGAATGCATTGTCATCGGCGCTGGAGTTGTCGGCTTGGCCATCGCGCGCAAGCTCGCCATGGCCGGACGCGAAGTTATTGTGGTGGAGGAAGCCGATGATATTGGTACCGGCACGAGTTCTAGAAATTCAGAGGTCATTCACGCCGGTATCTATTACGCCAAGGACAGCCTGAAGGCGCAATCCTGCGTGGCTGGAAGGCAGCTGTTATATGAGTTTTGCGAAAGCCATGGTGTTGAACATCGGCGCATCGGCAAGCTTCTGGTGGCCACGACCGACGATGAACTTGCGGCCTTGGCGGCAACCAAAGAGACGGCCGCAGCCAACGGGGTCGATGATCTAACATGGGTCGAGGCCGATCAGCTTCGGGAAATTGAGCCCAATCTCAAGGCTGTCCGCGCCTTGATGTCGCCGTCCACCGGCATTGTCGACTCGCACGGATATATGCTGGCGTTGCAAGGCGACCTGGAAGCACACGGCGCGATGATCGCATTCCTAAGTCCCGTCCTCGGTGGGCGCGTGGAGAGTGGTACAATTACTATTGAGACCGGCGGCGAAGCGGCGATGGCATTAACATGCGATATCTTGGTCAACGCCGGTGGGCTCGGCGCACAAGGAGCGGCACATGCCATCAAAGGCATACCGCAAGATTCCATTCCGCCGCTGTTCTATGCCAAGGGCACCTATTTCACGCTGCCCGGCAAAAGCCCATTCAATCATTTGATCTACCCGGTGCCGGTGCCAGGAGGGCTCGGCACTCATTCGACGCTGGACCTTGGCGGCCAGACAAAATTCGGCCCGGATATAACTTGGGTCGATGAGCCTGATTACGAAGTCGATCCGGCCCGGGCAGTTTTATTTTATGACGCTATCCGGCGCTATTGGCCGGCGTTGCCCGACAACGCCCTGCAACCGGGCTATGTCGGCATTCGTCCCAAACTCGCCGGCGCCAACGCCGCCAAATACGCCAATGACTTCGTCATCCAGGGACCGGGCAAGCATGGCATTAATGGTTTGATCAACCTCTACGGCATCGAATCGCCTGGTTTGACGGCTTCGTTGGCCATCGCCGAAGAGGTCGCGGCTCAATTGAATGTCCGCTGACTTGACCTGGATCATTCGAACAACCGGATATCTCGCTTAAGTTCGCCGCCGTTGATGAGCGCTTTATTGCGTTCGTTTTAGAAGGCCGGCCCACATGTCCAACAACCAGCTTTATAGCGCGCTCAAATCTTTCTACTTTCCCGAACGCCTAGACGATATTCGCTTGGGCCAAGTACCGGCACCGGTGCATGTCCGCATTAAACCGACCAACCTTTGTAATTATAGTTGCTGGTATTGCGCCTATCGGACAGACGCACTGGAACTCGGCGCCGGAATGTCGGAAGCCGACAGCCTGCCCACTGCCAAGATGTTTGAAATTGTCCGCGACATCATCGAGATGGATGTCAAAGCAGTGACATTTTCGGGTGGCGGTGAGCCGCTTTTGTACAAGCCATTGCCGGATATCATCACCGCACTCGGCAATGCCGGCGTAAAGATCAGCCTTCTCACCAATGGCGCAAATTTGCAGGGCCGCTTTGCAGATGCGCTCGGTGCCCATGCTACTTGGGTCCGTATCTCCATGGACGGCTGGGACGACGCCAGTCACGCCCAGGCACGTGCCGCGGCGCCCAGCGACTTCAGCAAAATCATCGCTAATATCGATGCCTTCACCCGGGCTGCGCCGCAATGCGTGGTCGGTGTCAGCTTCATTATCGGCGAAGCCAACCACCGGCACATTGTGGACATATGCCAATTATTAAAGACCAGTGGTGTCCAGCACGTGAAACTGTCTGCCGCCGTGGTCGCCAACGACAGAGCCCGAAACAATGCCTACCATGCGCCACTACTTGGGCCGGTGCGCAGCCAGATTAAGCGCGCTCAGGCGCTTGAAGACGCCAACTTCCGAATTGCCAATCATTATCATCTAATGGACACCCGGTTCGACAAACCGTACAACGGCTGCCCATCGGCTAAACTGTTGACAGTGATCGGCGCCGACCAATCGGTGTACACCTGCCAGGACAAGGCTTACACGACGGAAGGATGCCTTGGCTCTATTCGCAATTTATCATTCAAGGAATTCTGGTTTTCCGATGCCAATCGCCAACGCCTTCAATCCATCAATCCATCAATCCACGCGCCGACTGCCGACATCATTGCGTCAGTCACGCCAAAAACCTCAACATCTCGGAATTTTTAAACCTCGACCACGGACACCTGACCTTCGTCTAAGGGCGTCCATCAGGCCTCAAGCGATCCGCCTCGGCTGACCACGGCTTCGAACTTTTTGATTTCCTCGCGCATGTGTTTGCGCTCGGCCTCGGTATGGTCGAATTCCAAAGCATAGCCACCGGCGAACTGGCGCACAACGCGGCCCCCATAGGCTTCATGGCCTTCGACCTGCAATTCGACAAACGCCTCGTTGGTGAACAGCGCCGCCGCGCCGGCACCGGTGATTCCGACGGCGGCACCACTCTCCGATATATCCTGCAGCACGGCATCGAATTCGCCTTCCCGCCCAACCGCGCGAGGCGGTCATGGCGGCGGTTTGTCGGTGCGACAGGCATGACCATGAACTTAATCCGCCGCGTTCAAACCAAGGATTGATTGATAGCGCCCTTGGAATTTCTCCCAGGCATCCGTGTTGACCAGCTTGGACGGGCGGCCGCCGGCAAATAAGTCGGCCCATTGTTCGGCGGCCGAGACCGCCATATTGTAGTTGCAGTCGAGCGTGACGCCCGCGTTATGCGGGCTGACGATGACATTTTCGAAACCCAGCAACGGATGATCAAAGGCCGGTGGCTCTTCTTCGAACACATCCAGTCCCGCCCCGGCAATGCGTCCGGCCCGCAAGGTATTTTCCAAGGCCGCTTCGTCATGGATGCCGCCGCGCGCCGTGGTGATGAAAAAAGCTTCGGGCTTCATAGCGTCAAATAGCGCGCCACTGACCATACAACGGGTCTCATCGGTCAATGGACAATGGACAGAGATAAAGTCCGACTCGGCGAACATTTCAGGCAACCCGGCGGCGCGTTCAGCGCCGCGCTCGCGCACGTCGTCATCCGAGATATAAGGATCGTATGCCAGGACCCGCATATCAAAAATACTGCCACAGATGGCAGCAAGCCGCCGGCCAATGTTGCCCAGGCCGACAATACCAACAGTCTTTTTGGTCAGCTCGCGGCCAGTGTAATCCCAGCGTGTCCAATCGCGGGCTTGGCCACGGATGGCACGGTCCGATTGGATCAGTTGCTTGGACAAGGTCAGCATCATCGCCAAGGCGTGCTGAACAACCGATTCGGCATTCGCGCCGGTTTGGTTGAACAACAGCACGCCGGCTTCGGTACAGGCCTCCACGTCGACCATGTCATAGCCGGCGCCGGCGGATGAGATCGCCAAAAGATTCGGGCAGCGGCGAATTAGTTCCGCGTTGGGGTAAAATTCAGGCAGGGTTTCAGTGCTCGGGCGCAACTGATAGCCGTGCGCGGCTTCGAGAACCGGCCAATTTTCCTCAAAGGGCTGGGTGGCGTCCATGCGAACGACATCGACACCGGGAATGGCAGCAACCATTTCGGGGCCAGCGGGATCCACCCATTCGTCGAAAAACGCGAGAACCTTATTGCCGCCCGTCATGCCTGAAACTCCCTGTGCCTGTGGGTTTCAGGTTCTAAACCGCCTTCCGTTGGACCGCCAGCCTTTTTGCAAATGCACACAATATGTTGTGCCTGCATAGAAGCATGTAGCGATATCTTGTTTACCTGACGGGCCTAATGCGGTATGTTCTTTGTGAATTTTGATTGTGGAGTTCATTGTGACCTACTCGCGCACCCTAATCGCTCATGTCGCCCGCGCCGCCGGCTTCCGTCGCCGGTCGCGCCCGGCTGAAATGATCCGTTTTAGACCTTACGCGCTCCGATAATCGACACTCTCCATCGCCATGTCGTTCTATCATTCCCCTTCGAGGTCCGAATTCGGACTTCATTTTTTTATGCACTGGTCCGGCCTACAGCGAAGTCGCAACACGCGCGGCTTGATCATATTGACCGGATAGAGCGCGGAGAAGGCCGGCCAATTCGCCAATCTGCTCACCTTCGTCGTTGAAGACGCCCAATGATTTGACCAAACATTCATCCCGGATTTCACGATATTTCTGGCAAGCCTCCCTACCCTTTTTCGTGGTCGAAAACATGTTCTCTTTGCCGGCCTTCTTGCTGGTCACTAGGCCAAGCTTGGTCAATTTCTTCAAAGCATAATTGACCACATGCGTGTCTTCGATGTTCAGCACCAGACAGATGTCCGCCAGCTTCTTCGCCCGCGCACGGTGATTGACAGTGCGCAGAACAAGAACGTCCACTGCGCCAAGATCCGGATAGCCGGCGGCTGCCGCGCATCTGACGATCCAGCGCTGAAATGCGTTGTTTGCAAGAGTCAAACCGAACTCAAATTCACTGAGTTCCGCGGCATCTTCGTTAACCAGATGGTCGGACGACACGATAGGGCCAATCTTCGCTGCCATAATCTCTCTCCCGACTAGCAATCATTGGGCACGATGAGAGTCTAAATAGTTTTAAAACATTAAACAATAATTTATTGACATTTTATCGGTAAATTATAATAATAAGGAAATTAAAAAACCAGTCACTTGGGAGCGCGGCGATGATCGGCGACAATCAGAACGAGCAGGCCGGTTGGCAATTTTGGATCGATCGTGGCGGCACTTTCACCGATCTGGTCGCCAAAGCACCGGACGGACAGTTGCTGACCCACAAGCTATTGTCGGAAAATCCCGAGCGCTACAAAGACGCCGCGGTGCAGGGCATTCGCGACATTCTGGGCATTGAGCCCGGCGACACCATCCCCAACGGCGCCGTATCCGTCGTCAAGATGGGCACCACGGTCGCCACCAATGCCCTTTTGGAGCGCAAAGGCGACCGCACGGTTTTCGTCACCACACGTGGTTTCGCCGATGTGTTAAGGATTGGCTACCAAAACCGGCCGCGGCTGTTTGACCGTCATATCGTCCTGCCGGAAATGCTTTATGAGCAGGTCATTGAAGTTGATGAGCGGATCGACGCACACGGTGAAGTCCTGACCCCTTTGGATGAAGAAAACGTCCGTACAGCCCTGCAAGCCGCTTTTGATAACGGCTTTCGTTCCGCCGCTATCGTCTTCATGCACGGCTACCGCTACCCCGGCCACGAACAATGGGTTGCCGCTTTGGCCCGTGAAATCGGCTTTACGCAAGTCTCCGCGTCACATGATGTCAGTCCGCTAATGAAAATCGTGTCGCGCGGTGACACCACCGTCGTCGATGCTTATTTATCACCCATTCTTCGCCGTTACGTGGAACAGGTCGCGTCGGAATTGGATTCTGATTCCCTGGAAGGCACACGCCTGATGTTCATGCAGTCGAACGGTGGCCTCACCGATGCCAATTTATTTCAAGGTAAAGATGCCATTCTTTCCGGCCCCGCCGGCGGCGTTGTCGGCATGGTGCAGACAGCCGCCATGGCGGGTTATGAAAAAGTCATCGGTTTCGACATGGGCGGCACATCAACGGACGTGTCGCATTACGACGGCGAATATGAGCGCGCGCTTGAGACCGTCGTCGCCGGTATTCGCATGCGCGCGCCGATGATGCATATTCACACTGTCGCCGCGGGCGGCGGTTCAATCCTGCACTTTGACGGCGCGCGCTACCGGGTCGGCCCCGATTCCGCCGGTGCCAACCCGGGCCCCGCATGTTATCGCCGCAGCGGGCCGCTGGCGGTCACCGATTGCAACGTCATGTTGGGCAAAATCCAACCCAAGCATTTTCCGAAACTCTTCGGGCCGAACGCTGATGAGCCGTTAAACGCTGATATCGTCCGTGAAAAGTTCGAAGCCACGGCCGCAGACATCGCTGCAGCGACCAACCAACCGGCGACCGCACCGGAAGATGTGGCTGAAGGGTTCTTGCGGATTGCTGTCGAAAACATGGCGAATGCCATCAAGAAAATCTCGGTGCAGCGCGGTCACGACGTCACCGGCTACACGTTGAACTGTTTTGGCGGCGCCGGCGGCCAACACGCCTGTCTGGTCGCCGATGCGCTGGGGATTGAACGCGTCCTCCTGCATCCATTTGCCGGCGTGTTGTCGGCCTATGGCATGGGATTGGCCGACGTTCGCGCGATTCGCGAACAAGCGGTCGAGCAGAATTTCGGCGCAACCATTTTGGAAAAGCTCGGTGCCGATCTCGACACGCTGGCTGACGACGCCCGCGCCGAGGTTCTGCAACAAGGCGTCGTGCCCGAAAAGATCAAAACCTTATTGAAGGTACAACTTCGCTATGACGGTACGGACAGCCCCATTGGCGTTGACTTCGGTGATATCGAAACCATGACCGCGTCGTTCGAAACACTCCACAAACAGCGTTTCGGGTTTATCGCGCCCGGCCGCAATCTAGTGGTCGAAGCGGTCGCGGCCGAAGCCGTCGGTATTACCGAACAGGTTGACGATGAGGTTGTCGCCGACATCATGGGCAAGGACGCCGTCGAAGTTGTTGATGATGTTTCTATGTTTTCCGGCGGCGCGCGCCACCAAACACCTGTCTACGACCGCAATGCAATTCCCTCGGGCGGGCGCCTTGACGGCCCGGCGATCATTTCGGAAGACACGTCGACAACCATTGTCGAGTATGGTTGGCGCGCCGAAATGACCGCGCAGCGTCATCTGGTGCTGACGCGCGCCATCCCGCGCCCAAAAACCGAAGCCATCGGCACCGATGCGGACCCGGTGATGCTTGAAGTCTTCAACAACCTGTTCATGTCTATTGCCGAGCAAATGGGCACGACATTGTCGAACACTGCATTTTCCGTGAACATCAAAGAACGGCTGGATTTCTCATGCGCGATCTTTGATCCTGTGGGCAATCTGGTTGCCAATGCACCGCATATGCCGGTGCATCTGGGATCCATGGGCGAAAGCATCAAAACGGTCATCCGCGAAAACGCAGGCTCGATGAAGCCGGGCGATGTTTTCGCCCTGAACGCTCCTTACAACGGCGGCACGCACCTTCCCGATGTCACTGTTATCACGCCGGTCTTTGATGCCGACGACAAGGATATTTTGTTTTATGTCGGCTCGCGCGGGCATCACGCAGATATTGGCGGCAAGACACCGGGTTCGGCACCGCCCGACAGCCACGATATTCACGAAGAAGGTGTCGTCATCGACAATTTCCTTTTGGTCGAAAACGGTGTGCTGCGCGAACGCGAAACTGTCGATTTGCTGTTATCGGGGCAATACCCATGCCGCAACACGGACCAGAACATGGCCGATCTCGGCGCCCAGATCGCGGCAAATGAGACCGGCGTCAGGGAACTCCGCAAAATGATTGAGCATTTCGGTCTCGGCGTGGTTTGGGCCTATATGGGCCACGTCCAAGACAATGCCGAGGAAAGCGTGCGCCGGGTGCTTGATGTCCTAAAGGACGGTGAATTCACCTATGCCATGGACCGGGGCCGCGAAATAAAGGTCAAGATAACGGTCGACAAAGAAGCCCGGCGCGCCAGCGTCGATTTCACCGGCACCTCGGCACAGGATCCAGGCAACTTCAACGCGCCGACCGCTGTTGCCAAGGCCGCAGTCCTCTACGTCTTCCGCACCTTGGTTGACGATGAAATTCCTTTGAACGAAGGCTGCCTCAAACCCCTCGATATCATCGTCCCCGAAGGCTCAATGTTGGCACCTAAATTCCCCGCCGCCGTCATTGCCGGCAATACCGAGACCTCACAATGCATTACCGATTGCCTCTACGGGGCGTTGGGTGTCCTGGCGTCAGCGCAAGGCACCATGAACAATTTCATCTTCGGTGATGATCGCCATCAATATTATGAAACCATCTGTGGCGGCTCGGGTGCCGGCCCTGACTTCGACGGCGCTGACGCGGTCCACACCCACATGACCAATACCCGGCTTACCGACCCGGAAGTTCTGGAGTGGCGTTTTCCAGTCCGCTTGGAAGAATTCGCCGTCCGCCACGGCTCGGGCGGCGCCGGGCGCCACCGGGGCGGCAATGGCGCGACCCGCCGCATTCGTTTTTTAGAACCTTTAACCGCTACCATTTTGTCGGGTCACCGCGAAACCGATCCTTATGGATTGGCCGGCGGCAAGTCCGGCGCGCGGGGCCGAAATGCTGTTGAGCGCGTCGATGGCAGTGTTGATGAGCTACTGGGCGCGGATGGCACCGAGATGAATGCCGGGGACGTCTTCGTCATTGAAACACCAGGTGGTGGCGGATACGGCGAACCTGCAAGTTAGCGATGTCGATCCCAATACACCCAATATATAGAGCGGATTTTCCGATCAACACATTCATGTGGTATGCTGAACACCGATTTGATCACTCTTATTATGATAACGTGTTGATATCATTGAATTTAATTAATTATCGGCACATTGACGCTGGATCAATCAGCAGGTAAACTATGTGATATCAATGAGTTAGGTTGATTTAGGTATCAATTTGTTGGCTTTTCATCGTTCATCATTGCTGACGCTGATGGCTGCCATAACGACGGCAATGCCGCTTGCTGCCGCACCCCTTAACAATGAACTTGCCGGTTTGCTTCTTGATCATCCACAAATTCGCGCGGCGGCGAAAACGCTAGAAGCGTCGCGCAACGGCGTTGGCCAAGCGGCGGCGGGGTATTTCCCGACCGTATCTGCGACCGCTGAAACAGGGCATGAATTGGTCGACAGTCCGGCCGAGCGTTCGTCGACAGACGGCCAGGCCGGCAACCCTTCAAGCCGCACGCCACAAACTGCGAGTTTAACCGTAACTCACAATATTTTTAACGGGTTTTTGACCGACTCGCAGGTCCGCACGGCGCGCCTGAATAAGGAAATCAGTTCCATCGGCTTGTAAACGGCAAGGCAAGGCGCACTCTTTGACGGGGTCAATGCCTATATCGATGTGCTCCGCCAAAACGCCTTGTCGAATTGGCGGCGGAGAACCAAGCTACCATCCAGCGCCAACTCAATCTTGAAGATGAGCGTGTCCAACGCGGCTCAGGCGTTGCGGTTGATGTGTTGCAGGCGAAATCTCGTCTGCAAATCGCCAAGGAACGTCGGGTGAATTTTGAAGGCGCACTTGAAGACGCGGCGAGCCGTTATATTCAAGTCTTTGGTCATCCACCCAATATTGACGCCATGATGGACCCGATCCCACCGATTGAAATGCTGCCCAGCACCTTGGATCGCGCGGTGGAAATCGCCGAGACGGAAAACCCTGCCGTATTCACAGCAACCACAAACATTGAGGTCGCCCGCGAACGGCGCCAAACGGTGAAAGCCGAGTTCGCACCGACACTGGATCTGGAAGGCCAGTTCAATTTCGAGCAGCATTCGAATACGACGCTCGGCGTACGCCGCGATTACTCATTGATGCTGACCGCAAATTGGGATCTTTTTTCCGGCTTCTCGACCCGCGAATCTTTGTCACAGGCAAATTATCAATATCGCGCTTCTCAGGACGACCGTGATAACACGGCGCGCCAAGTGATCGAACAGACAAGGCTGGCGTGGCAGGCCTTGCTAACGGCACGCAAACGGCTGGAGCTTCTTGAAAACGCGGTGAACATCGCCTCGGAGGTTTTTCAATCACGCAAACGCCTGCGCGAGGCTGGCAAGGAAACCGTCATTAATGTTCTTGATACCGAGAACGAAGTCTCCAATGCACAAATTAATTACACCTCTGCGGCCTATGATGAACGCCTCGCTGTTTATCAGTTGCTGCTCGCTATGGGCCGTCTAAATTCCGCCTATATTGGCTTGATCAACGGCTAAGATGGGTTGCCCATCTGCCGGTTGGTTGGTTACTGCACCGCCAACGTTGTGACCGGTCGGTTCTGCTGGTTGGCCAATAATATAGAAATGGCCCGCTCAGAGAGGCCCACAAGAATACGGGCGAGATTTCCGCTGATCGTCGCGCCATCGGTTGTCCGCAGTGTCGGCGGTTGCGCGTTTGAGAAATAATCCCGAACGATGACAATAGGTCCATCGCTTCCCCTCAGACACAAGTTCGAAGCACATTGCGTGTACGCCATGGTCTTGACGCTAAGCCCTTCGGGCAGGTCAGTAATATCAGTGCGCGCGCCAATCACATGGTGTTGAGTATTGCTATTCGTCATATCGGCATCGTCTCCGCAAGCTGACGAGGAAAGTCGGTTTTTTTTGGTTTCTGCTTCCCGGTAAATGTCGCCATGAAGTCTAGTGTCGCTGGAATTCATGTCAGGCAGATAAACGGGAGATGTTTTTCATATTAATTAATGTTACAACTCCTTTGCATTGTGTGAACGCGCCCGACGTGGCGGTTTGGTTATGAGGAATTATTTTGGGAGGGGGAATCGGACATGGGCAAAATTCCACACCTGCTGATTGTTGAGGACGACGAATTGGTCCAGTCGTTGATGGGGGCTTACTTGCAGCGCGACGGCTTCACCATCAGCCTAGCCGCCACGGGCAAGGAAATGCTTGCCGCCATCGACACGGAACACATTGATTTGGTACTTCTAGACCTCGGTCTTCCCGACGAAGATGGTCTTTCCCTGGCCCGCCAAGTGCGGGCCCGAAGCGACCTGCCAATCATTGTCATCACTGCGCGCAAGGGTAAAAGTGACCGCCTTGCTGCTCTTGAAGTCGGTGCCGATGATTATCTAACGAAGCCTTTTGATCCTGATGAACTGGTGCTGCGTGTCCGAAACATCCTGGGGCGCGCCGGCACGGTGGAAGCGCCGTCAATTCGCTCAGAGATTTACCGGTTCGAGGGCTGGTCACTGGATATGGACGCACGCGCCGTCATTGCCCCTGATGGCGAGCATGTCGCGTTCACCCGCGCCGAGCTAAACCTACTAGCGGCTTTGGTTAAAGCGCCTAATCGGGTATTAACGCGCGCGCACCTTCTTGATGCTGTCAGCCACGATGCGGCTTCGCCGACAGATCGGCTGATCGACGTGTTGGTCAGCCGCATTCGAAAGAAGATTGAGCCGGAACCTAAAGCCCCTCAATTCATCACCACGGTCGTCGGTTGTGGCTACAAATTCAGCCGGCCTGTCACATGATTTCAGTGCGCGGCAAAAAAAAGGGCCTGACCGTTACCGGCCAGGCCCTTCGGCAGGAGACGCACATCGAGAAAGCCAACCGATGTGCGCGGGACATTCGTTATTCAGAACTCTATCCCACAATTGCCGACAGGTGATGAACGCCGTGTAAGTAGCGTGTGAATTTATATTAATTTAAACCCATCCACCGGTTCCGGAAGAATATGATGGGTCGTTCCAAGGAGAAAAAGAATGGTGCGTGTTCTCGGTCGTGCGAATTCGATCAATGTGCAGAAAGTCATGTGGTGTGCCGCCGAGATCGGCGTTGATGTCGAGCGCGTCGATATAGGCATGAAGTTTGGCGGCAATGATACAGCCGAATATTTGGCGAAAAATCCTAATGGCCTCATACCGACCCTTGAAGATGGTGATTTCACGGTATGGGAATCCCACACCATCGTTCGCTATCTGGCGGAAAAATACGGCAATGGCGCATGGAACCCGGGTAGCGCCGAAGGTCGCGCCCAGGCCAGCCAATGGATGGATTGGTACCTGAGCCGAATTCACCCGCCAATGACCGTCATATTTTGGAACGTCGTCCGTCATCCGCCGGAGAAGCGTGACACGGCGGCCGCAGCCAAGGCCATGGATGAAGTCGCAAAAGCTTGGTCCATCTTGAACAACCAATTAGAAGGCCGTGAATTTGTTCTCGGAGACCAACCGTCGCTCGCGGATATTCCTGTTGGCTGCGCCGTCTACCGATGGTCGAGCATGGACATTGAACGTCCGTCCCTACCCAATCTGGAGGCATGGTATGCCCGCTTGTCGTCGCGCCCTGCCTACGCGGCGAACGTTATGCTGCCGATCACCTGATCGCTGACGGCATACAACACGTAGGAAAAAACGATGAACGCAAAAGTTTTTCGAGACTTCGATCAAGCCGGGTTGGACTTCGAATACAACAACCGTCAACGTGTCCCGGAGTTCGAACAGCTTTACGAAAGCTGGGTTGCCCCTTGCCATCAGGTGATTAATGACTTCGACACCCGGCTCGGTCTCACTTATGGGACCAGCGGACGCGAAATTATCGATCTCATTCAGCCAGCCGGGACAGCGCCGACGGCCGTCAATTTATACATTCACGGCGGATATTGGATGAGCCGTGATATTTCCGATCAAAGGTTTATCGCCAGGCCTTTTGTTGAAGCTGGCGCCGCATTTGGGCTGATTGAATACGATTTGATGCCCGGCGTACGTATGGCCGATATCGTCGACCAATGCCGCCGTGCCGTGGCTTGGGTTTACGATAATGCAGACGATCTTAATCTTGATCGGGAACGAATTTTCGTCTCCGGGCACTCCGCCGGCGGCCATCTGACCGCAATGGTCGTGGCGACCGACTGGGTAGGTTTTTGCGGCGGTCCCGCTGATTTGGTGAAGGGTGGCTGTGCGATCAGTGGTATTTATGAACTCGAACCTATCCATCTTACCTATATGCAGGCGACACTCGAATTAACGGACGAAGAGGTTCGGGATTTCAGTCCGATCAGGTTCCCCGAGACGCCGAAGACGCCTCTCCTCGTCGTCCCCGGCGAAAGTGAAAGCGCCGAATTCCGCCGCCAATCTCGGGAATTCGTTGATGATTGGAATGCCAAGGACGGCAACTGCACCTACTTGGAAGCCCCCGGCTGTAATCATTTCACTATCTTGCCAAACTTCGCCGACCCCACCAGTGCCTTGACCCGTGCGACATTCGCCCAAATGGGCTTGGGCTAATGGGTGGCTGACATGGCGGCCCCAACCTCCATTGATGTCTACTGGTCGTTCCGCTCACCGTATTGCTATCTCGCTCTGGACCGGCTCCTGGCATTGCAAAGCGACACCAGCGCGGACATCGCCATCAAACACGTCTGGCCCGGCGCCATGCGCCGCAGTGGCTATTTCACTCATCTTCATCCGAACTACACACGCTACAATCGACACGACACCGAGCGCTTGGCCGAGTATCTGGATGTAGCTTACGCCCGCCCTCGGCCTGACCCCTTGATCATCAATACCAAAACCATGGAACCCGCCCCCGATCAGCCTCACATTGGCCCGCTGACACGGATGGGGGTGCTGGCCGCTGAAGCCGGGATGGGGCTGATATTTCTCAACCATGTCATGAGACTGATATGGAACGGTCGCATCGATGGGTGGGATCAGGGTCAGCATTTGGCCGACGCTGTCACGGATGCCGGATTCGACTTTCAAGAACTCTCGTTGGGTCAAGAAGCAGAAGCCGTGCGCCTGGATGCGGTCATCGCCGCCAACGCTGAAGACCTTATTGCCGCCGGCCATTGGGGTGTGCCGACCGCGGTCTACAAAGGTGAGCCGTTTTTTGGTCAGGACCGACTTGAACTATTGGAATGGCGTATCGGAAAATCGCGCTAACCTCTCGGTTTATCGGCGATCAATGCGGCCATCAACGTTGCGATCAGCACTGTCCCGGCCAGTAGATAAAAAACAATTTTTAGCCCCCAAAGATCAGCAATGTATCCGCCGGCGACCGGCACCAGGGCGGAAAGCGCGGACTGTGTACCGAACAATACGCTGACAGCGCTGCCGCCCATTCCAGCCGGGGTCAAATCCATGACCCAGCTGTGAATGACGGGGCGCACCGCGAACAGTGCAAACCCCAGAGCCGCCATGGCGGCAATGAATGCCGTCGGGTTTTCGACCATTGTCAGCCCGAGAATGGCCAAGGTCGTGCCGGCCATTCCCGCGACCATGATCGGCCGGCGCCCCATGCGGTCAGACACCGCCCCGGCGAGCGGCCCAGCGAAAATGCCGCCGATTTGCATCGACATCAGGGCGATACCCAATAGCACGGATCCGAATCCCAATACGTCAACCATGAACAGCGGCAAGAAAAGAAACAGGCCGTTCTGGGCCATCGAGCGGAACGCCGACATCAGGCACAAGCTCAGAACCACGCGGTTCTTAATAAGGTCGGCGAGGCCATCCAGATAGGCACGAAAGCTCATGGCGTTGGCGCTGGTTTCGGAGCTTTCGGCGGCACCGACACTGGAACGACGGAGTGACAAGGCAATGACGGCGGCCACCAAAAACACCGGCAGCGCGCTGACCGTCGCCGTCCCTTGCCAACCCATCCAAACCAATAAAGCGCCGGCCGAGACCGGCGCCAGCATATCACCGAAACTGGCGCCCAAGGTATGAACGGAAAGCACGTAACCTTTGTTTTGCGGATATAGCCTGGACAGATATGAGATTGCCGCCGGATGCCAGATATTATTGGTTAATCCAATAATGATCACCATGCCGACCAGAAGCCATATACTTTGGGCGAATCCCGCGCCCATCAAGGCAACGGCACCGATCAATAACGATAAGGCCATGATGAGGACCCGGCGCCCAGTAATATCAACAACCGCGCCGCTTCCGGCATTGGCAGCGAAAGAAGCAGTGTAAAATACTGATATGAGTCCGCCCGCCTGGGTATAACTGAGCCCTAAATCCTTGGTAATAAACGGCACCAAAACGTACAAAGTCCCAGTGATCCAGTGCGTCGCCGCATGTCCACCTGCGACGACCACGGCCGGCCCCTGGCCCCGCCATTCCATGCCTGTGAAGCGTTCAAAAGCCGCGATCATCGAAATTTCCTGCAATACATAGCCACAAACTAGGCTTCACCGCGCGCCGCGACAAGCCAACGGGCGAAATGTCATGCTTTTCGCGCGTCGCCCCGGCTTTTACGTTGCTTGGCCGGCACGGGAGCGCAAATATAGCGCCGCACTTAAACATATGGGGATTTTCAATGAGCGATATCACCGATCAACTCGTGGTCGAGAAAAGCAATGGACTAGGGCAGATTCTGTTCGACAATCAAGCCCGGCGAAACGCATTGACCTTTGAGATGTGGCGCGACCTTCCGGTGGTGTTGAATGATTTCGCCGAAGACGATGCGGTACGTGTCGTTGTGATCGCCGGCCGTGGCGGCAAGGCCTTTTGCGCCGGTGCGGATATTTCCCAGTTCAAGAAAAACCGATCCAGCGAAGACGCTGTGGAGGTCTACAACACGACCGTCAAAGTCGCCTCGGACACGCTAGCAAACTTTCCCAAACCGACCATTGCCAAGATCGAGGGCTTTTGCATCGGCGGCGGCGTCGGCATCGCGACATGTTGTGACATGCGGATCGCCAATGATTTATCGTCCTACGCGGTGCCCGCGGCAAAATTGGGGCTGGGTTATCGCGCCGATGGCTTGAAGCGTCTGGTCGATATTGTCGGGCCGACATTTTCCAAGGAAATCTTCTTTACGGCGCGCCAATTCACCGCCGTTGAAGCCTTGGCCATGGGCTTGGTCAATCGGATCGTGCCCCGGAATGTTTTGGATGCTTACGTCGATGACTATGCCCAGCGTATTGCCGAGAATGCGCCGCTCACAGTATTTGCCGCGAAGACCGTCATTGACGAACTTTGCCGCAACGATGGACCGCCCGATGAGGCGCTCTGCGCGAAGGTCGTCGATGATTGCTTCGATAGCGAGGATTACCAGGAAGGACGCACGGCCTTCATGGAAAAACGCAAGCCCGAGTTCAAAGGACGATAAGATGGCAACGGGCGCCCCGCCGAAGCTTGGCTTCATCGGTTTCGGCGAAGCCGCGTCGGCGCTCAGTGCCGGTCTCAAGGAAGAAGGCCTCACCGGTATTCGCGCCTACGATATTCTTATGGACGACGCAGAAAAGCGCGGGCCTGTTGAAGCGCGCGCCGAACAAGCCGGTGTCACATTGGACACAAGCGCCGAGAAGCTTATAGAGAAGTGTGAAATCGTCATCTCCGCCGTCACCTCGGCGGTCGCGCTTGAGGTCGCGGAAAATGCCGCCTTCAGTCTTGGGCCAGCGCATATTTATGTCGATATCAATTCGGTTGCGCCGCAAACCAAACATGACGTCGGCATTGCCGTGGAAGAAACCGGTGCCAAATTCGTTGAAGCCGCCGTCATGGCGGCAGTACCGCTGCGCCGTCATCGGGTGCCTATCTTGTTGTGCGGAGAAGCCGTGGCCGACCTGATGGACCGGTTATCACCTTACGGCATGGATTTGACTGATGCCGGTGCCGAATGGGGCCGCGCATCGGCAACCAAAATGTGCCGTTCGATCATGGTCAAAGGCATGGAAGCGCTGTTGTTGGAATGCGTAATGACCGCAGATCGCTACGGCGTCGCCGATGAAGTGCTGAAAAGCGTCAGCGAAAGCTACCCCAGCGGTAATTGGGGTGAACTGGCCGACTATTTTGCAGGGCGCACCGCGATCCACGGCGAACGCCGAGCCCATGAAATGGAAGAGGTCGCGGTGATGCTGGAATCGCTCAATATCGAGCCGATCATGGCCGGCGCCGCGGCACGCCGTATCCATTGGGGCGGCGCCCAGGGGTTGAAGGACCACTTCGGCGGGGTCGCGCCGGCAACTTATCGCGAAGTCCTCGACGTACTGGCTTCACGCACCGGGAAGGGTTAGCCAACGCATGGCCACGCCAAGCCCCAACGCCGCGTTTTATTTTTCCGGACACAATTACCGGACCGCCGGCGACGGTGTTGTCGGCCGGCAATCGGCATCCGGCGGATTCCTTCGCGGGTTTATCCATCATGGCGGGATTGAGCGTCTACAAATCTATGCGGACAGCCTCGAAGCCGTCGATGAATTTCAGGCTTTCGTCGGGGACACGGGCGGAGATCCCGAAAACATCGGTATTAATTTGCCGATGACCACCGGTAATCTCAGCCACATCGGCACCTTGTTCCGCCCGGGGCCGGACATCGGATCACTGGCCTGGAGGCGACGATACTTCGATCAAGCCGGGTTCAGCATCTGCGGCATTACCCACACGATATACGAAACCATGGCCTTGAATGTGCTGGGGAATATCCTGACCGCGCCGGTGCAGCCTTGGGACGCACTGGTCTGCACGTCGAAATGTGTGAAAGGCGTGATCGAACGATTGCTGGACGGTTGGTGCGAGTATTTGAACGCACGCTTCGGCGGCACCGCTACAATCCCGTGTCAATTGCCGATCATTCCGCTGGGCGTTGACAGCCAAACCTACGCCGCGCGCGGCGGTGACAGCGAAGCCCGCGCCGATCTCAGGTCCCGAATGGGTATCGCCGACGGAGACATCGCCTTGCTTTACGCCGGGCGTCTGGATCACGTCGAAAAAGCCAACCCGGTACCTATGTACCTGGCGGCCGAGACTACCCAGAAGGCTTCGTCGCGGAAAATTCACCTAATCCAGGCGGGTCAAGCCAGCACGCCCGAAATGGAGACGGCGTTCAAAGAAGCTGCCACAGCCTTCGCGCCGAGCATCACTCATCATTTCATCGACGGCGCCATGACCGAACTTTACGACAAAGTTTGGGCCGCCGGTGACATATTCATTTCGCTATCAGACAATATCCAGGAATCCTTTGGTCTGACACCCATTGAAGCAATGGCAGCGGGGCTGCCGGCAGTGGTGAGTGACTACGACGGGTACCGCGAATCGGTCCGTGACGGGATTGATGGATTTTGCATTCCCACCACGGCGCCGCCACCCGGCGCCGGCGCCGAATTGGGATTTCTCTACCACACGGGTTATGCGCCCTATTCCGCCTTCACAGGTGCCGCCAGCCAAAGCACAGCTGTCGACATTGCGGCTTGCGCTGAAAAACTCGGTCTGCTCATCGGCAACGAAGATCTCCGCCGAAAATTTGGCGAGGCCGGCCAACAGCGGGCCGCCGAGATCTACGATTGGCGCCACGTCGTCGCCGCGCATCAGGCACTCTGGTCGGAATTGGCGGAGATGCGCAATTCAGAGGCCGAGCGGATCGCCTTGCCCACCGGCGCTCAACCTTATCCCATGGCGCCCGATCCTTTCGCGCTTTTCACAGACCATCCAAGCAGCCTGATCGCCGGCGATGCCGTCGTTAGCGCCAATGCCGGCAGCACGGTATTCCTTCGCCAATTCCGAAGTTCCGAATTGTCGACACCGTTGGCCGCCGTGTTGATGGATGAAGCCGCTACCTTGGCGTTGCTGGAAAAACTGTCAACCAATGGCACCTATGCGGTCTCTTCGCTCAGCGGCGATCTGGCACCGGAAAAGCTGGCGCCGTTCTATTTGACTCTTGGTTGGTTGGCAAAAATGGGGCTGATCTCTGTATCGCCCGCAAAGACTACCGGAGGCGCCGACATCCCCTTTGGCGTTTCGGAAACCTGGAAGACTTTAACCGGCGGCTAGCCGTTCGCTGTTAGCGACGCAATAGCGGCTTCAACACCGCCGGCCCCGTAGGGAATACCGCAAAGTTTCAAGCTGGCTTCCACGGCGCCGATGGTGCCGAAGATCATCGGCTCATTGAGATCACCCATATGCCCAATGCGGAACGATGTGTTGATGATCTTGCCCATGCCATTGCCAAGGCCCGTATTGAAGCGCTCGCGGCAGATTTCACGGATGTCCATGGGATTATATTTTTCATCAACCCGGATCGTCGTCACCGAATTTGAGCGCTGTTCAGGTATCACGGCATTGTTTTCAAGCGCCCCACCTTCAGCCCAGCAATCAATCGCCGCATGAACCGAACGTGACAGCCTGAAATGGCGCGCGAAAATGGCATCCTCGCCTTCTTCGGCGATCATATCGAGCGCTTCGCGAAGCCCGAACATCAAATGTTCCGGCGCGGTGCCACAGAACGCCTTGTAGAACTCATTAGGATCCATACGCTCGCGCCAATCCCAATAATTACGCGGTGTCCGGTTGGCATCGGCGACCGCCAAGGCCTTCGCATTGACGCCGCAGAACCCCAATCCCGGTGGCAACATCAAGCCTTTCTGTCCGGCGGCGATGGTCACATCGACGCCCCATTCGTCCATTCGGTAGTCGGTCGTCAGCAGCGATGCGATGGTGTCGACCAACAGCAGTGCAGGATGTTTCGCCGCGTCCATGGCGGCGCGGACGCCAGCTACATCTGACGTGATCCCGGTACCCGTATCGGTGTGAACCAACAACACGGCCTTGATTTCGTGACCCGTGTCGGCGCCGAGGCGGGCTTCCACGTCGGCAGGGTCAATGGCATGGCGCCAATCGTTTTCAAGAATTTCACACTCAATGCCCAACTTGTCGGCCATATAGGACCAACTCAGCGCGAACCGCCCTGTTTCCGGTATCAATACCTTGTCGCCCGGGGCCAGCGTATTGGTCAACGCAGCCTCCCAAGCGCCATGGCCGTTTGCGGCGTATATGATGACATCGCCGTCGGTCTTGAAAACCGTCTTCAAATCGACAAACAATTGCTTGGAGAAATCGACAAAATCGGGACCCAAAAACTCGACTGCCGGTCGGTTCATGGCATTCAAGACCCGGAACGGAATGTTCGTCGGTCCCGGAGTTTGGAGGAAATTCCAGCCGCGCTTTACGGTCATGTCCTATGTCCCTGCTTCGCCAACAAGACCGCCGTCGGAAGCGCGGCGGCGTCGATGATGGGCAACCTAAACCGGCGGGTGACCCAAGGCAAAATTGACCTCACTCGCCGATCGCCTTGACCAACGCTTCACCAAACTCACGTGTCCCTGCATTGCCGCCAATATCGCCCGTATGGTTGGCGGGGTCGGCCAACACACTGTCGACAGCGGCTTCTAGGTGCGCCGCCGCATTGGTCAATTCATTGTCGCCGCTGCGCGATGCCGTCCATTGCAACAGCATCTGCGCCGACATCACATGGGCCGTCGGGTTGGCCTTGTTTTGGCCGGCGATATCGGGGGCTGATCCATGCGCGGCTTGCGCGATGGCCCGTTCGTTGCTGGCATTGATGGCACCGCCGAGGCCGAGGCCGCCGGAAAGTTCAGAGGCTTCATCGGATAAAATGTCACCGAACATATTTGTCGTCACCACCACATCGAAAGTTTCCGGATGGCGGATTAACCGCGCCGCCATGGCATCAACGATGACGTCATCCAATTCGACGTCTGGGAACTCCTCGGCGACGGCGCGAACCTCGCGCATGAACAAACCATCAGACACCCGCATTACGTTGCCTTTGTGGACAGCCGTGACTTTTTTGCGGCGCGTCCGGGCCAATTCAAAAGCCGCCCGTGCGATCCGATTTGATCCCTCGGCCGTGATCTTTCGCACCGCCAATGCCAAGTCCGGTGTTGGCATGAACTCGCCGTTGCCCATAAACATGGACCGGTCAGCATAAAACCCTTCCGTATTTTCGCGGACGATCACCAAATCCATACTCTTTGCCATCGAAGGCACACCCTTGCGGGTCTTGCTGGGGCGGATATTGGCGAATAAGTCGAAGCCTTTGCGGATCGCCTTTGACGGATTGTCCGCACCTTGTGCTTCGGGTGGGTAATCCATGGTCGAAACGGGCCCCAATATGGTGGTCGGCGTATCGCGAATTTCTTCCATGACGTCTTCGGGCATGGTGCGGCCGACGTTTTTGAATGCCGCCAGGCCAATCTCACGCTCGACCAGCTCCAGGCCAAGGCCGAAGCGGAAATCCAAGGCCTCAAGCGCCGCCTTGGTCACCGCCGTTATCTCGGGTCCGATGGCATCGCCGGGCAAAATCAAAATTTTCACGTTGTATACTCCTCGATATCTTCCTCTATGCGCCGACCGCTTTTTTGACTTTCAAGCTGTTGGTCATGAACATGGTCAACGGCAAACAGCAAAGCAATATGCCGGTCAGCAATTGAAAATCAAAACTATAGGCCAGCATGGAAGCCTGGAAACTGATGGTATGCTCCAGAGCAGCAAGACCGGTTGTAGTATCGAGCGCCCAAGTGTCCGGCATCGGCACATGTGCCATCAAATCATTGAATGGCGTCGCGTGCTCACTCAAATGCGCCCGGTTGGTCTGCGTTTGGCGGACCAGGAAACTGGACAGCACCGCGATACCGATACTGCGCCCGATGTTACCCGTCAGGGCGTAGATCGAGGTTCCAAGATCACGTTGGTCGGCAGCCATTGTCGAGAAGCTCGCCGTGGTCAGGGGAATAAAGAAAAATGCGAAACCGACTCCTTGGATCATGATGTAGCCGATCATCACGTAAACCGAAGAATCGGCGGTCAATTGCGACATTTCCCACGCCGATAGCGCTGCCAATGAAAGGCCCACGGCGATCAATTTACGGGCGTCGTAATATTTGACCAGCCGACCGACGATGTAAGCCGAAATCATTGTCGCCAATCCGCGCGGTGCCAGGATCAAGCCCGAATCCACCAACGAATATCCAGAAATATTCTGCACAAACGGTGGAATCAAAATCAGGCTGCCGAACAGCATCAATCCGAACACCATTCTGAGCAACATGCCGATGACAAAATTTCGATTGGTCAGCAGAACCGGATCGACAAACGGGTTTTTTGAATAGACAGAGTTGACGATGAAGACCCAAAATGCGGCGCCCGCGATACATGCCAGACCAATGATAATATGGGATTCCAACCAATCCATACGCTGACCACGGTCGAGCACGAACTGCAACGAAGCGAGGCCAATGCTGAGCATGGCAAAGCCAAAATAATTGAATGGCCGTCGTTTTTTCGCCAACGTCGATGGCAGCATGGCCGCGGCCAGCACGATCCCGAAAATGCCGAACGGAATGTTGATAAAAAACGCCCAACGCCAGGAATACCACTCGGTCACGTATCCGCCCAAAGTCGGCCCCAAGATCGGACCGAACATCAAACCAATGCCCCACCAGCCCATGGCAACGCCGTAATCCTTTTGCTCGTACACATCCATCAGTGCGGACTGGGACAAGGGAATTAGCCCGGCGCCGAAAACCCCTTGCATGGCTCTGTAAACGAGAATTTCCGTCAGGGTGTCGGCACTACCACAAAGCACCGAAATCAGCGTGAACCCCAATAATCCGAATATAAACAAGCGCTTGCGGCTGAAATGTTCAGTCAACGCGCCCCACAGCGGTGTCGCCACGGCAACGGCAATCAAATAGGACGTCAACACCCAGGCAATTTGATCTTGGGCCGCCGACAGCGATCCCTGCATGTGCCGCATGGCGACAGCCAACATGGAACTGTCGAGGACCTGCATGATCGGCCCCGTTACCAATGCGACGGTAATGAGGCCCCGTTGTAGATTAGTGAAATCGCTGGGTTTTTTCGGCGCAGCGGCCGCGGCATTCATAACCGTTCATTCATCCAGGCGAAGGCCGCACCAAAGATCGGCGGCAGGTCGCGCTGCCGGCCGGTATCGATCTCGACAATCACGCTCATCCCGGCACGCAGATTGGGGATTTTATCGGTATCGGTAATTTCCAGCCTGACCGGCAAGCGTTGCACGACCTTGACCCAATTACCCGACGCGTTTTGCGGCGGCAACAAAGCGAACTCCGCCCCCGTCGCCGGCGCGATACTTGAGACCACGGCCTCGATGACACGGTCGGGGTAGGTGTCGGCCCGCAAGGTGGCAGGTTGGCCAACGCGCACATGGGTCAACTCTGTTTCCTTATAGTTTGCACGGACCCAGACCACCTTGGCGCCGACCAAACTGAACACCGGTTTGCCTTCTTCAATATATTCACCGACCTCAAGACCGAAATTGGTGACGATTCCGTCACTGGGCGCATATACCGTCGTCCGCTTCAAATCCAAGGCCGCTTCGTCGCGCGCCGCCATGGCTTCGCGCACGGTCGGATGATTGTTGGGATCAATATCAATTCGCCCACCGAGACGTGCCCGCACCCGACCAATATCTTGCGCAATGGCGGCGACCCGGTCGCGGGCCGCGCGAACGTTTTGTTCCGCATCGTCCAATTTGCTCTGCGATGCGAATCCCTTGCCATGCAATTTGCGTTGCCGATCGACGCTGCGTTGATAATACGCGATATCGCCTTTCGCCAATTTGTGCTCAGCAATTTTTTGCCGATATTCAGCTTTCAAAGCGGCAATGGTTTGACGCGCGGCGTTGAGTTGCGCACTGGCGCGATCCGCGGCAATGGAAAACGGCTCGCTGTCGATACGAAACAGAACCGTGCCCTTCACCACTTTTTGGTTTTCATTGACACCGACGTACACGACGCGGCCCGAAACATCCGCACTGACGGCGATCTTGTCGGCCTTCACATACGCGTTTTCCGTCGAGACGATGCGGCCACCGGTGCCATAAAAATAAAGCGCGCCGAGCCCAATGGCGCCCGGCCCGACCAAGGAAAACAGAGTGACTGCCAAGAACTTGCGTACCCGGCGGCCAAACGCCGGTGACGTCTTCGCCGCGCTGGTTGACTCTGGCGCTTCACTTGATCGTTCGCCCGGTTCGGATGGGCTCGCGATCGCCGTTTGAGGGGCTTCTTCAGCCATGCCGGCCTCCCGCCGCTTTTGCTCTTGATTGTTCGACGTCGGCGTCTTCTTCGGCCTCTTCGCGCAGGGCCTGAATTGTGTTGGCCTTGATGCGAAGTAGATCGTCAATAAACCGCTCGCTTTCCGCGGGTGTAAAATCACTCATCGCGGTATCGCGGTTCCACACCGCAATTTTTTCCATCTCTGCCAATACGGGCTGTGCTTTGTCGGTGAGATACAGTCGCCAAACCCGCCGATCTTCGGGGTCGGGGCGACGCTCAACCCAATCGTTTTCTTCCAGCCGGTCGATGTGGCGGCCCATGGTGATTGCTTCAATTTCCAGGATATCAGCCAGGGCCGTCTGATTAATCCCTTCACGCCGGCGCAATCGGGCCAGGACCCGCCATTTGGCCCGGGTCAAGCCCAAGGCGTGCGCCCGGCGGTCAAAGCGTTTGCGCATAAGACGTGACACATCGGCCATCAAAAAGCCGAGCGAGCGTTCCATTTCGTAATCTTTGGCGCTCAAAACCGATCCTCACCTCATCCGCTTCGCAACATGCGATTTATTATCAGCTGTAGATAAACAGCTGAATTATTATAAGCATGCTTATATTATGTCCGCTTGAGAGTTTTGGTCAAGTTCCGAGCAAAAAATTAGATCCTATTGATGCTCAAGCAGCGTCGCTGGCAGATGCGTCGGACATGCCCCAGACGGAATCTTCTCGCCATGGGACCAACACGGCCTGTTTGGCGTGCTCATTGACCACTTCGGCGATATAGCGTGCTTCCTGGCCTTTGCGGGCGACCAAGATGGGGTCGGTCACGCTCAAGGGTGCTAAGCTCATGTTGATGACCCATGCACTGGGATCCATGCCGGCCCGCTGCAGATCGCGCTGCAAGTCAGCCGCTTCATGTACCGGTGTCGCTTCCGGCACCGTGCAAATCAGCACGCGGGTGAAATCCGGATCGCGCAGACGCGGCAACAAGTTGGCAACCGCTTCCGGCACACCATCGGTCAGTCGACCGACCTCTCGGTGGTAACTCTCGGCGGCGTCCAATAGCAAGATCGTATGGCCGGTCGGTGCCGTATCCATCACGACGATACTGTCGGTCGCTTCGTGGACCGTGCGCGCAAAAGCACGGAACACGGCAATCTCCTCGGTGCACGGTGAGCTGAGATCTTCTTCCAGCAGCGCCAAACCAGCTGCGTCGAGCTTTGAGCCGGTCGTCGACATGACCTCATCGCGGTATTTTTCAACCTCGACCTCGGGATCGATACGGCCAATCTCTAGATTGTCAGGGATGTCGGTGACGGTTTGGGCCACATGGGCCGCCGGGTCAGTGGTGGAAAGGTGAACCTTATGGCCACGCTTCGCCAACCCCACCGCCACGTAGGCAGCAATTGATGTCTTACCAACACCACCCTTACCCATGGTCATGATGACGCCGTTATTTTGTTTGGCCAATTCATCGACCAGGCTCTCAAGGCTATTGGGCAGCGCAACCATATCGACATGCTCGGCCGGCTCCAATTCATTATTAGCCAACAGTGCCCTGAGCGCGGACACGCCTAAAACCTGGCCCGACTTCAAGGGCAAATCATGACGGCTCAACCCTGCCAGCGCAGCCGGCAAATCTTCCAATGCCGCACCGCCGCGCCGTTCCATGGCCTGGGCCACGGCATCACCGGCATCCACGGCCTTGAACACGCCGTTGACAGCAAGGGCCTGGTTCTTAATGCCGATCTCAGCCAGCTCTTCACTGGTCCGCGCCGCTTCATCGACGGCGGCCCGGTCTGGACGGGTCACCAAGACTAACGTCGTCTCATCTTTATTCGCCAACGCATCAACAGCGGAGGAATAAAGCGCCCGCTGTTTTTTCATGCCTTCCAAGGGACCAATGCACGATGTGCCAGCGGCCGCATCATCAATAAAGCCGGTCCAGGCGGTCGGCAGGGTCAACAGGCGTAGCGTGTGACCGGTTGGCGCGGTGTCGAAAACCACGTGATCAAAACCGGCGGTGACGTCTTCATTTGCCAACAGTTTGGCGAACTCGTCAAAGGCCGCGATTTCCACCGTGCAGGCACCGGCGAACTGTTCTTCGATGCTTTGAATGGCGGAGTCAGGCAGCACGCCACGATAAGGTCCAACGACACTTTCACGATAGGCTTCGGCGGCGGCTTCCGGGTCAACATTCATTGCCTTCAAGCCGTCCACGCCGCCAATGGCCGTGGGGTCGGTGCCAATATCCTGGCCAAACACTTCATGGATGTTTGATGCAGGGTCGGTGGACACCAGCAAAACTTTCTTGCCGGAGTCAGCCAAGGCCACCGCCGTCGCGCAAGACAGCGACGTCTTGCCGACGCCGCCTTTGCCGGTGAAGAAAAGTACGGGCGTCGGATTATCGAGAACGTGCATGGAAGGATTCCTTATCCGCAGCAACCAGAGGCCTCGGCCTCTTCTTTTTTATCATCTTCAGACGGGCCGCAGCACGATGGTGCCGCGTCGCCGGTGATCTCGACGCCGATCTTGGCGCCTAAATCGGCCTTATCCAGATACACTCCCTTGGAGACGACTTCGCCATCCACCATCACTAACGGCAGACAATCAACACCGTCGGATTCCAAAGCCGCCTTGACCGTCGCGTTCTCGGCGAACGCCCCGGGCTGGCTGGAAAGCTCAAAGCGGTCGACTTCAACACCCTGAACTCTTAAGCCTTCAAGGGCGGAAGCGTATTGCGCCATTGCATCACTGGTACCGGGATCACAAACGCCCGTGGCACAGCAACCGGCGGGTTCATAAATGGCAATACGGCCCATGTCTCTCTCCATTTTCAAATCAATCGCGGGGATAAAGCCCGTGTTGGCGACAACCTATCGCGATGGGTCAGAGATGGCAATTTCTAGTCATCATTTCAAGCTGTGGGTCCATGTGCGCGACGAATAGCCCATCAGGAGGTCAAAATCGCCGATCTAACTCACTGTTTCCAATTCTTTCAGGTACTTAGCAATGGCTAGCTGCAGTGAAAATTGCAACTCACGTCCCGTTTCTCCGCCGTCGCCTGTGATCTTATCGCGAAAAACAACACGCATGGTGTCAATATGGGCCTTAACGATATCGACCGCCCTGTCGTCTGTCGGGCATCCCATGAGCGTGATGTTGTAAAGCAACTTACCGACCGTCGTGATGATCGGATAGCCGAAAATCCCGCCCTGGCCGCGTAATTCATGA
>Ga0233433_10000898_pt1 | contig 30382 bp, 29 predicted proteins | sample SI_122_August201_5_FD_179868 | JGI IMG/M metagenome (GOLD analysis project Ga0233433, IMG submission 179868) | Seawater microbial communities from Saanich Inlet, British Columbia, Canada - SI_122_August2016_100_MG | ecosystem: Environmental > Aquatic > Marine > Inlet | place: Canada: British...
ACTGAGCGCGATGTATTTTTTTTAGTTTTTTGTAACACTTTTCATTCCTTTAATGTTTTACTGTAGTATCAAACTAGCTATGCAGAAATATATACGTTTCGGTTACTAAGAAAGTTCAGCTTTCAGAGAATCAACCAAGTCAGTCCTCTCCCAGGAAAACCCCCCGTCGTCTTCAGGGATTCGACCAAAATGGCCGTAAGCCGCTGTACGCTCATAAATAGGCCTGCTTAAATTTAAATGTTCCCGTATGCCTCTAGGGCTAAGATTCATAACGTTCACTAGCGCCTTTTCCAAAATTGATTCAGAGATAGAGCCAGTCCCATGCATGTCGACATACACTGATAGTGGTTTTGCCACGCCGATAGCATAAGCTAACTGAATCGTACACTTATCAGCGTACCCGGCCGCAACCACATTTTTAGCAAGGTAACGCGCCGCATAGGCTGCAGACCGATCAACTTTAGTAGGGTCTTTCCCCGAAAAGGCCCCTCCACCATGCGGAGCTGCTCCTCCATAAGTATCAACAATAATTTTCCGCCCAGTTAGACCTGCATCACCGTCGGGGCCACCGATAACAAACCGACCTGTGGGATTCACATAGAATTCGTCCTCAGGGCACATCCAGCCTTCTGGGATCGAATTAATCACGTAAGGCCGAACGATATCTCTCACTTCCTGTTGGTCTAAGCCTTCATCATGCTGAGTTGAAACCACAATTGAGGCCGCGCCGACTGGTTGCCCATTCTCATATTTCAAGGTGACTTGGCTTTTAGAATCGGGACCCAAGCCAATTATTTCTCGAGAATGTCGAGCAGTGGCTAACGCTTCAAGAATTCGATGCGAATAATGTATTGGCGCTGGCATAAGCACGTCAGTTTCGCGACAGGCATAACCAAACATAATCCCTTGATCGCCTGCTCCTTCGTCTTTATTTGAAGAACTATCCACACCTTGCGCTATATCAACGGATTGATTATGCACATAACAACTCACTTCCGCGTGTTCCCAATGGAACCCAGATTGCTCGTACCCTATATTCTTCACTGCATTCCTAGCAAGGCTTTCTATATGGGCCACGTCTATGCTTTGTGGCCCTCTAGTTTCGCCTGCAACAACTATTCGGTTTGTCGTAGTTAACGTTTCCACCGCAACTCTGGAAACCGGATCAGCTTGAAGATAGGCGTCAACAATCGCATCAGATATACGATCACATATTTTATCCGGATGTCCCTCAGACACTGACTCGCTGGTAAATAAATAACTAGACCTCACTTTAGCCCTCCACTTTAACAGTTGTTCTATTTTTAATAGAAAAAATCATTATGAATTGCGCAATATTATACCCTAATTCTTATTCCCTAAGAACTTTTAATGCTATTTTCCCCATGTGCTTGCTGCTCTCCATGAGGATATGAGCATCTCTTGCGCCCGAGAGCGGGTATGTCTTAAATACATGACTCTTGATTTTTCCTGATGTCACATGCGGCCAAATATCATCTAGCACATTTTTTGCTATGGCCGCTTTATTAGATACGCTCTGTGGCCGCAAAGTGCTGCCCAAGATAGAAATCCTTTTTCCTAAAACATGTCCAAAGTTAACTTCTGCTTGCGCGCCTCCTAAAAACGCTATCATCACGTAGCGACCATCCATCGCCAAAAGTCTAATATTTTTTTTCACATAGTCTCCCGCCACCATATCTAGTACAACGTCAATTCCATTAGGTCCAACAAGATCTTTTACCACCACCTCAAAGTCATCAACTTTATAATTGATGATATGATCCGCCCCTAAAGATAAGCAATAATCACATTTCTCAACACTTCCGGCAGTCGCTATGATTTTTGCTCCAAAAATCTTTGCGACTTGAATTGCGGTAGTTCCAATACCACTACTCCCTCCATGAATTAAAACAGTTTGCTTATTTAACAAGCGTCCTCTGTCAAGCAGATTATGGTGTACGGTAAAGCAAGTTTCAGGAAGAGTTGCTGCTTCTTCAGCAGATAAATTCCTAGGCCAAGGCAAGCAATGATCTGCATGGGCAGTGCAGTATTCGGCGTAACCTCCACCATGAGTCAAAGCAACTACTCTCTCTCCTAATTTCCACTCAGATGTTCCATCTCCTATTTCCACGATCTCTCCTGCCACTTCCAAGCCAGGTAACGGGCTAGCATCTGGAGGCACAGGATACAATCCGGCACGTTGGAGACAATCAGGTCGATTGATTCCAGCAGCATGTACTTTAATCAGAATTTCATTTGCTTTACATAGTGGCAACTTCGTCTCACTTTCAACCAAGACCTCAGGGCCACCAGGACGTTTAACTTCTACACAAACCATGCTCTTTGGTAATCTAATCATCTAGCCTAATGCTCCTCTGAATTTACATTTATGGACAACCAGCAAAGTCTTTTCCACACAATAGGTTGGTTCTCTCCGAAAACATGCTAGCATTCTGGTCATGGAAAACACACACCGTAAAATTATAATAATTGGCTCTGGCCCAGCAGGCTATACCGCTGCCGTTTATGCTGCTAGGGCTGCCCTTTCCCCTTTACTTATCACCGGGATGGAAGTCGGCGGACAAATGACGACGACTACAGATGTTGATAACTGGCCAGGGGATGAACTAGGAGTTCAGGGTCCCGAGTTGATGGAGCGCATGAAAAAACATGCGGAAAAATTTGGAACCGAGATTGTGTACGATGTAGTAAATGAAGTTGATTTTTCTGCGCGCCCATATAGATTATTCACCGATCGTGGAACCTTTAGCTGTGACACACTAGTCATATCTACTGGAGCCTCTGCAAAATATCTAGGTTTAAAGTCAGAAGAAGAATTTAAAGGCAAAGGTGTCTCAGCATGCGCCACCTGTGATGGCTTTTTTTACAAAGGGAAACCAGTCGCGGTCATCGGTGGAGGAAACACAGCTGTAGAAGAAGCCTTATATCTTTCGAATATCGCAAGTGAAGTCACTGTTGTGCATCGAAGAAAAGAATTTCGTTCAGAAAAAATATTGTCTAATAAGCTCATGAGCAAAGCAGAAAATGGTAATGTGCGCGTTATTTGGGATAGCGTTCTAGAGGAGGTGCTTGGAGACCAATCTGGTGTGACTGGGATACGAATCAAACACACTCAGTCAGAAAAAAAGAATGACATCTCAGTCCACGGATTGTTCATAGCCATTGGACACACGCCTAATACTGCTATGTTTGAAGGTCATTTAGAAATGGAAAATGGCTACATAAAAGTCGATGGCGCAAGCTCTGCATTTGCTACGCAGACAAGTATTCCAGGGATTTTTGCTGCTGGAGATGTCTCAGACCCAATTTATAGACAAGCGATTACCTCCGCGGGGACAGGGTGTATGGCGGCTTTAGATGCAGAGCGCTTCCTTGAAACACAGCTGTAGCTGTATCAAACTGTTTCATTTGCCTGGATAAAGATTTTCTAGCTCCCGATACAAAATCTCTTTAAAATCCAATGCATCGCTGTCGGTATCCTCCAGCACTATTGCCAAAATTTCATTGTCTTCTTTTCCGTTCCACATCTTTACATAGCTCCCATCTTTGTAGCCGTGGTCTTGGCGAAAGACATTAAGCACATTTTTTGCCACGTAAGTCTGATACAAAATATTGAAATCTGCACTGCAGTCTTCAAGTAAATTACGTATAGAAGCTATGGCAAAATTTTTATCTCTTAATGCATATAAAGCGACAGACTCAACTTCTTCCAGGAAAGTATTTTTCTCAGTTCTGTTGCGCCATTTTTTTGCTATCTCAGAAGACAATGACTGTATCGATTCACCTCGACACAACTCCATACTCAAGCCGAAATGCCATATATCAACAATCTCCAGGATTACTTGAGGGAGATCAGTCGTTGTATGTTTCCACCATTTCCATTGTCCATAATGATCCATCAACTCTCCACATTCGATCCATAGAGCTCGGTACCACTCTCGGTCATGCTCTAGCCAATCTTTGTCCACTCTAGAATTCATATCGTATTGCATGCCAAGCATAATAGTAATTTTCTTCTCGAGTAATCTGTCATCCATTTCTAACACAAAGTCCTTGATTCCTAATTCAGCAAATAATAATTGATTTTTAAGATTCTCACATTACAGTGTATTGTTAGGTGAAGAAGATCTCCACATCATCTATATCACTGGTATGCGCCATAGGAGGAAGGGACCGTATAAATACTTCTCCGTAAGAACTACCGGTTAACCTATTGTCCCCTATCATTAGAACGCCTCTATCTCCCACATCTCTTATTAAGCGTCCTGCACCCTGCTTCAATACTGTTATGGCATGTGGGACTTGCAAGTCCGTGAACGCATTTTGGCCTCTTTCTATTGAAGCTGCTATTTTAGCTTTAACCAGTGGATCACTTGGAACGGCAAACGGTAACTTATCTATAATTACACACCTTAACTGCGCACCACGTACGTCTACTCCCTCCCAAAATGTTGACGTACCTAACAACACTGCATTTTTCGTCCGTTTAAATTGTTCGAGAAGCTCTCCCCTTGGGGACTCTCCCTGCACAAATAACGGGTAGGTTGATTTTTCACGTATAAGCGCTGCGGCCTTGTTTAATGACCGGAAACTAGTGAATAACAGAAAGGCATGCCCTTTAGTGAAAGCCAGAACTAATAAAGCTTCATCAATTAAGCGCTCTTCGTAGCTCTCATGACTAGGTGGCACATTAAACTCTGGCGTATACAACACTGCTTGCGTTTTATAGTCGAATGGACTCGCCAACAAACACTCCGTGGCTTTTTCTATACCTAAACTTGCCTTAAAATAATCAAAAGTAGCATCTACAGCGAGGGTAGCTGATGTCATTATCCAAGCAATCTGAATTTTTTCCATATACTTAGAAAATTCTGGACCCACAGATACTGGAGTATCATAAAGTGTAAAATTCCGATTAGTCGCCTCAACCCAATGTATATGTCCGCTAATGGGTTCATTCTTAAAAAGTCCCCATTTCCCCACTAGCTCCGCTGACCTTTTCAGGCAATTATCCATCTCCACGCCTCGCCCTTCAGCCACCAAAAAATAGTCATTAACCGATTTCAAAAAATCTTCTATCTCGTTTACCGATTCATTCACGGAAGATTGCACTCTCAACGGTAGCCAATCTGCCCGTGAGGCAATCGACCCGAAGCGTGGTCTCAATCCTTCCACCACGGCCAGGAGTTGGCCAACGATACTTTTCAATTCAACCATATCGGGAGCTTCTTGATCTATCGCATCTATAGAATCTTGGCAAAAAACAGCAATTTGTCGACCAGATATTGAACGACTGAAAAACAATGAGGCTATGTCCGGGACCCTATGAGCTTCATCCAGCACAATTGTTCCTGCGTCAGGCAGCAGCTCAGCAAACCCTGTTTCCCGCAGCACCATATCAGCAAACAGTAAGTGATGATTAACCACCACGATATCCGAAGATGCCGCTTCTTTTCTCGCGTTCACTACATGGCAATTCTTATAACTAGGGCAATCCGCTCCCAAACAATTCTCCGCAGTGGATGTTATGGCTTGCCTAATGAAAGAATTATCAGGAAAGTTTCGGATCTCTTCTAAATCTCCTGTTTTAGTCAACTTGGACCAGCTTTTTATTTTGTTCTTCCATGGATTGAGGTGTTGTGAAACCCGAGGATCGTTCCCATTTATCTCAAACCGATGGGTACACAAATAGTTTTGCCTACCCTTCAGCAGAGCCACTGTTTTCCCTGATGACAACGCCGTCTTCACTAAGGGGATATCCTGTCGGAAAAGCTGATCTTGTAGTGTTTTTGTTGCCGTCGAGACGATTGTCTTTGTTTCCGAAAGAAAAACCGGTATCAGATAGCCCAGCGTCTTACCGGTTCCTGTACCTGCCTCACAAACAAGGGTTTGTTTATTCTCTATAGCCGTTGCCACCTCGTCCGCCATTATCTGCTGCTCTATTCGAGCTTGAAATCCTGTCAATACTCCGGCGATCGGACCCGCATTAGACAGCAAGTCAAAAGCAGAAAGCTCATTTTCATTCGGCATTGCACTCTCTCAATCTAATGTTGTTTCTAACAATATTCCCATAAGTTGTTGTATTTGCTAGATTAGATGTTAATTTTTTCATCCAATACCATCTGCAGTCGTTCCAGTCCTACCGCTACTCCGGCACAAGCGGGCATTCCCTTCTTGAGAGCAGCTATCCAGCCCTTGTCTATCTTTGTAGCAGTTAACCCCCTTCGTAAGCGGGTTTCGTTATCAATTTCGAAGCAGTGCTGTTGCTCAATGGGATCGATGACTTCATGATAGCCATTGGCTACTTCAACTCCATTAATGATCAACTCGAACCGCTGGGCGGAACAATATTTATCGTCAGATAATCGAGCGTAAGCTCGAAGTTCTTTAGGGAAATCAGTCAAGAAGAAAGCCCCATAGGCTTTAATGTTAGGCTCTACACCCAGGACATACAGACAGGTCAACAAGTAGTCCCTATCTTCTTTCTCAGTGTCGTTCAATTTTAAACCAAACCGAACAATAGCTCGAGAAAGTTCAGCATTGCTGGTCGAATGGGGGTTTAATCCAACATGCTCTACGAACAACTCCATAAACGTAATTTGCCTAAACTCAAATCGCCCACCGCAATAATCGACCAACAATTCGACGTCTCTTATCAACTTTTTGTGATCATAGCCTAGTCTGTACCACTCTAACATAGTGAACTCATTTAGATGGATCGGGCTCTCTTCTCCTTTTCTGAAAACAGGCCCAACTTCAAAAATATCTCCAATTCTTGACGCTACTAGTTTCTTTAGTGAGGACTCCGGCGACGTTCTGAGATAGCGACATTTTTCAGCGTTTTCAATAACGAAATTCTCAATACTTGGCTCACTGGTTGGGTACTCATTAAGAACCGGCGTCTGAACTTCCAGCACATTATGAAAATTAAAGTACTGTCTAATTGAGGACAACAGTTTTGCACGCTGACGAAGGTAACTATTTTTACTCTGTTTTGACTGCTTATACAACGAATCTGACGAAAAGTTCGCCTCGATTGAATTTATGTTTCTTTTGATCGAGACACGTACTCACCAGTACGTGTATCAATTTTTAAAAGATCGCCAGTTTCAATAAAAAGAGGCACTTTAACAGATGTACCAGTTTCTAATAAGGCCGGTTTAGTGCCTCCAGATGCTGTATCACCCCTAAGGCCCGGATCAGTTTCTGAGACTTCCAGTATGGCAAAGTTCGGGGCCACAACAGCGATAGGTACGTCGTTCCAGATAGTGACATTACACATTTCCTGCCCTTTCAACCACTTACTCGCGTCTCCTACCGACGCCATTGGTGCTGACAACTGTTCGAATGACGTAGTGTCCATGAAAAACCAATCGATACTATCATTATACAGATACTGTAACTCTATCTCCATTACATCAGCCGCTTCAATACTTTCTCCGGACTTCAATGTTTTTTCTATGACTCTTCCGTTTTTTAAATTTCTTACTTTAATTCGGTTAAAGGCCTGCCCTTTCCCAGGCTTGACGATATCGTTAAGCACGATAGTGTAGGGGTCGCCATCTATTAATATCTTCAAACCCAGCTTAAACTGGCTAGTACTGAATGTGGTCATGTGATTTATGTCGCTCAGCAGGTAATAATGACAATATGATAACTCAAAAAGATGCAATAAGGGGGCAACATTCTTGGCAGTCAGAACTAAAGAACTCGTTTCTTTCTTTAGACGAATTCCTTCATCAGATTGAAATAAAAGCAGACCAATTGTCAGGGAGTATTTTGAGAGGAGCTAATTTTCAGTTTAGAGTCACCAAACAGTATGCTTCAAGGATAAAAAAAGGTGATCCAACAGATCCATTACTCCTACAAGTTTTGCCATCTGTTATCGAGAACTATTCAAGTTCAGCCTATACCTCTGATCCTGTCGGAGAGCTTCTTTTACTTTCACAGCAAACAAAAGTATTAAAAAAATACAATGCCCGCGGACTAATTGTTATGACCGGAGCGTGTGCAATTAACTGCCGTTACTGTTTTCGTAAAAATTATCCCTACAGCGGAAATGTAGGACAAGTGGCAATAGCTGCTGCACTTGGTGAAATTGCCGACGATTCATCTATATCTGAAGTCATACTGAGCGGTGGAGACCCCCTGTTTTTAAATGATGTCCAACTAAGCTCAGTTTTTTCTCAGCTTGCTGAGATAAAGCACGTTAAACGCCTACGAATACACACCCGCTTGCCAGTCGTATTCCCGGAACGTCTGACTCAGAAATTCGTAAGCACCCTTTCCGACTTACCCTACCTACTATGCGTGGTAATACATGCAAATCATCCAAACGAACTGGACGATGAAGTTTTAAAGAAATTATCCAATTGCAAAAGAGCGGGCATTACACTTCTCAATCAATCGGTCTTACTCAAAGGTATCAACGATAGCCCTCAGATTTTAGCTAAACTCTCAGAGCGTTTATTCGAAGGAGGCGTTCTTCCTTACTATGTCCATCTTTTAGACAAAGTTTCTGGAGCAGAACATTTCGACGTCTCCTTAAAAGAAGCTTTAATGATAGAACAAAAGCTTCGTCAAATATTGAGTGGTTATCTAGTGCCCAAATTTGTTAAAGAAGTAGCTGGGGCTGATTCCAAAACTCCTATTTCAGAGTTAGGGTTATAATCGTAATGTCAGGGTTTACCTCGAAGAGTACTTAAACTAGCGATAGTGTTATAACCTCGCTTTTTCTCCAGCTTCTTTCCTCTTAATGCCCTATCTCCAACATAAGGCTCTTGTTCTGTTGGTTTTAAGATTCGAGTTTTCCCATTACTGTAGTTTACTGACAAGGAATCCTGAGCGGAAAGAATAGCTATACCCACCAGATATTCTTCGTTTGTCTGAAACTTTTTCCCTGGGATTTTTATAAGCTTTTGACCTTTCCCTTTGCCTAGAATAGGAAGCTCTGCGACAGGAAAAATAAGAAGGTTTCCAATATTTGTTACGCAAGCGACCCACTGCTCATCAATGTTGTCGATGAGCACCGGCTTGAGGAGAGAGCCCTGCTCAGCCACTGTCATTACAGCTTTCCCCGCTCGATTTTTTGTAGCAACTTTATTCGCGTCCACGACAAACCCGTACCCTTGGGAACTGCTCATCATAAGGAAGCAAATACTTTCTAATATCGTAACACTTAAGAAATGCGCGCCATCGGGTGGCGACAATCGGCTAGAAAGAGGCTCACCCAATCCTCGAGCCGAAGGCAACGTGTGAGTATTCGTGGTGTAAGCCCTACCCGTTGTGTCAAAAAATACTGCACTTTGGTTACTTTTCCCTTGAGCAAAATCTTGGTACTCATCTCCCGGTTTGAAAGCCATATCTTCTGGATTAACTTCATGGCCTTTAGCAGCACGTACCCAGCCTTTTGTAGACAAAACCACTGTTATAGGCTCTGTCGTTACAAGTTCGGTTTCCGAAAATGCTTGGGCCGATCCTCTCTCCACGATGGGACATAACCTAGTATCTCCGTGAGCCTCTGCATCGGCGGCTATTTCTTTCTTTATTAGTGTTTTAAGCCGTGCTTGGGAACCTAGAGTTTTCTCCAGAGCAACACATTCCTCATTTAAAGTTTTTTGCTCTTCAACAATCCGTACTTCTTCTAACCGCGCAATAAATCTTAGTCGTAAATCTAAAATAGCATTGGCTTGAGCTTCAGACAGCGAGAACCTTTCCACCAGCGCAGCCTTAGGATCCTCTTCATTTCGAATTATCCTGATAATCTCGTCAATATTGAGGAACGCGATCAAATATCCGTCAAGAATATGAAGCCTTGCTTTTACTTTCGACAAACGATGCTCTAGACGTCTCGTTACCGTTGATGCTCTGAATTGAAGCCATTCAACCAACAGCGTTTTCAAATTCTTTACTGCCGGCAATCCATTTAAACCAATTATATTAAGATTTACTCGGTAGCTTTTTTCCAGGTCCGTTTTGGCAAAAAGGTGAGACATCAATGCATCGCAATCTACTCTGCTCGAACGCGGAATGAGAACAATCCTCACAGGGTTTTCGTGATCTGACTCATCTCTCAGATCGTCAATCATAGGAAGCTTTTTAGCGTTCATTTGAGAAGCAATTTGTTCAAGAATTTTGGAGCTCGCACTTTGATATGGCAACGCATACACAATAATATTACCGTCTTCAATCATATAGCGGGCTCGAAGTTTGACGCTACCCAAACCATCCTTGTACATTTGCTTCATGTCGGCAGGGGATGACACAATTTCACTAGCCCCAGGAAAATCAGGTGCTGGCACAAATTCACATAAGTCATCCACAGTTGCCCTTGAATTTTCGAGCAAATAAATACAAGCTGATGCTATTTCACGTAAGTTATGAGGGGGGATATCAGTCGCCATACCAACAGCAATGCCGGTAGTCCCATTAAGTAGAATGTTTGGGAGCCTAGCCGGAAGGACAACGGGTTCTTCCAAAGTGCCATCAAAGTTTAGCGTCCAATTCACCGTTTCAAAAGGGAGCTCAGATAACAGTGTGTCCGCATAGGGAGTTAATCTGGATTCAGTGTATCTCATAGCCGCGAATGATTTAGGATCGTCAATAGACCCCCAGTTGCCCTGGCCATCTATCAATGGATAACGGTAACTGAAAGGCTGAGCCATCAAAACCATTGCGTCATAACATGCCGTATCGCCGTGTGGATGAAATTTACCTAAAACGTCCCCTACCGTTCTGGCCGATTTTTTGAATTTTGCTGTCGCATTCAAACCTAGCTCTGACATAGAGTAGACGATACGTCTTTGCACTGGCTTAAGGCCATCTCCGATGTGAGGCAACGCTCGGTCTAATATCACATACATCGAATAGTCCAAGTAAGCCTGCTCAGTAAACGTGCTTAAGGCTATCTGCTCAGTGTCGAAGATGTCATTTGAGTTCATAGGACAGTATCTCCTCTATGCACCGTAGCTAAATTACCTTTATTCTCTAACCAATCACGACGCTCACTTGATCTTCGCTTGGCTAAGAGCATATCCATAAACTTTTCCGTTGCTCCTTCATCATCGATAGTCAGTTGCACTAAGCGTCGACTGCCTGGCACCATTGTTGTTTCACGCAGCTGCAAAGGGTTCATTTCCCCCAATCCTTTAAACCGTTGGACGTTTACCTTGCCTTTGATTTTTTCTGACGAAATACGGTTTAACACGTCATCCTTTTCTGCATCATCAAGCGCGTAAAACACTACCTTACCGACATCAATTCTATAGAGCGGAGGCATCGCTACATAAACATGTCCATGAGCCACTAGCTCCCTAAAATGTTTGACGAAAAGTGCACAAAGAAGTGTCGCAATGTGTAAACCATCGGAATCCGCATCCGCTAATATACATATTTTCCCATAACGTAACTTAGATAAATCCTGATTGCCGGGCTCCATTCCGATCGCTACCGAGATATCGTGAACTTCTGTTGATGCAAGAACTTGCTCCGAATCAACTTCCCAAGTATTTAAAATTTTACCTCTTAAAGGTAAGATAGCTTGAACAGTTCTATCTCTAGCTTGCTTTGCAGATCCACCGGCAGAATCTCCTTCCACCAAAAAAAGTTCTGTAACATCAATGTTTTGAGAAGAGCAATCAGATAGCTTCCCAGGTAAAGCAGGACCAGCTCCAGCTATTTTTTTTCTGACAACCTTCGATGCTTTTAGCCTATCTTGAGCTCTAGAGACACAAATCTCCGCGATCCGTTCTCCAAGCTCCACATGTTGGTGCAGCCACAAGCTAAAAGAGTCTCGAACCGCAACGGTGATATAATTGGAACAATGTCGCGACGATAACCGTTCTTTCGTTTGTCCCGAGAACTGAGGTTCTTGAAGCTTTACAGACACAATGTAAGAGCATCTTTCGAATACATCGTCTCCGTTGATTTTCACACCTCTGGGCAGTAAATTCCGGTTGTCACAGAACTCTCTCATAGCCTCCAACAATCCCTGCCTCAACCCAGATACATGCGTTCCGCCTTGGGCGGTCGGCACTAGATTGACATAACTCTCCGTTATTGGGTTGCTATCATCGGCGACCCAATGAAGAGCCCATGTGACTTGTATCTCATCACTTTCTTGCTCTCCCAGAAACGGTTCAACTGGGATTAAATCTGAATCGCCCATTGACTCCCGAATGTAATTTTTCAAGCCATCCGAAAAATACCATTCCTCTTTCTCATTAGTGAGCTCGTCCAGGTATTCAAGCTTTAGTCCGGCACAAAGAACTGCTTTAGCTTTCAAAACGTGCTTAAGTTTAGCTGTGGAAATTTTTACTGTATCGAAATAGGTTTCGTCAGGGAGAAATGTGATGGTAGTCCCCGTCAGATTTCGCTTAACTTTCCCTACATTAGTCAATTCAGATACTTTGTCCCCTCCGCGAAAAGACATTTGATATTGGGCATTCTTTCGATTAACAGTAACATCAAGATACTCTGACAAGGCGTTTACCACGGAAACCCCTACCCCATGCAACCCCCCTGAAAACTGGTAATTTTTATCTGAAAATTTGCCGCCAGCGTGGAGACGGGTCATAATTACCTCAACGCCTGTCACCTGCTCTTCAGGGTGAATGTCTACCGGCATCCCTCTGCCATTATCAGCCACAGAAATAGATCCGTCAGCGTGAAGCGTTACATTAATTTGCGAGCAGTACCCGGCTAAAGCTTCATCGACGCTGTTGTCTATAACTTCTTGGATTAAATGGTTAGGCCGTGCAGTATCTGTATACATCCCAGGCCGTTTGCGCACCGGATCTAGACCGGCAAGTACCTCTATAGCAGAAGCGTCATAGTTCTCCGTCAATGAATCAGTCCTATATAAATTATTTAAACCCAATCACAAATTATAGAGACAACTGCGAGTAAAAGCTTGGATCATTGGCATAGAGTTTTACGTTAATCAAAATCTAAGAGCAGGGATTTCTGTTTCATATCAGGGAGGTTGTCGATAGAAAATTCGTAATCTTCATGGCAGACACCTAATGAAAGCCGTCCACCGCCTCTCAACCTATCGATCTGGCCTGGATTAAACTCAAACCTCAAGAAGTGGACCGCCGATGTCTTGTTATCGTTGCTCCGTTCTAGGTCCTCATCAGCGAAGCATTTGATTTGTTCTCCACCGTCTACACGAAAAAATACTTTTTCTTCTATGCCTTTAAGTGTAATTAGAGCTGCACGTCTCTCCACTTCATCCGTGTATTGAAGCATCATAGTTGCTTTAAGGTTCATTCCATCTGGAATCAACGGATTATAAGTATCTAGTTCATCAGCGATCCCTACCGAGTCAAAAACCTTTTCTATCCGGAGCATTTCTTGTATTTGGTACTGAACTGTTTGACTGTCTTCAAAGTACAGCCCCAAGTGTTCACCTAGAAATATAGTGCGTAATGCTTTGTGTTCTATGAAATTTTCTCGCAATACCTTTCTTTTTTCGGAGTATTCTTCTAGGGTAAAAAGATCTTCTTTTCTCAGTTTTTTAGACATAAATTATATCTCATATGCATTACGTAATAATGTAAAAGCCGAGCCCGCATGGGTCGCGTCTCCTAACCCGTGCTGTATCAATTCCCCGGCCATAGGGCAGTCACTTAAATAGTGGTCCACTTCTCCTGCCTGTATTCTTTTAACAACAGGTCGGCAGATCTTCTGAGCGGTATGGTAATGTTCTTTCTTCACAGCATAGGTACCATCATGTCCGGAACATCTTTCAATCACTAGTACTGAGCTATCTGGAACTAGCTCAAGTAACTGTTTAGTCTTCAAACCAATGTTCTGAACTCTTTGATGGCACGGCACATGATAGGCGACTTTACCGATAGGGTTTTTAAAGCTTGTGTTCAATAAACCTAACTTATGCCTACTCATAAGAAACTCAAACGGATCCACAAATGCCCGCTGCACATCTCGCACCGTTTCATCGCTTGGGAATAATAAAGGCAGCTCTTGCCTGTACATAAGTACACAGCTTGGTATGGGGGCAGTAATCCTTAACCCTTTGTTAACTAATTTCATAAGATTAGGGATATTGAATTTTTTTAACTTTTCGAGTGCTTTAAGATCGCCCAATTCAAACTTAGGCATACCGCAACATTTTTCGTTGGTAAGAATCTCAACGCCTACTCCATTGTGCTCAAAGACTGCAATCATATCTTCAACAATTTGAGGTGAGTTTTTATCACCATAACAGGTTACAAATAATCCTATTTTCTCTTTAAAAACAGTGTCTTGTTTATTTTTATTAATTCTTTTTCTAGCAGTATTGGAATTGAATTTTGGCAACGGCGCTTCTGCGTGTATTCCTAACAAAGACTCCATCCCTTTGCGGATGGGTTTAGTTTTGTTTGCCAGATTAACTGCTTGGGCAACCACTGGGATGGCTGCCAGTTTACCGACCGCATCCGTACTAGTAAGTACCCGATCCCTAATGCTGGCGCCTTTTCTTTCGAATTTTTGTACTTTCCCCCTAAGCATGAGGTGAGGAAAGTCAATATTCCATTCGTGTGGAGGAACGTATGGACATTTCGTCATATAACACAAGTCACACAAATAGCAGTCATCAACGACCTTCTCAAAATCTACTTTATCTACTGTATCCAGCTCCATACTTGGAGACTCGTCAATCAAATCAAACAAACGGGGAAATGAGTTACACAAGCTCACGCAACGACGACATGTGTGACATACGTCAAAGACTCTTTCCAATTCACCAGTGAGGGCATCAGGATCATTAAATTCGTCTGATTTCCAGTCTAGCTCATGCCGAGTTGGGGCCTCAAGACTACCCTCCCGACGTTCAATATCAGCCATATTGTGAGGTCTCACATAAACAAAAGAAATGAGGCTGGTTGTAACCAGCCCCTAGCATCAATTTCTACTTAAGCCATACTGTCTAGAGCCTTTTGAAAACGATTAGCATGCGATCTTTCAGCTTTTGCCAAAGTTTCAAACCACTCAGCGATCTCATCAAAACCCTCTTCACGAGCAGCTTTTGCCATTCCTGGGTACATATCTGAATACTCATGAGTCTCGCCAGCGATTGCTGCTTTAAGGTTGAGATCTGTAGTACCTATCGGTTCACCTGTAGCAGGATCTCCAACTGATTCGAGATACTCTAGATGACCATGAGCATGGCCAGTTTCACCTTCTGCCGTAGAACGAAACACCGCAGACACATCGTTGTATCCTTCGATATCGGCTTTCTGGGCAAAATATAGGTAACGTCGGTTTGCCTGTGATTCTCCAGCAAACGCCGCTTTTAAATTCTCTTCAGTTTTACTGCCTTTTAAAGACATAATGGATAGCTCCCTAAGATTAGTTTACAAGTTTTTAGACTAGGTCTAAAACTAGACTCAGTCTAAATGCTAAAGGAGAGAAAAGTCAATAGTTCCAGAAGAATTTCGATTCAGGTCAGTTTAGTGGATAATAGCTCAAAATTATTAACCGCCTAGACGGTTTGCGGAAAATTTATGACAAAAAAAACTACTCCCCTATTCAACTTTGAAAATGCTATGAAAGAGCTTGAGGCTATAGTAGAAAATATGGAGCATGGAGAATTTAATCTTGAGGAATCAATTAAACAATTCGAACATGGTGTCAGCCTAACAAAGAAATGTCAGGAAGCGCTTCAAGAGGCCGAACAGAAAGTTTTGCAGTTATCATCAAACGATGATGATGATTTAACTCCCTTTGTCACGCCACCTGATCAAAATTAAACCCATGACCATAGACAACATACTTAAACCGTTACAGTCCAGAATAAATACTACTTTGGAAAAATTTTTACCCCTCGAGAATCAGGAGCCGCACTTCCTCAGTAATGCAATGCGTTATTCTGTTCTCGCTCCCGGAAAACGTTTACGTCCCGTGTTAACTTATTTAACCGGCCAAGTTTTCGGCGCACCTCTTTCAGTATTAGATGTACCGGCTGCCGCAGTAGAGTTAATACATGCCTATTCTTTGATCCACGACGATCTTCCTGCGATGGATGACGATGACCTGCGCCGAGGAAGACCAACCTGTCATAAACAATATGACGAGGCCACGGCTATTTTAGCCGGCGATGCATTGCAAGCGTTGGCAGTTGAAGTGTTGTTAAAAAACCAAGATATTTCACTTAGTGACAAATCGCTCCTCGACATGTTGCGGGTCCTCATGAGTGCCAGTGGTTCAGATGGTATGGTTGCCGGACAGGCACTTGATCTCGCCGCGGTCGGCAGAGTACTTACCATAGAAGAATTAGAGAATATACATCGACACAAAACGGGAGACTTGATCAGTGCTAGCGTAATCCTTGGTTATCTTGCATCAGGCCAAAAAGACTCCATCGTTCTCGAACATTTGAAGCGATATGCCATGTGCATAGGTTTGGCTTTTCAAGTGCAAGACGACATTTTGGATGTTGAAGGGACGACGGAAGAAATGGGCAAACCTCAGGGTTCGGATGCGGGGTTAAGCAAGCCAACATACCCCAATATTTTGGGCATACCCAAAGCTAAAGAAACAGCACTAAATTTGCGAAACGAAGCGATTAACGCGCTAGATTTTTTACCAGAAGACACTTCTGTACTTGCCCAGATCGCAGATTTTATAATTTATAGGAAGAAATAGAGATCGTTAACGCGTCGTAGGCTCTGAAAGTTTTACCAACTCCCAAACTGACTCCAGTTCTTCCGCTGAAGCCTGATCAATAGCTACCCCTCTCTCGGATAATTTATTTTCTACGGCACGAATCCGCCTCTCAAACTTTCCCACTGCTTTTCTCAGCGCAGATTCCGAATCTATACCTAAATGTCTGCCAAGGTTTACCATTGTAAACAGTACGTCACCAAACTCCTCCTCTGCACGTCTTTCGCCGTGATTTTGATCAATAACTTCTATGAGCTCCCCAAACTCTTCCTCTACTTTCCTCAATACTGGGTTTACATCAGGCCAATCAAAACCAAAACTTGAAGCGCGATTTTGTATTTTGTCTGCTCTTAGAAGAGCTGGATAACTGATCGGAATGTCATCAAACTTACTCAAAAAACCTCTGCCCTTGCGCTCGTTATTTTTCAATTCTTGCCAATTTTCTTTTGTCTCATTTAGGGGGGAATTCAAGTCAAACACTTTCGGGTGCCTGTTTTTTATTTTTTCTTTTAATTTAAAGATTACTAAGTTGATATCAAACTGTCGTTGCTTATCTCCGATATCACAATGAAGAAGAACATGAAAAAGCAAGTCACCAATTTCTTCCGGAACATGATCCAGACAGCCGCTTTCGATAGCATCAGCTAATTCATAGGCCTCCTCTATCGTATACTTAGCTAAAGACTGATGTGTCTGTTGCGTGTGCCAGACGGAACCGGTTTCAGCTTCTCTTAACTGCCTTACTAATTTGCATAATTCATTTAGACTAGACATATTTCTCAACTACCGCCTCATTTTCAGAGTATTTATATAATACAGATAGCATATCTTTTGACTCTAAAATCCCTTGGAATATCCATTCGCAAACAATGGGAAAATCTTACCTTGCGTGTGTGCCTCAAATACATCATTATCCTCAATATAGAATTAATTTTTGTATATCCTAAAGTGTCAGCAAGCGGAGCACAGTATAATGTCAGAATCCTTTCTCTCTCTAAAACCTCTAATTGCTTTGAGTTTTTGTGTCGTAGCCTTATTTGGGTGCGCCTCACAACCTAGCACATCCGAAGCTAAGGCGACTACTGCTATTGCGGAAGCTAGAAAAGCTTCCAGCGAAGCAACTACTGCATTACGACTGGCTCAGAAAGCGCAGGCAACTGCCGAAGCAAACACTGCCCGTATTGAGCGCATGTTCAAACAAACTATGCAAAAATAAACTCCTTTGCCTAATATACATGGCCTCCAGTGACGCCTATTGAGATTGGAATGCCATTTTCCAGCCTCAAAGTGTTTTGGACGTCAAGATATCTGAGCTTAAACTTGTCACTGCCGAACTGCAGATCAAGCAAGCGCATGGTTTCTGCATATCTAGAAGCTAGATCATCAGGATTCTCCTTCAGTGAAGGATGAACCTCGAGATAAATGATTCCCGCATCTACCCCTACTTTTATAGGTTGATTGACTATTAAAACTTTCGTTCCGTTTTTTGTATTGGCAAATAGCTTTTTTATGTGCTTTGGATACATTCGTATGCATCCATGAGTCACTCTCATGCCAATTCCATAGGGCTTATTAGTTCCGTGGATCAAATAGCCTTTTTCACTGAGAAGCATTGCAAATTTACCCAAAGGATTTTTGGGTCCTGCCACAACGACTTTAGGTAAAGGATCCCCATTCGCCGCGTGTTCAGCTAATATCGAATCCGGTGGGTACCAAGCTGGGTCTTCTAGCTTCATAGTTACTGTCATAGCCCCATGAGGCGTACCCCATTCTTGTCGCCCCACACTTACCGGATATGTGGACATCTCAGAAGAGTTATCTCGTATTGAAGTTCCAAACACATACATACGCATCTCCGGAACATTTATAACTATTCCAGCCGCCTTTACCCTCGGCAGAATGTAAAGGCTAGGTATTATCACCTCTGCTCCTACTTCAGGCAGCCACGGATCGATTACTGGGTTAGCAAGACGCATTGCTGTATACCCTTGATTATAAGCACGAGCTATATCAGATAGCGTGTCGCCTTCTTCCACAAAAGAAAGCATCAGTTCGCCCACCAAATCACTTTTCATGTTAGCAGCTACACTGCTAGGAAAAACTATTACGAGTAAAAGCAAAAAGGAAAAAGAGCTACGAGCGCAGGACCTCAACAACAAAACTAGCGCTCTAGTAGTCGGGGCATAAGTTCTACAAGATTGCATGGCTTTGTCCGACTGTCCAGCTGAAAGGATATTAAGGACTCCCACGCAAGTTTGCATGCGCCGGTTGAGCCAGGCAAAGAAAAAACATAGGTCCTGTTAGCAACACCAGCTACTGCTCTAGACTGCATTGTCGAAGTTTTGATGTCCGCATAGGAGAGAGCGCGAAAAGTCTCACCAAAACCTTCTAAAGTTTTATCAAAAAGTACTGAAACAGCCTCTGGTGTCCCATCTCTGCCTGTTACGCCAGTGCCTCCTGTTATGAGAACAACATCTAGCTCCGCAGTGTCTATCCACCCTGACACAATAGCGCGAATAGAATATATGCTGTCTTTGCACATCACTCTTTCAACTAAATTATGTCCTGCTTCAGCAATTTTTCTTGCTAATAAGTCTCCAGATCTGTCATCTTTTAACACACGCGTATCCGATACCGTCAGAACAGCTATCGATAAAGGAATAAATTCAGAATTCGACATCCTACTTCTCCGTAACTAAAACATATAATTAGGTTAATATGCTCTCTTTAGCCCTAAACATACAACATGCACCCAATTGTAAACGCTGAAACTATAAAAATGCGGCTTGATGTCTGGCTCTGGTGTGCACGATTTTATAAAACACGTCAAGTGGCTAACAGAGCCATACAATTGGGCCGAGTACTAATCCAAGGCAGCAAAGTAAAGCCGTCTAGAATGATAACTCTTGGCACTTGCCTTACTATTCGCCGAGAACAAATCGTCCAAACAGTAACGATTAAAGATTTGTCCGCAAGACGAGTGTCCGCCCCTTTAGCAGTCCAGCTCTATATAGAAGACCCAAACAGCATTGCACTCAATAATGATATCAAAGAAAAATTAAAACTGAGTGCTTTGTCTACATACTATGCCGAGAAGCCAAGTAAGCAAGACAGAAAGCAGCGTATTAAAATCAAACGCCTTGGCGGTTGAGAAGATTGTGTGCAATACTTTTCAAAGACATCTGCGGATCGAAAACCAGACCCTTAAACCGCGGGGTGGGTAGAGACATATATGCTTACCCCCCATTATTGTGAATAGACGCGTTTCTAATTGATAGCAGCGGCCTATAGAGTAAAGCCATGTATCCAGCACCTATAGAACAATATTCTAGACCCTCAACATTAGAAGAGCTGTACAGTCTTCTAAATTCTAATGAAGAAGATATTTTAGTCCTTGCAGGAGGGCAAAGCGCCATGCAAGCTGTAAAATCTCGCATACTCAGGCCTGCTCACGTCATCGATCTACAAGCGCTCTCTGAATTAAAATTCGTTAAGGCTGAAAAAGGCCTTCTTACAGTTGGAGCGATGACCAGGTACGTTGATATTGTATCTTCCGATTCAATCCCACTAGAACTGATCGCTTTGAAGGATGCGGCAAGTCGCGTTGGTGATAGACAAGTTCGTAACAGAGGAACTCTCGGAGGAAGCTTGTGCTGGAACTATAGCGCCGCATGCACTCCGGCTGCTGTCTTAGCTTTAGACGGCGCAATGAACCTAATATCCCCTGATGGTTCAACTAGACAAGTCGCTGCCGATGATTTCTTTCTAGGCCCTTTAGAGACTGCTCGAAAAGAATTTGAGATATTACTGTCTGTTGATTTCAAATTGACAGACTCTAAGTCTGGGAGTGCATATAAAAAATGGGGGCTAGTGACCGATGCATTGCCGGTTATAGGGATAGCGGCATGCTTGCACTTCAGTAATATGGACTGTTGCGACTACGCACGGATAACTTTAACAGGTCTATCCGGAGCTCAACGTTGCCTGGGAGCAGAAGCGTCGCTCGTAAGCACCAGCGCGAATACAGAACAAATTACTGAGGCCATGATGATTGCTTGCAGTGAAATATCGACGTATACGGATTCCATAGCCACTGAGGATTATCGCTATCAGCTTATAAAAACAATCGGCTTAGAAGTTATAGAGACAGCAAAAAAACGAGCTTTCAGCTTAGCATAAATGGGGGGCCGGTATGGTGGCTAAAGTTGCAATTAATATTAACGGAAGACTGTTTCAAGAAGAAGTGCCAGAGAGGATGCTATTGGTAGATTTCATTAGAGAGCGTGCCCATCTCACAGGCACCCATATCGGATGTACCTATGAAGGAGTATGTGGCGCATGTACAGTACATTTGGATGGCGAGGCTGTTAAAAGCTGTATGCTGCTGGCCGCACAAGCTGATGAACATAAGGTTACAACAGTGGAAGGCTTGGCACCGGATGGAGAACTCACGCCATTGCAAGAGGCTTTCAAATCTGAACATGGTTTGCAATGTGGATTTTGCACAGCGGGCATTTTGATGAACATGACTGATTTCTTGAAAAGATATCCCAACCCAAGTGAGCAAGAAATCAGGGAAGGTCTGATTGGCAATTTATGCAGATGCACTGGCTATGTGCATATCATCAATGCTGTCCGCAAAGTTGTGCAAGAAAACCAATCAAGAAAAACGTAGGAGACATAAGACATGTCCCAGAGAAAAAATGACGACTGGATGGGAACCCCGCTTCCCCGAAAAGAAGATCGCAGACTACTCACCGGGAAAGGAAAATATGTCAGCGACATCGTCATTCCCGGCGCACTTCATGCCGTTTTTGTCCGTAGCGAATATGCGCACGCAAAAATATTGTCTATCGACACATCTGAAGCCGAAGAATTGGCAGGTGTTGAACGGATATATACAGGGGACCAGATCAAACACCTAATAAAATCTATGCCACAACCAATTGTTCAACCGGCTCTTCCTGCTCACTACCCCACTTTTTGGCCATTAGCTGTTGATAAAGTCACATTCCACGGAGAGCCAGTAGCACTTGTTATCGCACGCGATAAATATGTTGCAGAAGATGCTGCTGAATTAGTGTTCGTTGATTACGAAGAACTAGAGCCGGTTTTAGACCCGGAAGAAGCCCTCAAACCTGAATCGGCGATTATCCATGAAAAAGATGGCACGAATGAAATATTTTCGATGACCTTCACCGGTGGAGATACAGAAGCAAGTCAAGCCAAAAATGCCGCTGAAGTAGAAAAAATCTTCCAAAACGCACCTATAGTGGTCAAAGACAGATTTAAAACCCATCGCACTGGAGTCACGCCAATGGAGCCCAGGGCGATCTTGTGTGATTGGGATGATTCCGATGGCTTGCTCGCATACATTACGACACAACGGCCTCATATCGATAGATTAGCATTATCCGACATACTGGATATCTCTGCAGAAAAAGTCCAAGTCATCGCGCCTCGTGATCAAGGAGGCGGCTTCGGAGTCAAAGCACCCTTCTACAGAGAAAACATAATTATTGCTCACGCGGCACGCGACTTAAAACAGCCAGTGAGATGGGTTGAATCTCGATATGAAAGCTTGATGAATGTAGGGCAAGAAAGAGATCAAATTAATGACATGGAAATTGCTGCGGATCTAGAAGGCAATATGCTGGCACTGCGTAATTTTGGTCTCGCTGACAATGGCGTTGGAACGACAGGCGTATACTGGGGTTTCGTCATGCCTTTCTTGGGCGCGATAGAGCTACCAAACGGATACAAATGGCCAAAGGCTGATATCCGTCTCAAAGTCGCAACTACCAACAAGGCTTGTTTAACACCCTCAAGAGCCTTTGGGCATTTCCCGACTCGTTTCGCAATTGAACGTTGTATCGATATGGTCGCCCATAAGATTGGGATGGAACCCAGTGCGTTTCGTAGAAAGAATTTAGTAGCTGACCTACCTTACACCAGCATAACAAACGAATACTTTGACAGTGGCGATTTCCTAAAAGTCTGGGATACACTAATGGAAAAAGCCAATCTTCCTGACTTCAGAGTCCAACAGAAAAATGCACTATCAGAAGGAAAATACATTGGGATAGGATTCGGGTGCGGAGTAGAACTGTCAGGAGTCGCTTCAGAGCTATTTGTGCCCATGGAAAATCAACCCGGATACGGGGCTGCGACTGTGCGGCTCGATCCCAGAGGCAAAGTCCAAGTCTTTGGTGGCGATGCGCCGGGAGGGCAGGGTCATGAAACAACGACTGCACAAGTCGTCGCTTCTGAATTCGGCATTTCTCCTGAAGATGTCATAATAACAACGGGAAACACAGGTAGTACTCCGTTTGGCTCTGGTTCAGTTGGAGCTCGCATGGGGTCTTATTTCATCAGCGCGGTGGCTGAAGCCTGTAGAGAATTAAAAACCAAAATTGCTAAATTCTTAGCACATGACTTACAACTAGAAGCATCAGTTGAACATTTTGAATTCAAAAATGGAGAGGTTGTCTATTTAGGCGACGATTCCCAGCGTAGCTCTTTCATGTCTATTGTTGAACGTATCATCATGTTTCCGATCAATATGCCAGAGGGAGAAACCGGCGGATTAGACGCTACGACTTTTTTCGAGGCTGCCAAGCCTATGATTTGCTTTAATGCTGATTGTTGCGTGGTTGAAGTGTCTTTGGAAACCGGTGATTTCAAAATATTAAAGTGGATAACAGCCGAAGATGTAGGAAACGTAATAAATCCATTAATTGTTAACGGCCAAATGCACGGAGCTATTGTTCAGGGCATATCTAACACTGTGTTCGAAGAATTTGTTTACGACGAACAAGGCCAACAATTGACTGCTGATTTTGAACATTACAAAATGGCTAATGCTGCAGACGTTCCCAACATTGATCTCAACTATGCCACCACGCCTTGTCCTCATACGCCTTTAGGCACTAGAGGTATTGGGGAAGGAAGACCTAGCTCTGTGCCAGGCGCGCTTACAAATGCGGTTTGTGATGCTCTAAAACCCTTTGAAATAGAGATCACCACTTTGCCACTTCGGCCAGATGCTATCTGGCAAAAAATACAAGATGCCACTCAGTAATTGGGTGTTAGGAGTAACCGTTGGAATTAAATGATGAAGTGCTTATTAAAGCTGAAAGAGAAAAGGTTTTCCTGGCGTTAAATGATCCAGATATTTTACAAAAAGCGATACCTGGATGCGAGCTGATTGAAAAGCTATCTGCGGATAAGTACAAGGCTACTATTGTATCAAAAATCGGTCCCTTGAAAATTCGTTTCAAAGGAGAAGCGACGATCTCAGAATCAAAGTTCCCTTCAAACTATAAAATTACTGGAGAAGGAAGAGGTGGTCCGGCCGGACACGCTAAAGTGGTCGCAAATGTAGTGTTGCGTAAAGAAGAGTCATCCACTCGTCTAGCCTACACTGTACACGCCGACATTGGCGGGAAGCTGGCTCAACTGGGAGGCCCCTTGGTGGAGAAGACAGCGCAAAAGCTATCCGCTAATTTTTTTGAGAATTTAGATACTCTTTTGTTAGCAAACACCCCAATGGAAACAGACGATATGATTATCTCTTCGCCGGACAAAACCCCGTCATACTGGGACAAAGTTAGCGGTATATCAGTTGTTGTGGCAATAGGTATTCTGGCCTGGGCAATGCTTAAATAAAGACATATAACAGAGGGGAAATTCTTTGTGGTAAGATTACGGAACATCCAAAAAAAAGCTTCATGAAAAGATGAGTAGAGCGCCAGAGAGATTCCCAGAGAAACTCGTCGACAAGTTCGGGCGAACAGTAGATTACGTGCGGATATCTGTGACTGACAGATGCGATTTCCGTTGTGTTTATTGCATGGATGAGGAGATGGAGTTTCTCCCTCGAGACCGTATCCTGACTTTAGAGGAACTAGAGTTAGTCGGGACAGCATTTGCAGAGTTGGGAGTAACAAAAATACGGCTTACTGGTGGCGAACCATTAGTACGAAAAGACGTCATCACGCTAATCGAAAATTTAGGAACAATACAAAGTCTAAAAGAGTTAGTAATAACTACAAACGGTTCACAATTAGTCAAATTAGCGTTGCCTTTAAAAAATGCTGGCGTGAAAAGAATCAATATCAGTTTAGATTCCCTAAATCCAAAAAAATTCAAAGAACTCACAAGAACCGGTGAACTCAAACAGGTCCTTGACGGAATCAAAGCCGCTAAAGCAGCTAATTTCGAAAAAATAAAAATCAATGCCGTGATTTTAAAAAATAGAAACGATGATGAAGTTAAAGCATTAGTTGATTTCTCCGCAGACAATGACCTTGATATATCCTTCATTGAAGAAATGCCTTTGGGTGTTATAGGAGAACATGATAGGGCCGAGGCATATTACTCTAGCGATAATATTAAAGCGGATTTGGAAAAGCATTACACATTAATACCTACTCCTGAAACTACGGCCGGTCCGTCAAAGTATTTCCGCGTCGCAGAAACTGGCGCTCGTATTGGTTTTATTTCTCCTCACAGCCATAACTTCTGTGACGACTGTAATAGAGTGCGTCTAACCGCAGAGGGAAGATTGCTCTTGTGTCTGGGGCAGGAACATTCGGTTGACCTCAGGGCTGTACTGAGAACCTACCCTGGCGATATCAATAAGCTGAAATCCGCAATCGTTGACTCTATGGATATAAAACCCAAAGGACATGACTTCGACCTAAGTGTGCAACCATTAATATTCCGTCATATGAGTCACACCGGCGGCTAAAAAGTAGAGCAGTGTGACAGCCTCGCCCTCGCCGAGCTGACTAACATTTCCCATAATTTTTATAGGCTAAAAGGTATTGTTCGACTCTAACTCAGCTCTAATCTCTGCTTTTTCGATGCTCCTAACAGGGGATAGAGAAGTTTGGTCAGCTATCGGTGTTTCGTTTTCAGTCTCCTTGCGTGCAATTCTCATTGCGTCCCCTCCCGCAATTGCAATAGCATTCCTCCTCGCATACAAATCTTTTCCAGGAAGGCGATTAGTTCTGACTATAACCAACACTTTAATGTCGGTTCCTGCGGTTGTTGTTGGCCTCACTGTTTATCTTGCTTTGTCTAAAAATGGTATAGCAGCTGACCTCAGATTACTATATACCCAGCCAGCTATGATTATCGGCCAAGTTATTATTTGTTTTCCTCTGTTAGTTGCAATGGCTCATGCTACTTTCGTAGCTGGCGACAAACTAGCGTATGAAACTGCTCGTACCTTAGGAGCTAAACGCATCCCAGCAATGCTCACCGTCTTTCTCGAGTTGCGATTTGGTTTGCTGGCCGCAGTAATTGCTGGATTCAGCAGGATAATTGCAGAAATTGGCTGCTCTATGATGGTTGGTGGCAATATTTTAGATCACACAAGAAATATCCCGACAGCAATAGCCTTAGAAACCAGCAAAGGAGAATTTGCAATGGGAGTAGCGTTAGGCATCGTTTTGCTGTCACTCACTATGCTACTGAACGTACTGCTGGCGATGTTCCAAGGTGATGGCCAATGAGCTTAGCTAATAGGGCACGGTCTCTCACGGCGAATAAGTTAACCTTTATACGCGACACTAGATTAATACTTGATTGCAAGAGTATGAAGATACAGAAAGGCGAACTTGTTCTATTAACTGGCCCAAACGGTTCTGGGAAAACGACTCTCCTTAAGATATTGGCTGGACTAATAACAGCGGATACCGGTGAGTTTATGCTAGGAGAGAAAAGTTTTACCAGCTTTAAAGCACCTAAGTACTTAATCGGGAAATGTATTTATTTACACCAAACTCCCTACATGTTCCGCGGGACAGTCCTCCAGAATTTGAGTTATGGCTTGAGAAGAAAAGGATTGAAAAATAATGAAGTAAGGCCTTTGATAAATCAGGCCATCAGAAAGAATAAGCTTAGCCACTTGACTGAAAGAATGGCATCAACGCTCTCGGCTGGGGAGCAACATCAGGTAGCTTTAGTTAGAGCACAGATATTGAAGCCTCCTGTTTTGCTATTAGATGAAATCACCGCGCATATGGACCAGGAAGCGCGTGGTAGGACATTCGAAATAATAAAAACGCTACAGGAGGAAGAAATTTCTATTATTTTTGCAACCCATGACGATGAAACCATTAAAACATTACCCGGCACATTCCTTCATATAGACAACGGTTGTTTGGCTTTATGACCCCGGAACTGAAAAGTGACATTACTGGTTGTATTTTGGCTGGAGGACAGGGGATCCGTATAGGGGGAAAAGACAAAGGATTGATAACTCTAAATGGAAGATATTTATCTCAACACTGTATAGAACGTCTGTCTCCGCAGGTAGGTTCTATCATCATAAGCGCCAACAGGAACATACCTGTTTACGAAAGCTTTGGATGCATTGTGGTACAAGATAAAACAGATAACAGCAATGGACCCCTAAGCGGCTTTCATGGTGCTTTAGAAGCAGCTACAACAACTTTTGTGGCTTTCACTCCATGCGATGCACCATTTTTCCCGCAAAATCTTGTTGAGAAACTGGCTGAGCCTTTTTCTAATGATAAAGTTGAGATTGCAGTGGCAGTTGTTCGAACCAAACACCAACCGGTGTTCGCCATGGTTAAAAGTAATTTAGAGAATTCATTAGCTATATTCTTAGAAAACGGCGGGAGAAAAATCCGCTCTTGGTTCGATTCCAGAACTTGCGTAACCGTCGAGTTCGATAACGAGAGTCAGTTCATGAATATCAATAGCCCGTCCGATCTCGAAGAAGCAGAACTATGGTCCAAGCAAAATCAAACTACTGCCAATGATGTTAAAACTGAAAGATGATACTTAGATCCGTTTCATGTCGACTGTTCTCGCTAGTTTGCCCCCAGATATCACCCAAGCCCCACGGGCCGGGATCATTATTGAACGCCCGCCAATATATGTGCTGCTGAAAGCGCAATAATATATTATCTGACCAGAAGTAATCGACTTTTAATTTGTTATAGGCCCCCGTTGATCTAGGGTCGAATGCCATTAAAAAACTTGGCTTTAGAAGCCCCGCCGCTCCGTATGCAGTGGATGCCGAAAACGTCATGACGAACTCATCACGATCGATACGATCAGTATTTTCGGCAATATATTTCCCAGACACGACTCGTCCGTCAAACGTTGCTTGCTTAACAGTCGACATGCCTCGGTAGTATGGGTTGTAATCGATATAGTGCCGCCAAAATATCTGCGAAGACAGGAATACAGTTCTTGTCTTATTCAAAGATCTAATCCATGTTGGTCTATCCGCCGCAATCATAACCACGGTGCGCCTGGCTGTATCATATTGATCCCTATCAGGATCAGCGGACATGGGGGCATCAGCCGATAATTTTACGGGGATGCCTGTTGTAAATGTCGTTTCCATGCGCAAGACCGATTGCGTAAATCGCTCATCCGAATAATTCGCAGTAAACCCTAATACATGCGTTCGCGGATTCACGATATCTTTAACCGTGTAAAAAGTATTGTCTATCGTTTGAGACAAGTTTTTCTGTACCTGAATGCCGGTATCGGCCGAAAAGCCGTAAAAATAATTAAGGCTGAAGTCGATGTCTCCCCAGATAGCCTTAAACCTCACACCAGCTTGTCCATTTGTAAGCTTTTTATTTGGCCTACGATTCCTCATTTCAGTATCAAGGTCCAGTAGCAAGCCATCTTTATAAATAGCATTAGCTGTTTTGTTCAACCCATTCCCGGTGAACGCCCAAGGTTTTCGAGGGTCAGTAGATATGTTGTTTTCTCTAAAGTCCGTAGGGATCCAGACCCCTTCTACGAATGATTCATCAAACCATGCAAATTTTCCAATATCATAAATTCCTCGCGCCATCCAAAGCGGGATTCGTATATCTTCCCAGGATTCCCTACTCCAATGCCAACTCAAATCAAGCGGATTGATAACGTCTAAAGCTCTAAAACCATCTGTCTCTCCCCAAACAACCTGTTGTCGGCCGAGCCTTAAAGTAACGGGAGGGAGAACAACATCCACGAATGCTTCACGAAGGCTTGCTTCGGTGCGACCATAACGCCCATCAGATTTACTGAAAGCCTTGTCATAGGAACTTCGCACATCGTAGATGGAATCATAAACACCTCGCCCCGTAACCGTTAAGGTCGCCTCTTCTATGGGCCCCGTATTGAAAAGTCCAAATGCCTGACTGTCCTTCAAAAAGTAATACTTACCTTCCAATTGCGCAGTATTACGTTGCATGATCGCTTCCGCATGTTTGAACTTAGGTGTTCGTAAAATATTTTGAAATTTAACAAACCCCTCAAACTCAAGTTCTGTTCCAACGGAGACAATTGCAGATAGATGAGTAGTGAAAAAAAATAAACAAACGCCGGCTATAGCCAAATAAGGCCTAATATACTTTTCCATTGAGGCTACCTTCGTCCGCTAATCATATTTCGGAGACTGTAAAACTGTTTTGCTCGCGCTTCTGTGAATTCACGTTTTTTAACGTAACAATGCGTCATCGTGGCATGAGGCTTCTTAGCATTGATATCAGATTCACCCAAATGCAGAAAAACGTGATGACCAACATTCTCAGAGAAATCTTGCTTTATATAAGGGGCTTGCTGTGGGGTTTCGTATGCGTAGCTCTCAGAATATTTAAGGTAATGCTGATTCATTCTTAACAAGTGGTTATCTTCCCGGTCGAAAGCAAACATCCAAAGAGACCAGTTAGTATCGGCATCAATAAAAACGATGCGGCTGCTATAGGGATGATTATCGACTGTAGGGTGCATAAGCACCACGTGCGCTTTACGCACCTCCCACCGCGTTTTATGTGGCACCCATAAGTGAGGGCCTCCGAATTCCGGATTGTCTGGCACATTGATAGTAGCGAGGACGGATTTAGTTCCAAGATATGTCCACGAGTTTTCATAGACTTTACCGCCAAAGCCATTCATGTCTTCCCGAATCATATCCATCCCCATCAATTCGCTGGTGCGCTCCGAGGCAAGCGTCTTTCTGGGCTTCCGTTGTGAGGGCATATACATCCAGCCAGAGTTTTCTCTATCATGATCTACGTAAGAAATTGACATGTCTTTCGCCCCAGCCATGTCACGTGGCGACCTAAACTCCATGACCCGTTTTGTTTTAACTTCTTCATATCCTTCTACCAAACAGTGATCTCCCCGGCTGTAAGTAGAAGCGATAGAAGTAAATTCCAATTTGCGGTCTAGCCTTCCCCCCTCGCCTCTTAACCAAGTTGTCATGGGCATTACGAAGTCAACTTGTCCCGGTCTCCAAAGCATATTCCATATCACTTTTTGGCCGGCAAATGGGTCTTCGTTTTTTATATCTTGAAAAGGAAATCCTCCCCCTTTGAATCCCACTAAGACGCCTCGATCATCTAAGTGATAGTCGTCGTTCATGTGCTGCCCCCATTCTGGTGGAGCTGGGTACACACCAGTCGCAGCAATCTCCATATCCATCCCATCGAAAATGTAATACTTCCAAGCAGATTGAGGTATCAAGGCCTCTAAATGGGAAGATCGATCTTCTAACCCAAGGTGGGTTCCAGTCTCAATAGGTTCAAAAGGGATAGGGTTGGTTATCCAATCATAGAGACGATCATAACTCTGCTCATCGTTAGCCCAAGAAAAATGCGCAAACACACAGAGAACTAAAAAGAGTAATTTTTTTGGCACACCAAACATAAATGAT
>Ga0233433_10000900_pt1 | contig 30336 bp, 22 predicted proteins | sample SI_122_August201_5_FD_179868 | JGI IMG/M metagenome (GOLD analysis project Ga0233433, IMG submission 179868) | Seawater microbial communities from Saanich Inlet, British Columbia, Canada - SI_122_August2016_100_MG | ecosystem: Environmental > Aquatic > Marine > Inlet | place: Canada: British...
TTTTTTTACTTATTTTTTTTGATGACAGTCTAATTTTATTATAGATAGCATCAATTTTTTTTTCGTCCAAATCTCTTATTTCAAGACTTGCGATCACCTTACCTGGAATTACATTTGGTGCACCTGGATATGAGTTGATTATCCCAACAGTAGCTACTTGATTGCCAGGTGTATTTTTACCTATTTCATGAACTGTTTGAACATATTGTGAAGCAGCATATAATGCATCATTACGTTGATCCATTGGGGTTGTACCAGCATGGTTTGCAAAACCATTTATAGTAACATCCCACTGTTTAATACCTACAATACCCTCTACTATACCAATTTCTAAATTTTCATCATAAAGGATGCCACCTTGTTCAATATGTAATTCAACATAAGCAGTCCATTCATTTCTCTTTAACCTAGCATCCTGAAGTTTGTCAAAGTTTCCTCCAATTCTTTCAATTCCTTCTTTTATTGTAAATCCGCTACTGGATTTAAGCCGAAGTTCTGAATCAGTTAATCCTGTTGTCATAATCTTGCTACCAAAAAGGCCACCTTCCTCATTTTGAAAAATCACAACAACGAGAGGATGATTTAATGTATAATTATTGTCCCAAATCGTCTGAGCTACTTCAATTGCTGACAAAGATCCAACATTCCCATCGAAGCTTCCTCCTTCAGGAACAGAATCGATATGTGATCCAATCGCAATTGGCGGGAGATTGTTATCTTTACCTTTTAATTTCCCAATAATATTTCCGCCTTCATCTATTTTAACATCCATTCCAGCAGATATCATCAGTTCCATTACATATTTGCGCCCATTTATATCAGCGTCAGTATATGCTACCCTGCTTAAACTACCAAATTCAATACTACTAATTTTTGACAGTTTAATAAAATTATTATTTAATCGGTTATGATTTACTCTCAGAGGGTTATTTGCGATAACAACCGAGATAAAACAAATTAAAAAGAGTTTTTTTGATTTAATCATCATTCAGATTATTTCATTTTTTCAAATATATTTCCAGAGGCGTTTCATTTAGTTACATTACATTCTTTGTTTTCAAATACTTTACGAGCTGCTTTTATTTCACCTTTAACCCTATTCAATTCTGATGCCTCTATTCCATCACCTGCGCCACTTCCTTCCGTCCACCATTGCTGTGATTCACTCTCCTTTATTCTATTTTCTTGAGCAAGAATTAATTCTCTTTCACGGTTTTCTAAAAAATTGATTTCATCATTGAGTGTTTCACAATCAAATTGTTGATACTGTAACCCAGAAATCTGTACGCCAGTAATTTCTGATGGCGGAGTAGGGCTATTATAACAACCAGTAATGAAAATAAATAATAGAAAAGGATGAAGTTTTAATAATTTCTTCATTTTATTTTCCTTTATTTGACCCAAAGGTATCTCATTTATTTGATTGTTTCTACAGATTGATTTATGGTATCTGAAAAATAGAATTTTATTTTTAGTTTTCCATCAACTCTAACGAGATATGCACTTTCTAGCCATTCGTAATTATGCAATTCTTTTTTGCCATTATTCAAAGTTACAAATCTTCCTTTGTTTTTATAATATGCATGAGCTGAATTTTTATCTATAGATATTTTCATGTCAGTTATGATCCAGTCATCTTCAATTGTACCAAAAGAACCTGCGAATTCAATAAATTCTGTAGCAGTCATTGCCTTACCTACTTCATATAATATATAGTCATCTGTTACAAAATTCTTGAAATTATTTATATTATCACTTTCAACAGAAAAAGAATCAAACATTCCTAAAATTGTATCCTTGACATCCTGTTCCGTTATTTCTTGATAAGAGCTGCAACCAAATAATATCGTGGCTATAGATAGTATAATTCTTTTTTTCATTTTATTCTCCTTTATTTGACCCAGAGGCGTTTCATTTATTTAATAAATTGTCATAGAGGGTTAGTTAGACTAATTAATACATCAATTGATAAAATTATTAAAGTGAAATAACCAAAAGTAAATATCTTTGCACGAGAAGGCACATAATTTGAAGTCAATCGTATATAAGCATGTAAATAGCGAGAAATAGAGAATGCCCATGAAAGCATAAGTTCATAGATAGTTATAGTCTCATTGATATAGAGCAAGATAACCAAGAAATAAAATACAACGGGCAATTCAAATTGATTTTTTAGTGTTTGTCTTGAGGTCTCAAGATAATAGGGTGCTTTCCCAGCGTATGTTTTAAAATACTTACCTTCAACTTCCCTTGATTTATATGCCTTATTTGCATCCAGTCTATTTTTAATATAAATAAAAAAAGTTAAAAACATCATTGAAAAAGCAGGGTAGAGAATTAAATAGTTTTTCATTTAATCTAATATTTATAGAAGTGAGAGGTATTTGACCCAGAGGCATTTCATTTAATTAGAAGATTGGCTATTGGGTCTTGTGGATTTTTATTGGGGGTTTAATTCATTACTAAATATGCGATAAGAGTAGCGAAAATAATTATTAAAATAAGAAGTGTTTTTTTGTTTTAATTAATTAGATTTTGGAGAACCGCCTACTAAAGATATCTCTTCCCACTTCTTATCGTTCACTATTTCCATTTTATCGGGGCTAATTCTTCCATCAATAACCAAGCCATTTAATCTTATAGTTTCTGCTGCATAAGCGGAATAACCAGGGCTTGGAGCAGCAATAACAAATAGATTACCATCTTTGTCTAATATTCCCGCAGGTGTACCACGAGTAAGACATCTTTTAGCGCAAGATTTATGCTCACTTCCCATCAATCCACTTGAAGTATAACAAGCAAGACCTACAATCTCGCCTTCAATAAGCATTTTTTCTGGTTTTTTCTCAACGGAATTATCTTGAGCATTTAAAAATATACAGGTGGTTGTTAGAATTAATAAAGTTATAATATTATTTTTTTTCATCATAATCTCCTTTAATAAGATTGTATTATCAACTTAATACCTTTTAACCAATTAATATTATCAATTTTATATTTTAGCAGTAAGACTGCTACATAAATAGTCAATTAATAACCTTATTATATAAGGTTTCATTACTTAATCATTTATTTGACCCAGAGGCGTTTCATTTAGTTAACCTAATTAGAAAGCAGTTCATAATTGTTTAATTCTGATTTAGTATTTTATAAATTGCCTTTTCTGCTAGCACTGACATTACTTTGTAACCTTTTTTATTTGGATGTACACTATCAGAGCCATAATCCTCTATTAATGCATTATTTTTATCAACCATTGAAGAATAATAATCAAGATATATCATTCCATTTTCTTTAGCATATTGTTCTATTATTTTATTAACTGCAGATATCTTTGGTGGCGGGTTGATGCCTGGGTTCCAAGGAAAACCCTTTGCTGGTAGAATAGATGAAATGATTACATTGATTCCATTAATTTTTGCCAAATCTGCCATTGAAATAATATTATCGGAAATCATTTTTACTGTAGATGGGCCTGTATTTTCTGCAATATCATTGATTCCTGCTAGAATTATAACTACTTTTGGATTAAGGTCAATGACATCTGGTCGAAATCGAATTAACATTTGAGGAGTAGTTTGACCACTAATTCCTCTATTGATATATGATTTCCCTTTAAAAAATTCTGGTAGAATAGTGGACCATCCTTCAGTAATTGAATTCCCCATAAAAACAACTCTATCTTCATTATCAGAGGACTGAGCATATTTCTTATTATTTTCAGAATATCTACCAAGCTCTGGCCAGTCTTGGCCATAAGCAAATGATGATGTGAAAAATAAAAGAATAGCGACTTTCTTCATAATGAACTCCTTGGATTAAAATTCAGCAGAAAATTACACAAAATTCACCCAGCAATGTTTTGATTGATGATGATTTGTTAATTCTCAATTTCTAGATCGCTCGATAAATCTTCCAGGCCGCTTATCAGTTATTTTGTTATTATTAAGAACAGCAACACCGCCAACGAAAACATGCAATATACCTGTTGAAAAGTGGTGGGGATCATTATAGGTTGCTTTATCCTGAATCGTTTCAAAATCAAACACTGTCATATCAGCGATTGCACCTTTTCTAATTAATCCCCGATCACTTTGACCAATCCACAATGCTGGTAAAAGTGTCATCTTATGTATAGCCTCTTCTAAAGTGAGCACTTCTTTATCACGCACATACTTAGAAAGTATGCGTGGAAACGAACCGTAACTTCGTGGATGGGGAAATCCCATACCCAACTCAACAAGGTCTCCATCAGTCTCAAACATTGATGTCGGATGACTAATTATTCGGATTACATCATCCTCCGCCATTCCTTCAAAAATACCTATAAATCCGCCGCTAAGTTGTAATTCAATTATAGCATCAACAGCTTCAACTATAGTATTTGGACGACCAAGCACTGTAAGAAAATCTGCTAAAGTCCTTCCCTGCATTTTTGGGTGTGAATTAACACTTCTAAACTTAATGCTCTCTGGACCTGATCCAGTCTGCTGTAAAAAAATTGTACTCATTTCAGAAACTAACCGTCGACGAGTTACTGGATCATTAATACGATTCTGAAATTCATCTGGGCCACCAGCAAGGGCCCATCCCGGAAACAAAACATCGGAATAAGTACTGAATGCAGTATACGGATAGACATCATGTGCTACCTCTTGACCTACAGCATCCGCTGAATCCAATATCGCTAATGTCTTCTTTGTAAGCCCCCAATGAGCGGCTCCAGTCACCTTATGGTGATTAATCTGAATTGGGATACCTGCTCGCTTACCAATTTCAAGGGTCTCACGAATCGAATCAAGCACGCGAGCACCCTCATCTCGCATATGCGTAACATAGATTCCACCATATGACGCTGCAATTTCAGCCAAAGTAACAATCTCATCAGTATTTGCAAAGACTGCGGGCACATATTCTAGCCCAGTAGAAAACCCAAGGGCACCTTGCTGCATGGAAGAATCAACCAATGCAGACATCCATGCCAACTCCTCATTAGTAGGTGGGCGATTCTCAAGTCCCATGACCCGCTTTCTTATCCAAGTATGTCCTGCAAACAATCCTACATTAGGGGCCATACTGACACGACCCATATAATCATCCAAAGGAAATGGTTGATCCTGACTGTGAAGAGATGCAAGAATCGTAGTGATACCCTGTCGGATAAAGTTCTCTGCATTTGGGTATTCTTCTAGCTTCACCAAATGTGCATGATTATCCCAAAAACCTGGAGCAACTACAAGCCCGGTAACATCCAAAACACGACTTGCTCGAGAGATAGGAATATCCGCCCTGACTGCAATTATCCGATCTCCACGTATAGCAACATCAGCCACATAGCGTGTAGCTCCTGTACCATCGACAACAGTCCCCCCCTTAAGAATTAAGTCGTAATCTACGGTCCCCTTACAGCTTACGCCTAAGATCAATATATTGATAAACGTAAATATAAAGTAAACTAACCGAAAATATTCAAAAGACCAGCCAAACCTCACTTTGTACTCTCAGGAATAAGGCGGAGAGCAGTCAGTCCTCTATTTGGCCCTAAAGAAACGAACACCCTAAAACAAGTATCTCCATACCATGCCCAATATTGAAGTGAAACATCATCTCCTACTAATTTTCTGTCCAATAACTCCATTCGGTCCGGTGCATCAAGGTCCTTTAGCTGAGCAGTGAGTGATCTACGCATTCGAGGAAAAACAGTTTGGCGAACGAATGCAAAATCCTCAATGGTAAGGTCCCCTTTTGATATTTTAATCAATTTGTCTCGAATGTATTGAGTCGCTACTGGGTCAGGATCCGTTATTGGAGTCGATGGAGGAGGTTCTGGCGCGAGAGATGGCTTCAACAAAGCTCCAATTCTCCTTGGTAGCCCATATACAGAAATGCTGCGAGCGTTCGTTAATAAGATCACTACAAGATTATCACCAGTAAACCGATAGAACTGGGAAGTAAACCCTTGCCATGAACCTCCATGCTGATGAACGATCTGACCACCAACCTCGTCAATAAACCATCCGAAACCGTATGGATAGCTTTGACCACTGTTCAATTTCATCGGTTTTAAGATCAGATCCCAACTTTTTTCACTCAGAATGCGACGATTCGCAACAACACCGTTCCAAGCGATCATATCCTCTAAGTTTAAGAGCATTGAGCCATCGGCTGTAGTGTTCGTCATAGGAGCAACGTAACCCGCGTGTTGCCAGCCCTTATTAGTTGGCAGGTATCCCCGTGCTCTATGAGGTACAATATCACTTTCAGTATTAATCCGGATTGTTGACATTCCCGCTGGGTTAAAAATTCGTTTTCGCAGAAAATCCCAGTAGGGCATTCCAGTTATGCGGCTCATCACTACACCAAGCATGACGTACCCTGTATTTGAATAGTTCCATCGTTTTCCAGCTGCAAACTCAAGCTCTAGTTCTGATGCCATCTTCACCAAATCTTCCTCTGTGTAATTCTTTGAGTAATCAAATTGTTCGCTTGTATAATCTGGGATGCCAGAGGAATGTGTTAAAAGATGACGAATTGTTATAGGCCGCCATGCTATTGGAGCTTCCGAAATGTATTTAGTTACAGAACCATCCAAATCAATGAGACCATCTTCAACTAGTGCCATGATTCCAGCTGAAGTGAATTGTTTGCCTAGCGACCCAGTTTGGAACATAGACTTAATTGTGACAGGCGCATTCGTCTCGAGGTTTGCGACACCAAATCCCTTTGCGAGAAGAACCTCCCCTTCCTTAATTACAGCAAAAGCAACACCTGGAATTTTTCCACTGTTCATCGTATCTCGTACAAGATCTTCAATATTTGAAACAACAGCAGCTGGCTCTTTGGCACGTTGCATAGACCAAGGTATAGGCAGAGGTTTTTGCTTAGGCCAAACTTCATCAAGTGTCTCACCTTTATAGAGAACTCCGTTTTTCATGACATATGCTATGGCCTGAGTTGCTGCAATATCATTCAGAGGATTTCGATCAAGAATAACAAGGTCAGCAAGCTTGCCTGGCTCTACACTTCCGAGGTCCTTTTCGTACCCTATCGCTTCTGCACCAAATACAGTTGCAACCCTTAAAACATCATGATTGCTCATACCGCCGCGTGCTAACAATTCCATCTCCCAATGGTTGGATAACCCTTGTATCTCGCCATGTCCACCCAATGCCACACGTCCACCAGCTTTTAGGATCTCATTGGCACCAGCAGCAACCTCAAGATCGTTGTAATCTTCATCAGGAAACCACAACAATCTAGATGAAGTCTTTGAGTATAACTTACCATCAGGATACCAGCGATTTAGCTTAGCGTTTTCATGTGGTCTTTCTTCCGCTAATAATCGATAAATCGGTAAGGCAGCGCCAAAAGCAACCACCAAAGTGGGAGTATAGGTAATTCCCGTGCGAGCTACAAATTGAATGAGATCATCATAAATCGGAGCAACTGGAAAAGCATGTTCAATTCCACTAAATCCATCAATGCCATAGGTAATATTAGCTTTAGTGTCAGCTCCCCCTTCAGTAGTTGGCATCATCCTTAACTCTCTTGAAGCTTTTATAAATGCTAGACGCTCAGATCTCGGACCGGCAAGGTACCACTTGAGTAAATGAGTCTTGTACTTTTCTCTATACGGTTCAACCACACCTTTTGCTACAGTAGGTGAAGAAAAGCTCGCGCTTGAGAATAAACCTGGCCCGGTAGAAAATATTCGAGGCGCAGGCACACCATCGATCTCAATCATGTCTGAAAAACCAAATATATCCGCACTGGATTGAGGATTTCTAAGTGAAGTAAAACCGTACGCTAAATTAGCAAAAGAAACCGTCGACGCCGGCTCTGGTAGTTCATTATTGATCATAAAATGTGAATGAATATCTATAAATCCAGGAACAATAAATTTATCGCTCATATCAAATTCTACGGCTTTCCTTGGAATCTTAACCGAACCGGTTTTTCCAACACGTAAAATCCTGTTTCCTTTTATTACTACGTCAGCCTTATCAATAATCTCGTACCCATTCATAGTAATAACCTTTGCATTACGTAGAGCTACAATTCCATCTGTAGCTGACCCAGGAACAGCAACATTCAATTGTTGAATCTTTGGTGATTCACTTGGACTATCAACGCTTATTATCTGGAGCTCGACACCAGAGGTAGCCATTATATATTCGCCGTCTCCAGACCACACTACGTGATTAGGGCTATCACTATTAACTTTAATGGTTAGTGGAGAAGCCAGCTTAATATCGTTTGAGTTATTTTGAGAAATTTGATATAATTCTATCACTGAACGATTGATAGCTAATACATGAGTTCCTTTGGAGTTCAATCTCAATTCCGTAGGACCACTATTTGAAACTAATTTAGCCTCAGTTCGAGTTTCTCTTCCATCAAGAGTAATGGAAGTCAGCGTATTTCCTGATAAATATACTCTTTGAGAAGATGGGCCGAAGTGTGGCCTTCTACGTCCCTCAGATTTTGTAATGAAACGAATATCACCACTTTCAGATGAAATCAACATTAGTTCTGAATTATTAGGAACAACCCCATTCTTCAAATTGGGAGAAGCCAAAGTAGATTTCAAAGGAGCCCGAAGTGCTACGATCGAAGCCCCATCGGGCGACCACGCAGGATCGAGCCACAAAGCTGCTTTTTTTGATAGTCTTATCGGCTTTCCATTACCATCAGATCGAGCCTTCCAGAGATGACCTCCAGATTCATCCCAGGTGATAAAGCTTATCCAATTTCCATCAGAGGACCAAGCTGGCATAAATTCCCTTGGACGCTCAGCAGCAGTTAAACGTCTAATTTTCTCACCTTTCACATCTTTTATCCAGATTCGACCCAGAGAAGAAAATGCAACCCTACCATCATTTGAAATAGCCAATTGCTGCACGCGGCGCGACTCTACTGCCCCCTGTTCTATTCTTCTAGGAAAATCAAGACGTGAGTTTACCTTAAGCGATACCTTAGCTTCAAAAGGAACAACAACGTCACCACCATCCTCTAAATTGATTCTATGAATTTTACCATCCCAAGTAGCAAAAAGTTCTCGACTATCAGATGTGATACCAAAATTAGGTAATACATCACGCGTAGCTTTACTTTCTAGCTGATTTCGTTGAATAGGATATGCAAGCCAACGTTCTTCACCGCTTTCTAATTCTTTAATCTTCAATCCAGTTCTACCATCTCTAACGGCACCGTATATTATGTTTTTACCATCAGGAGTAAATGCAGGCTTCATCGTGATTTGATTTTCTAAGACTAAGGGTTCAGTCCGATTATTTTCTAATGACATCTTAAACACTTGACTACTTGCCCCTTTCCTACTATTGTAAGGACGAGGCGTTAGAGAGGTATAGTACAATGTAGATCCGTTTGGATGCAACACAGGACCATAAGGTCCTGGCGCTGGAGAAGAAACGAGCGGCTGTGAAGATCCATTCTGATTTTCAACTATTAAAGTGCTTTCACCAGATTTAATATCAAACCTCCAAATTTCTGCGAACGAACTAAACCCTTCGTACGAGATTATAGTCACAAATATTGCTGAACCATCAGAGGACCAAGCTGGTGAGAGCATTGCAGAAGTAGTCCGATTAGAGATCTTCCTTGGATTTAAACCATTGAATTTTGAAATCCAAATATTATCGGACCCACTCTCATCACTGATATAAACGATAAGTTTTCCATTAGGTGAAAAGCGAGGCTGAGATTGAAACGCATTTCCCTTTAATATTGGACGAGCAAGGCCACCCTTTATTGGTAAGGTATATATATCTCCAATTAGTTCGAATGCTAAAAACTTGCCGTTTGGAGCCACATCAAGAGAGACCCATGTGCCTTCAGTAGTAGAAAAAGAAATTTGTTTTTGCTGAGAGGCTAATGGTGCACTCACAATTACAAACACAAATAAGGTGTAAATAAATAAAGTTATTCGTTGAAAATACGAATCCCATTTTGATAAGACAGCTAAAATCTCAATTCCTCCTCTTGCAAGTATATTCTTCATTTCATTTTTCTTTATATCACCCAGAGGCGTTTTATTTAGTTACACTTACCTTTAGTCCATTCCGTAACACCTGCATTTTCTGCAAAACAATAATTTGAATAAGTCTTTTTATCACAACCACAAACTGGGTCATAGATTTCAATACATGGTTCATTACTTATTTTTGATTCATCAATGCAGTTTTTCTTATCTTCATCCTCACAAGAAAAAACAAATAATACAATTAATATTACCCAGAGGCGTTTCATTGTTCCAATGCTTCGAATGTGAGATTCAAAATAGGATAGTCATTCCAGGTTTTGTAATCATAATGCCACCACTCAGCCTCATATACGGTGTATCCCTCCGCTTCCATACTCCGCCGTAGCAATTCCCTGTGCCATCGCTGTTGAGAGGTCCCGCCGATGTAATCCGGGAATGAACGATCAGTCATTTCATCGTAGCCACCCACCATTTCTACTACCGCCCCCGTTTCTAGATCATAAAGAGTTAAATCCACGGCACATCCCCGGTTATGTCGGGAACCGTTCTCTGGATTGGCGACAAATATTTTTTTATCATCCGGTGTGGCATCCCAAAACATTTTTGTCACATACCAGGGTCGGTAAGAATCGTGGACAAGCAATCCGTAGCCAAAGGACTTTAGTTTTTTGTTCACCCGCACCAAAGCCTCTGCCGCCGGTCGCTGCATGTAAGCATGTGCAGAGCGGTAAAAGACAGCACTCATAAAATTATTTGTGGTGGCATATCGAATGTCATATTTGATGGTAGAATCGAGTGTTCTCAGCTCCACAAGATCCGGATTGTTTTTTTTCTGTTCAGAAGGAGGGGATGCAGAAAGAGCCCTCTTCCGTAATACATCCACTGGCTCCAGCGGATCGATTCGGAATGTTTTTCCATGATCCACCCCAACATCTCTTCTGAAAAAAATGGGTCCGTTCTCGATTTGAACTTGAGTGGCAATACCATTTCTATCTCGTTTGAACCGCATTTTTTCACCATGGTACATCCCACCTTTAACAGGAAATGCGAACACATCTTTTTCCATTTCTGTCAGAATGTCTTTTTCCATCCATTCGATGAGGGCAGTCAGCTTCCCATATGCTTCATAGATATAAAGGATGTTGTGATTCCATCCGTATTCACCGATTAAGCCCTGCCATGCGTTGGGTATTGGTATTGGTTTTAAATATTTCTCACGATTGTAAACAGTACCACCCATAGTAACGGAACGACCGTCTTCATCGTAGTCTATAGGGGTGCCATAGCTAATTCGACTATCTGTCACCAGTCTGCCATTAAGTTGCCTTATCCTGGTTTGGTATCTGTCGTTTTCCATATACAGGGTGCCGTATTTGTTAATTAACTTCAGGCGTTTTCCGTTATCTGAAACAAAATGTCCAGCCAGTAGCGATATCGTTTTTTCATTCACAGAATTGGTTTCTTCATAATTGGGCAGCGGTTTACCATTTTCAACGGCCAGAAGACAGTCAAGCGCATAGGTGGCCACCCGCCTTGTAATGGTATTTGTCACATCCACGGAAGAAGTGACAGCTACCCCCAGTTTCACTTCCGGTAATGCATAGAGCTGGGTAGAAAATCCATAAACGGCACCACCGTGACCCACGCGCTTGTACCCCCCCTGCTCTGAAAGGGAAAAGCCGATGCCGAATCCCACGTTATGTCTCTGATCTTTCCCCTCATTGAACTGACTGGTGAGCATCAGCTGGAGTGTCTCTTTTTTGATCACCGGTCCATTGGGTCCCTTACCATCGTTGAATAGCACTTTCATGAATTGGCCCAAATCTACAATGGGTGCATACATGCTTCCAGCGGGAGACATACCAAGTTCAAAGGTGGGTGCATCGAAGACCCTACCATCATAGGACCACATGGTTGCGTCCGCGAGACGATCAGTAATATCCGGCAATGGTTCAAAAGCGCTGTGAGTAAGTCCCATGGGCAGAAGGACATTTTTTCTCAAATAGCTGGCGAAAGGCTCACCTTTCAATTTTTCCAGAACATAGCCCACGGTAGCAATAGCACCATTTGAATATTTTATTTTGCTTTCGGGTGCATAGATCACATCAGAATCGATAATACTTTTTACGGTTGCTTCAAGGGTGGGCTCATCATCATCAAAATAGTTTCCTACCAGGGGTTCCCTCAGGAGCCCGGACCGGTGAGACATGAGTTGACGAAGGGTAATTTTTCTTTTGAAACGGCTTCGGGGTCGGAACTCAGGAAGATAGTCCGTAATGGGGGCATCCAGATCCACCTCTCCTTTCTCAACTAATTGCATAATTCCTATATCTGTGAAAAGCTTTGAGACCGAACCAACCCTATATACTGTATTGGCATCTGCTTTTGTTGATTTCTTTAAATCTTCAACCCCGAAGCCGCGGGCCCAAAGAATTTCCATATCCTCCACCAATACAATGGAAACAGCATTGAGTGCTTTATCCCCCATTTCGTAATGGATCGCATCCGAAACCTTTGAAGCAACTTCTCTATATTCCCCAGATGCCCGGATATGGCCCGAACGATTTTCACAGGCCGAAAAAAAGCCCAGAAGCAGAATTATCTGAATTGTTTTATGGAATTGATTAGTTCTTAATTTCATATTCATTTTAATTGATTATCAATCATTGTTAAAATTATACCAATAAGCGAAACAGTAAGCGCCAATGCTATTGAATATAATATATTTGAATCAAGTCTTGTTAAAGTTGATGACGACTCCAAATTAATAAATAATGCCATATACATTACTCCTGAAGAAAACGACCACCCCAATAATAAAACCTTTCGTTGATTTTCTTTATATACAAAAACGCCAAGAAGCAAAATAATAACTATCAAATAATCAACAATCCAAAGAGGTGCATATTGCCAATCACCCCAGTTTAATAATGCTTCTACTACAGCCAGCACAATGGAGTATACTGTAGCAATTATTAAGTTAATTCTTTTAATCATATCTTATTATTTGAGCCAGAGGCGTTTCATTTAATCACTAGTAGCATAAATAGATAATTGTTTCTTGTTATTTATTATTTCTACATCTAAATGGTATGTGAAATAACCAACCCCAAGCAGTGTTTCTCCAACATAATCTATAGGTTGAATCACTAAATCCTCACCATCAATAATAAGTGAGACATAAGCATAATTATAAGCTTCATCATATATACGATAACAGGTGTTTTCACCACTTTTGATTTCACCATGATTTCTACCTTCAGCAGTAGTACTGATTTGTACATTGCAGAAATCGTAATCACTGTTATTAAACACTCTAATATTTGTTTTTTTATCATCACTATTACACTCTGAAATATTATGTTGTTCACATTCAAATTCAGTGCTATCGCATGTCAATGGAAAAATTGTTACAAATAATATGAGCCAGAGGTGTTTCATTTAGTTAAGAAGTTTTATTAGAACCCATCATTACTGCAGCTCGCCATTAGCAGTAAATTTCAACGCATTTCCCTTTTTATATGTTTTATTATTAACAATAAAATCTCTTGATAGTTCACAGTACCTGAGTTGTCCATTATCATAGAAACTCGTCAATCTCCGTAGCCATTAGCGGAGCATAATGCCTTGCAATAGGGGCGTGTCCTTGGTATAAACAAAAAAGCCCCCGATGATTAATCGAGAGCTTTTTTATGTGGCTCGGGACAGAATCGAACTGCCGACACAAGGATTTTCAGTCCTCTGCTCTACCGACTGAGCTACCGAGCCTCCAAACACTTAACGCTTTAAGGAATAAGTGCTATATTTTTATTTCAAAAAAGGCCCGGAAAATTAATCGAGCAACTGACCGAATTCCAAATAGAATTCAATGAACCTTTATAATTAAAATAAATACGAGAAATTCACCAGCAATCGACCAGACTGTACTTCTTCTGTGGCACCCGCCGGTGTGTACCAATCTCTGGAGTTTTTTTCCCACTGGGAAAAGATATAAGCTGCATCTAGTATTATGGTGTTTCCTATTGGTACTCCCAATCCTATAGTGGTATAACTTTTATCTATTTTACTGTCCCCATCAGGTGATGGAATTAAACCGCCACCTGCGCGGAATGTGATACCAAAACTGTCATTAAATTCTTTTAGATATTCAACGCCAACTCGTAACTGCACGACGGAACGATATTGAAATGTTAAAATAGAATTTTCTTCTTCTAATAATGCATAATCATCTGAATCTCTGGATATATTATTCAGATTGAATTCTGTTGCTCCCCAATCCTTAAAACGAAAACTGGCTGATATGGCCAAATTCTTGGATGTTAATGCCATTCCCACATCTCCAACCAGAGGTGCATCAACTTTATAATCATAATATCCGGTTACGGTTGCATCGCTTTTATCCCCGTTATCAAATGTAAGTTTTTCATCCGTACCATGGTGTTCTTTCACATGAATCGTATAAGGTAGCGACAGGGCAATCCCAAAACGCACCCATTCGTTCAAAGATGATTTTAATCCGCCGCGGATATTCCACCCACTTGTTTTAGTGATTAAGGATTGTTTCAGATTATATTGATTGAAATCTGCCGGGAACTGACTATAGGTATTTTGAAGATCTTCCTGAAAAAATTTGAATTCATACTCTTCCTTGCCCGTTAACCGAGAGACAGAAATACCTCCAGAAATAGTGGGTGACAAAGCGATTCCGAAAGAAAATGTTAGTTGTTCCATACCTCCGTTACTTAGCACTTGTTCACTCCGCTGAACCTTTTCTGAAAATTGATAGTTTTTTTCTACCCCATCAATATTGATAGGAAAATCCAGGGTGTTATCTCGAAGACTAAAACCGGAAAATGACATCAATGCATCATAATTGAGAATGCGATTATACCCCATGGCCACCACCATACTGCCCCGGATCGTAGAAATTGGGACTGCTATCCCAAAACCGTTGAATTGGCCAAATTTCTGGAGCGGATTATTTGTGGTCTGGTTTAAATATGTTGTATTATTATTATAATTAAGATTATTGGTTTCAATGTAAAAGGTCTTGTTTATAATCCCCGCCAGGCCTGCCGGGTTCCAATACATATCAGACGGATCATCTCCCAAAGCAACATTTGCACCACCCATCCCAAGAGATCGCGCTCCAAAACCCATTTCATTTTCTAGTAGACGAATTGCTTCAGAAGCGGATTGAGATGTTAGTATGGATAGCAGTAAAAATATCGAAAATAATAAACGGGGTATACTTTTCATAAAAGCACCCTAAATACAGTACTAATTAATTACGACGTGTGGCACGACGGCCACCACCGGAACTTCCCGAAGATTTACTCGAACCGCTTGAAGAACTATTACTGCCGGACGAATAACTCCCGGAAGAACCGCTATTCCTGCTGGATGAAGATCTGGCGCTTTGATTGGTATTAGATGTACGATTCACCTGTAAGTTGGTGGTATTAGTCCGATTTCTATCCTTGGTGAACTGTCGAATATCTTTCTTATCCGCCACAGGAATAAACATGGAATACCCACCAATATTATAGCTATAACCATAGTTATTATACCCATATCCATAACTGTTATAACCGCCATATCCAGAATAAGGGTCATTATAAAAACTATAGGGGCTATTATAATTATTGTATCCATGAAAAGGGCTAAAACGATTTTGCATTGTAGAATATGCCATACCTATTGGTGTTCCTGCTCCGTCTTGTGCATACATATCTACACTGGGTCTGATTCCGGCACGAGAATAGGATTCTAATGAATCTTCTTCTGGGTCAGGATAGAACATGGCTAATTGGGTGTAGCACCCTTGAAGTGAAAGCGTAAAAATCAATCCGAGCCCAATAAAGATTGTTTTATTTCTCATAACACCTAAATATTACAAAAAATTTTGGAATTAAACAAATTGAACAGATAGACGCATCTCACTAATCTTTGATACCAGCCAAATCAAAAAGAAATGCATATTCTAAGGCCACTTCCCGATACCGGCGAAAGCGCCCAGACTTGCCTCCATGACCTGCATCCATATTCATGTGGAGATAAAGATTATTTTCACCCTGCCAGTGGTCCCGAAGTTTGGCCATCCACTTTAAGGGTTCCCAATATTGCACCTGGGAATCAAAAAATCCGGAAGTCACTAAGATATTTGGATATATTTGATCCTCCACCTGATCGTAAGGAGAATAGGAAAGCATATAATCATAATATTTCTTCTCCTCAGGATTCCCCCACTCATCCCATTCGTTTGACGTAAGGGGAATGGATGCATCCAGCATAGTCGTCACCACATCCACGAAAGGTACGGCGGCAATGGTGCCTTTCCATAATTCAGGAGCCATATTCACGACGGCGCCAATCAAGAGTCCGCCTGCACTGCCCCCTTCTGCAAAGAGATGATTTGAATCAGTTAACCCTTCTTTAACCAAATATTTACCCGCATCAATAAAATCAGTAAAGGTATTTTTCTTATTTAGCATCTTTCCGTCATCATATGATTGGCGGCCATAGATCTGACTGCCACGAACATGGGCAATAGCATAGATAAAACCTCGATCTAATAAGCTTAATCGAGTCGAACTGAAATAAGGATCTCTTGTTGAACCATATGAACCATAAGCATAAAGTAATAAATTCTGCGGATTATCTGGAGCACCTTGATTATTCAAGGTGGGATCATTTTTTAGGTCTTTTTTATAAACCAAAGAGATTGGCACAGGTTGACCATCACGCCCGGGGGCATAATGACGCTCCGAACGATATAATGATTGATCATAGCCACCCACCACTTCCTGCTGTTTCATTAAGGTTATTTCACCCGTATCCATATTATAATCATATGTGGAACTGGGCGTCACCATGGATGTATATCCATAGCGCAAAATATTGGTGTTGAATTCCTCATTCACAGAAATCCTTGCCGTATAGGTTTGTTCACCAAAATTAATATATTCATCCGATCCTGTTTTCTGATTCATCACTCTCAAACCACGAAGACCATCTTTTCTTTCGCTAATGACCAAATGATTATTGAATATTTCCAATCCCAGTAAATGGACATCATTTCGATGGGCGATCACTTCTTTCCAGTTGCCCATATCGGTGGCATCTTCTGATGTCTCCATAAGGCGATTATTTTTGGCCTCCCAATTCGTAATGATATAAAACTTATCTTTATAATGGTCAATACCATATTCATGCGCCGCTCCTCGAGGTGAAAAGTTTTTGAAGTCCCCCTCTGGGTTGTCTGCCCGCAGGATATGATAATCACTCACCAAGGTGCTGGAATTATAAATTATAATATACTCCCCGGATTTGGATCGAGACACACCAATGTAATAAGACTCATCATCCTCTGTATAAACCAATGCATCATTTTTATAATCGGAACCCACCTTATGCCGATATATTTTTTCCGATAATAATGTGACTTTATTTTTGGATGTATAAAAAACGGTTTCATTGTCATTGGCCCACGCCACGCCTCCAGTAGTATTTTCTATAGTTTGCTGTAGGATATCTCCCGTATTCAAATTTTTAAAATTGATTTCATAAAACCGACGGCTCAGTGTATCTACACCAAATGCCAGCCATTGATTATCTGGACTCACACTCATGCTTCCAATGGCAAAATAATCAAACCCCTCTGCCAGTTCATTCTCATCCATAATGACTTCTTCATCCCCATCCAGTGATCCTTTTTTCCGACAATGGATGGCATACTCTTTCCCCTTTTCATATCGAGTATAATAGTAATAACCATTATCCAAGTAGGGGACAGATTCATCATCCTTTTTGATGCGCCCCACAATTTCATCAAATAAATCATTCTGAAATTTTTCCGTATGTTTCAGACGCTTTTGGGTATAGGCATTTTCCGCATTAATATAATCCAACACTTCTTGGGTCTGGCTGTCTTTGTCTTTGGCAGACTTCTGTTCGTCCGTTAACCGCATCCAATAATAGTCATCAACGCGCGTATCTCCGTGGATGGTCATTTCATGAGTTTTTTTGGTTGCGTTAGGGGGTGTTGAATTTTGCATACAGGCACTCAGTAATATGGTTAGGGGTAAAAATAAGTTTTTCACAGATTCCTCAATTATGTTAAAAAGAGTTTAGAATTTAGTGTGATATTTTTTCTTTATTTCAAAATTATTTCAATCTATGACCAAACCAAAGCCAGGCGGCCCCAAGGATAAGCCCCAGTCCTTCTCGCTGGTGTTCCCATAAATTCACCATGCGATTATCCAATTGCCACGGCATAATCGTATTCAATAGACCCAGTGTTACAAGAATACCAATAATCAAAAGTACAACCGCGCTGATCTTTATCGTTTGTTCGGAACCTATTTTTGTGAAAGGTAAAAAGGCAACGGCTAAATAAACCGGCACCCAGATAAATCCATCGGGATCGTCAAGATTGACTGCGGCAAAGGAACAAAAAATGATGGCGATTAACAATTTAAGGATTCTATTCAAACGCTACCAGCCAATCCCGTAATCCTCACCATAATTGGAAGAACCGCCCCACATGGTGTTGTGTTCCCAATCGAACCAGATCGCATTAATTGGCCCTGAAGTGAGACGTCTCTTCTGGATATTATACCCCATTTTTCTCAAGTCCTTGATCACCCATGGCGGTATATCCTCCTGCACAACAATTCGTCCTGCTTCTTTGCTATGCTTTCCAAATGAACTATACATCTGGTAGCTGTTCACATTGGCTGCTTCTGTTGCCTCCTGCACATTCATATCAAATTCCACCATATTCAGGAAAAACTGCAGCAGGTTTTGATCCTGTGTGTCACCTCCCTGAACGGCAAAAGATAAATAGGGTTTATCATCTTTAATCGCTAAAGCAGGGGTTAACGTGGCTCGTGGACGCTTACCCGGCGCAATCACATTGAAGGGATTTTCATCGGCATACAGCACAAAACTTTGGGCACGCTGGCTAAGGCCAACACCTGTATTTCCGGCAATAACTGTTGGAATCCATCCGCCGCTGGGAGTAATTGACACAACCCAGCCTTCTTTATCTGCCGCCTGAATTGTGGTTGTACCGGTATTGAATTCAGTTTCGATGGCCCCAAAGTCCTGATTCCCGTCATTTGGATTAAAACGTTTCTTCTCTTCACCCCAGGTTTTGAGGTAATCCTGGTAAGGATTTTTCCTTCCTCCTTGGAATTTGTAGGGGTTACCGGGCTTCACTTTCGGATTATTCTTTTCCCAGTCAATCTCTTTGATCCGAGATTTAGCATAGCGCTTAGATAGGAGTCCATTGATCGGTTCTTCAGGCGGATTATAAGGATCACCATAATAGAAATCACGATCCGCAAAAGCCATATTCATCACCTGGTAAAGAGTATGGATATAGCGTGAAGAGTTGAAGCCCATTGTCTTCAAATCAAATTCTTCCAACATATTCAAGGACTGAAGCATGACTGGTCCCTGGACCCAATGGGTCAATTTGTAAACGTCGATACCCTTGTAATTCACTTTCACTGGTTTTTCCAAATAAACTTTCCAGTTTGCCAGATCTTCTCTTGTGATCAACCCGCCCTGCTCCTGAGTAGATCGAGCGATCTCCTCCGCAATGTCACCCGTATAAAACCGGGCATTGGCCGCATAGATGGCTTCTGATCGGGATGCGCCAGCAGCTAATGCTTCTGTTTCAGTATCCACCAATTTCTGAAGAGTATTAAATAAATTTTCCTGGATAAATATTTCCCCCGGATACGGTGCCTCTCGATCCCCTTCGTGCACCAAAAACACTTTTTTTGAATAGGGCCATTCAGCAATTCGTTTTTTCTCTCTCTCGATACCATTAGCTGTTTGAGCTTCCATAGGATAGCCTTTGGCCATTTCCATTGCCGGAGCTAAAACTTCCTTTAAGGTCATGGAACCGAACTCAGCCAACATAGTCATCAATCCACCTGGTGTTCCCGGGGTCACTGCTGCCAGCGGACCGTATTGCGGCGGATATTTATGTCCTTTTTTGATGAAGAATTCCGGCGTGGCACCGGTGGGTGCATTTCCTAAGGCATTAACACCAATAACTTTCTTGGTTTTCGGATTATAAATCAATGCCTGAGTTTCACCTCCCCAGCTCAAAACATCATACATAGTGCAAGTGGCCGCCAGCATGGCGCAGGCTGCATCCACCGCATTGCCTCCCCTTGAAAAAATAGTGGCCCCTGCAGTTGCACCTAATGGTTTACCAGTGATGGCTACCCAATGCTTCCCATAGATCACAGGCTTGACCGTCTGTTGGGCAGAGCCAATTGCTGCCAATGATATGAGGGTTAAGATGAAAATTCTGTATTTCATAATTTGCTCCTTATCCAATATGATGCATTTCTTTATTTGACATAATGTTGAGCCCAACTCTTTCTAATAATGTTTCAGAAACCGTGGCTCTTGCCACTGTTTTGGCAGGAATAGCTCTGACTGAAGTGGGCGTCATCCAGGATGTCAACTTTGCCACTCCCATAACCATTTTTTCTCCCAATCGAAATTCATTTCGTTCTCCTAACAACAATGATGGGCGAGAAATGAGCGTAGAATCAAATCCAATCGATTTTAATTTGTCTTCCACTTCGCCCTTCACCTTATTATAAAATATTTTTGAATTGGAATTTGCACCGGTAGCTGTAACAATACTAAAGACTGAGGTATTCCATTTTTTTGCCGCACCTGCAAAAGCAATTGGATAAGCAAAATCAACTTTACGAAAACCACTATTACTTCCAGCCTTTTTGATTGTAGTTCCCAAACAACAATACACATGATCTACTGGAAACAATTCATCCCAAGGCGGCATTTCAAAATCAATTATTTTTTCAATAAGTTTTTTATGATTCATTATTAATGGGCTGCGAACAGGAGCGATCACCTTATTATAATTATCCGAAGCCAAACATAATTTTAAAACTTCAGATCCGACTAAGCCAGAGGCACCCAATACTAATGCTGATTTTTGCATCATTAAATATCTATCTTTAATAAATAAATCTGACCACTTTTACCTACTGCAAACCCAGTGCGAGATCTTTTCCCAAATGCAATGGCGCTCAATCCTTTTACCTGTTGATTGATTGTAAACCAATTTTTCCCATTGTCAGTTGACATGTCAATTCCGGTGGGTCCTATTGCCAAAAATGTATCTTTTTTATAATGTGTGACACATTCCCGATATTGGTTGGTTTGGGTGTCAGGTAAATGCCAATTCAACCCACCATCCAAAGTATAAGCCATGGTATTCTCCACAGTTTGGTTCAAATAATCGCCACCCACAGCAATACCCACTTTTTCGTTCTTAAAAGCCACAGAATAAATTCCCGTTGTTTGTCCCCCGTGAACGACTGGCGTTTCGAATACAGACCAATTCATACCGCCGTCATTACTTTTGAATACACGAGATTTTACACCACCCATACCCAGCCACACCGTCTTTCGCCCTTGCACCGGAATGCCTGTGCCACTGGCAGCAAATCCAAATTCAGGGTTCAGTTTTGCGGGTATGCCACTTGAGGGTATATCATACCATGATTCACCTTTATCATCGGTTCGGATCAAAAGGTGTCGACCGTCTACTGGGTCACTAAAAGCAATTCCTTGTTTCTGGTTCCAAAATGACATGCCGTCAAAAAATACCCCTTCCCGATCGTCGAAATACACCTGTTTCCAATTTTGCCCGCCATCTGTGGTTTTAAAAAATCGCGCAGGTGAGCTGATCCCCATTACAATAGCTGTATTTTTGTTGAATCCTTCTACATCTCGAAAATCGATTTTTTCCATTCTGGGGACGGATACATTTTCCCAGTTTTTTCCACCATCTATGGTTCGCAAAACAGTCCCTTCTGTTCCGCTCACCCAAACCACTTTCTGATTTACCACACTCAATCCCCGGAATGATGATTCAACATGACTATCAAGTGTTACAAGTGAAATGGATTGACCAAAGGTCAGACTAATGAATAAAGGTAAAAAACGGGTCATCAATTTGTCATGGTCATGATGACACCCATGAGGTCAATCCCGTACCAAAGGTTGGCAATTCTGAGGTTTTCATTAGCGGCATGTTGGTTATTGTCGTGGTTCGCAATGGGTACAATAATGGCAGGCTTTTTCAACAAATCTGTAAATAAATATAATGGCAAAGATCCACCCAGCGCTGGCATAAGAATAAGATTATCCCCCACAAATTCCCTAACTGCATTAATGATGGCTTTGGCGTTGGGTTCTTCCATGGATGTTCGGGATGCGATATAACCTGAGCCCCGGCGATCCACCTTAGCGATCTTAGGATATTTCCGCCGTGTCGCCATATCTGGATTTTCATAAACAATATGGAACCCCTGTTTCCGAATGTGGGCTTCCACCTTATCCAACATATCATTCGGTTCGTTTCCCTTTACCAATCGGACACCAATAGCCGCCGTGGCGGTATTCGGTATTACATTCCGCGCTTTCTTCCCCACATTTCCACTGGATAGTCCTTTGATTGTTAGGGACGGCAAGAGCATTCGTTCATTAATGCTTCGGCCATTACCTTCTGTATATGCCAATCCCAATTCCTTTTTTAATTGCCTGTCCACATCGGGAATTTTACTTAATTCAAATCTCTCAAATTCAGAAAGAGGTACCACCGTATCATAAAATCCATCGATTAATACTTTTCCATTATCATCTTTCATGGTTGCAATAAGATGGGCCAAAGATTGTCCTGGCACCGGTGCCCAGTTACCATAATGCCCACTATGCAAAGATCGGGTCGCCCCATAGACGGTTATTTCCATTCCCGTTACGCCACGGACGCCAAACACCAATTGGGGTTGACGGCTCTGGTGCATGGGACCATCACAAAAAAGCCAAATATCGATATCATCTAAAAGTGCTTTATGTTTGGTGATATGTGCTTGCAAGTTTGTGGAACCTGCTTCTTCCTCCCCCTCAAAAAACAATTTTATGTTGGATGTGAATCCGATTTTAGATGATTGAAGCCCATCCACCGCATTTAGGATAGTGATAATGGGTGCTTTGTCATCCCCGGCAGAACGGCTATAAAGACGCCATTCCGGGTCAATTTTGGTTCGTTTCCCCGGTAGGGGAATTGGGTTCCCTCCTCCATCCATTTCTGCATCGTAAAGAACTGGTTCAAAGGGGCCGTGAGTCCATTGATTGGAATCCACCGGCTGACCGTCATAATGGACGTAAAAGCAAAGCGTTCGTTTGGCCCCCGGTGTTTTGTATTCACCATATATTATGGGGTTAGCATCTTCAGTTTCAAGAAGTTGCATATCAAAACCCCGTTTTTTAAATAAATTACTAATGTATTTTGCATTCCTGCGGATGTTTAATTTATCCGACGCTACATTTGGCATGGACAGCAAATGAGCAAAATCCTTAATAATGGTATGGCCATTATTCTTTACCCATTTTCGGGTAGCTTTTACGGATTGAGGCTGGCCAGCGATAACACTCGTACATAAGATTAGGCCTGTGAAAATAATTCTTTGAATCATTTAACCGGCTTTTAATATATCTGCTGCTGCATTAATCTTAGCTGCAGCACGATCCAGTGCTTTTGCGACCTCAAGAATATAAAAGTGGGTTTCATCCCAATTCCGTTCTTCCAGGCCTTCCCTAATTCCCGGGAGTGTCTTAACACCATAGCCTGTATAAAAACCCGGCGCATAAATCATATTCTTAAACCATTTCCGCCGGGGTAATCCATCAGATCGGGTCATGGCTTGTTCTACTTCCCGTAATAATTGATTTACTTGGGATTTATTTTCAGCAGATAGGACTCCTTTTTTGATTCCAGCTAATGCTTTTTCATATTTCCACGCACTGGCTTCAAGCCTTTTATGGGATTCATCTAAAGGACTAAAATCAAAATCCGGCACCACGCTCAACCGTTTTGGCGGCAGGTATGTTTTTTTCGGATTCCCCGCAATGGTAAAGGCTTTTTTGTCTAACAGTTTATTCCGGTTTTCTGTTTTCTTTTTCACCGCTTCCGCCAGTTTTTTATTACTCTCAATAAACGATCCAATATTTTCAGCCATATTTACAAAACGAAATGGCAATATATCCGTCTCGGAAAGACGTAAAACCAAACGGCCATTCACTTTAGCAAGAGTGGTGCCGTATACATAATTGCCATCATTAAAACGCTTATAATGATCATAGGAGTCAAAAATGGAATGATACGATCCACCACTGCTTTCACCACCAAATCCCAAGTTTAATGCCGGCACACCCGCATGATGAATAAATGCAGTATAATCGGATCCGGACCCCATAGGATAAATCCGTAAGTCCTCCCGCTCTGCATCTTTATTTTCACTCACCCGAAGCCGAGCTCGAAGCCGTTCCTGAAGACTTACATCCTGAACCGGGTCCATGACATCCACTGTAACTTCATTAATAAATTTTTCCAAGGAATGAGATCCCCCCACACCAAGAAAACCAACACCTGTCCCGTCCGTATTGATGTAAACAATCATTTTTTCTTGAATTTCTTCCCTGTGAAATTCCACCCATTCCGTTGAACCCAAAAGGGCCGGCTCCTCTGCGTCCCATCCTGCATAAACCAACGTTCGTTTTGGTCGCCATCCTGTTTTAACCAATTCTCCAATAGCTCTGGCTTCTTCCATGAGTGATACCATGCCGCTTAATGGGTCTGAGGCACCTTGAGCCCAACCGTCGTGGTGGTTTCCCCTCATGATCCATTCATCTGGGTAAACCGTACCTTTTAGTTTTGCCACGGGATTATAGGCAGTACGTAGCCCCCAATCGAATTCCAATTGGAGGTGCACTTTTGCAGGCCCAGGACCAATATGATAAGTCACTGGCAAACCACCTCTCCATTTGGCAGGGGCGACTGGTCCTTCTAACGCTTTTAAAAGCGGAAGTGCATCACCATAAGAAATTGGTAGTACTGGAATTTTCATAATGGTGGGTGCATCAGCAATTTCTAATCGTTTCACATCCGGTTTGGCACCATATCCAGGTGTCAAGGGATCGCCAGGATACATGGGCATATCCAAAACGGAACCTCGCTGAACACCCTGTTCCATCCTGAAAGGACCTTTAGGATAAACATCTCCCTGACCGTATCCATCATCTTTTGGATCGGAAAAAATTATACAACCAATAGCCCCATGCTCATAAGCCACTTTGGGTTTGATCCCCCGCCATGAACCTCCATATCGTGCAAGAACAATTTTTCCTTTGACATCAATGCCCATTCGCGCCAATTCTTCATAATCTCCAGGAATGCCATAATTCACATATACCAATTCGGCCGTTACATTCCCATCTGCGGAAAATGCATTGAAACCGGGGAGGAGATTTTTCCTAATCCCTGAGGTGGCATCTTCTTGCAAAACGGGTTCCTTGAGTTGGAGCGAAACATGGGTGGGTGACACCAGTTCAAGCTTCCTGATTTTAGGGAATGGCATCAATACTTCAAATGTTTCAATTTCTGTTTCAAATCCCCATGATTCAAATTTCTGGGCGATAAATTCCGCATTTTTCTTACTCCATGGCGAGCCTACATGGTGAGGCTTTGATGACATGTGTTTCATCCAATCATCTAAATTTTGGGGGGTCAGTACAGCGTCGAACTGCGATTCAAGTTTGGATTGGGTTTCCCGATCCAACGCTACATCAAACGTAGAAACTAGATTTATTTCCGGTTCTTCTGGTGCTATAGTCGGTGGCTGTCCACAGCTGATGAGAATAAATAATGGTAAAATTCTACCTGAAAAAGGTGTTTTCATGATCGACCTCCTAAAATTGAATTAGTTACAAGGGAGGGGAAACTAATTTGAAGTTGACTTAAAAGGAATGATTTTTATTTATTAATTCCCCCTGCCACATCGTCATGTTTTGAGTCCACTCTGGCAAAAAAAAGTGTTTTGCACAGTTTTTGCTCTCATCTAATAAAAAAGGAAATAAGATGGAAAAATTGCAAAAATTTATGTTGAAACATCCCTACATCAGCATGGCAGTGGTTCTGCCATTTGCATATATGTTTGTGATTGGCATATTCTCAATATTAATTAATATAATTTTACCCGCCATGATGGCATTTTGGCTGACTGGTTTTATTTATACGGCCATTGCCGGGCGCCCTATTCGTGAATACTACCGTCAACCTTTTTGGTATGTTCGATATTAAATATTATCGATTAATATCGTCTAAAGGGTATATATCCGGACGACGATCTCTATAAAACATGGTTCTCGCAGTGGATTTTTTCACATTAGATAAATCTATATCGGTAATTAGTATATGATCTTCACCGCTGGGTGACTGGGCCAATATCTTTCCATCTGGGTCTGTTACAAAAGATTCTCCGGCAAATGTGAGGCGATCTTCGATCCCCACACGATTGGCCAATCCACAATAGTATCCATTTTGAAATGAGGCGACCTGCAACTCCGCTTCATATAATCCTTTGGGCCATTCTCCAACCGTACCGGCCTGAGGAATCACAACTACTTCCGCTCCATTCACCCCCAATGCCCGCATAAATTCAGGATAATGACGGTCATAACAAATGGCCACGCCCACCTTTCCAACTGCCGTATCATAAACCATAGCGCCGTGGGTCCCTTCTGCATAATAACTTTTTTCATAAAAACGTTCATAGTCCGCCACGTGGACCATTTGTGTTGTACCTAACAGTGTGCCATCTGCATCAATGACCGGGGAAGAATCGTAAGTCTTTCCATCCTCCAATTCAAAGAGGTTGATCACAACCACCATATTATGTTCTTTGGCTTTGGCCATGAACTTTTCTGTAGTAGGGCCCGGAACTTGTTCAGCCAAATGGCGCACATCTCCATCAGCCAAATATTGCGGATAGAACCGGGTAAATGCCAATTCAGCAAATACGGCTAACTCTACACCTTGTTTGGCGGCTTGATCAATATTATCTAATCCACGTTGAATATTAGAATTAATATCATTAGTTGCGTGTTGTTGGATAAGAGCCAGTTTCAATTGATTACCGATTTAAATAAAAATTAATCATATGAATGCTGTCTTTGATAATCGGGAGAGTTTAATATTATTCTGGTGAACTGATCCGGGCAAACCCAGGGTAGGTTAAACTACCTAAATACAGGATTCCATTTTTTTCTTCTACACTGGTGATGGGAGAGAATGAATCGGGAGATGGATCCTGCAGATTATGAATCACCCGTCCATTTCCATCAATTCCCAGTACAAATCCATGTTGATCCGGTGCTGGTTGGGCGGACTCAGGTAGACGTAGAACAATTTTTCTCAAAAATGGTTTCCCAGCCAAATTGTCTATAATTGCTTTTCTTTTGGCGGGGAATGCCACCCAATAAACCCCTTTCCCATTGGATGAAATACCATCTGGAAACCCTGGAAGGTTTTCTATTATCATTTCTGATTGACCTGCCTTATCGCCCTTTAGCCAGTACTTGGTTACACGGTATTCCGAAGTTTCATTGACCAATACATATTCACCATTTGGGCTGACCGCAACCCCATTGGCAAAATACAAGCCAGACAATAAAGTGGTTGTCATTTTTGTATTTGGATCATAGACCAATAATCTGCCCAAAGGACGGTGGACCATCAAGTCTACTCGATAATTATGAATATCGAAACCGGAAGATGCATCAGAAAAATAAATTTTTCCATCAGTCCCTATATCCACATCATCTGTAAACTTAAATTCAATCCCATCAGATTCTGTGGACAAAACAGTAATATTATTCTGTTTATCTACACTCAATAATCCTTTGATTGCATCTGCAATAATCAAATTTCCCATTGCATCAAAATCTAAACCCAATGGACGCCCTTCTGTGTTTGCATATACGCCCTGACTTTTACCAAAAACGTTATACTTTATCACGCGTCCATCTTCATAGGGTGCATACATATTTCCTTCATCGTCAACTGCGATATCTTCAGGTCCAATTCCATCATTTAATCCTAGGACTTCTCGATCTTTTAAATAATCATTTGGGGCAAATGTGCCTACCAATTCCGGTGCGGTTGGCGCTTCCCAAACCACGGGATCAACACCTAGAGGCCATAACAATAAATAGGCAACCAATAAGCCAAAGGCAGCTAAAATGCCTTTTAAAACATTTTTCATTATTCCCTCACTTGTATTCTATACCAGAAAATCCGGGCATTTTTTCCAGCAAATCTTTCCCCATAAGAAGACTGGGGGTAAAGTAACCGGATTGTGAAGGATCAGCTAATAAATATTCAGCAACTTCTACGGTTCCGCAGGCAGTTAAATCATAGCCATCAACCGTAGTAAATCTGCCTTCGATTGATTCACCAGTTGAATTTTTAACTTCTCCCCATACATATGATTTTGCTTCTGCTCTTTGTGCCGCTGTATTGGATTTCCAAATTTTATCAATTCGATTCTGAACTATTTTTTTGATCCAGTTGACTTTCAATAATTTCATATATTTTTGACGCTTTCGCAGTTTTGCAGCGCTCTTGGAAGAATTGGGGTAATAGACTTCAATATTGGGAATACCCGTGCTATGGAAAGCTGTATACACATCACCCCATGGGATAGTAATCGCGTTTCTTGGACCAAACCCATAATCAATTTCACGCTCTTTAAATGCCAATGGAACATGCTTCATTTCCCCATTTTCTCTAATTTTTCCACCGTGAGCCATGCCCTCCACACTTGTCTTGGCCGTCCCTTTACTCACCTTGGATCCTTTCATTGCAAACCCCAATGCCAAATGGGTGGCATCCGGCATTTTTTCTTTAAGGTATGCTGCCAAACAATCGGTTGGAATCACATCAAATCCTACGCCAGGACAAATGACAATTTCTGCAGATTTCGCTTCTGTGTCTAAACCGTACCCCATTTCGTACACGGAAATTTCACCCGTTATATCAATATAATGGGTATGGGTATTGATGCATGCACGCATCATGGGCTCTGCCGTTTGAGAAAAAGGACCGGCACAATTGGCCAAAACAGATACATGAGATAATTGTTCAATCATATCATCATTAGAGGATAAATCAAACACTTGTGAATCTAATCCTTTATCATCGGCCAATTCCTTTACCGATTCTGACCTTCCCGCTAAAATGGGTTTGAGTCCCTTTTTAATGGCTTCTTCTACGACCAAACGACCTGTATAGCCATTGGCACCATAAATCATCCATTTTTTATCACTGATCATTAGGAATTATACTTTGTTATTAATAATAAAAAAAGAAAAAGGTGCAATGGCCTAAAAGGATACCGCACCTTTCCAGAATATATTAAAAACAGAATAGCTTAAAATATTTCGCCAGAACCTTCTTCCATTTCCATTCCTTCACCTCTTTGGCGACTAAATCTGCTTTTGTCTTCCATTTTACCAAACCGATATTCCAGAGTTAATCGAAGTGTTTGACTACTCCAATTTCGATTAGCCTCCTGATACCAATCCCGCGTCCCGTCCTCGTCTATATCACCCCAAGTTTCAAATCCCATTCCCGAGAGTCCAAATGGATCATTCACATTCAATGTCAAATTCAGCCTCTCATCCATTAATTTCTTTTTTATTGACATAGAAGACCAAGTCATGGCGCCCATTTTACCTATTGGAATATCTCTTGGTGGCATATAAAACATGAAAAACATAAACTCAGTCGTTGGTGAAATATTCCATATGGTCGTTACTCTCATACGTTGGTTTTGTGTTGTCTTATTATAATCAGTGCCATATAAATCCGAGTTCAACTCATCCCAGTAATAACTGCCTGATAAAATTAGTCTTAACTTCTGACCGAGTGAACCAACTGCGTTGTATTCAAGTCCCTTGGTTTTTTGTGTACCGATATTCTCATAGGTAGCTACAGATACACCATCTGGTCTGATTTCTTTATGGCGTTGCATTCTGTCTGTTGTATATCGGTAATAACCACCTAAGGTTAATGAAATTCCTTTGGAATATCGACTAAAATTCAACTCATATGAATCGGTGTATTCCGGCTTTAAAAAAGGATTCCCTTTTCTAATATTTTTGGTATCTTGACGAGAGCTAAAAGGATTTAACATTCGAGAGCGTGGTCGGCGCACTCGTTTTGAATAACTCGTCTGAATTTGCAATAATTGTGGTGCACCAAATGTTACGGATAGACTTGGATAGAAACTTTTATAATCATTATCAAATGATTCATTGGTTGTTTTGAGTTCAGACATCATATTAACAGTTTCATATCTACCACCAACATTATAACCAATAAATCCAAGGGCTCCGCCATATTGGATGTAAGCTGCATGCACAGCTTCATT
>Ga0233433_10000914_pt1 | contig 30195 bp, 58 predicted proteins | sample SI_122_August201_5_FD_179868 | JGI IMG/M metagenome (GOLD analysis project Ga0233433, IMG submission 179868) | Seawater microbial communities from Saanich Inlet, British Columbia, Canada - SI_122_August2016_100_MG | ecosystem: Environmental > Aquatic > Marine > Inlet | place: Canada: British...
ATTAGCAGCATGATATAAAGAACCATATAAATAAATTGAAGGGTGATTAGATAAAATATAATTAGAAGTATTTGAATCTGATAAAGCATCAAACTCTTTATAATAATTTATAACTCCTGTGTAAGAGCTTGAAGGGATTGGAGCAAATCTAAAATTATCACCAAGTATTGTAAATGTTCTTGGCATTCCAGTAGTTGAACTACCTCTTATTTGATCCATTTGAGCAGGTGTAATATATTCTAAAGAATGTTTAGTTCCACCTTCTAAAATATAAAAATCTCTAACTTGTAAAAAACCTGTTGGTAAAGTTTCTGTTTCAGAATCAATAGTAAATGAAGCATTTGATTCTATCATTCTACCAATTCTTAATTTAGAATTAAAATCTTTTTCAGCTAAAACAATAAAATCTTCTGCTATCTCAGTTGTAAGATCAGTTCTATTTAACCAATTTGCTATTGATGTTTTTAAATCTGAATATGTTGCTAATGCCATTATATTTTACCTTCTGCTGTTCTAAAATATTTAAACTCATTACTGTTTAATTTTGTTTTTAATATTTTACTTTGAACTTCTTTTGGAAGTGCAAACCAATTACCATCTCCACTATACTCTTTTGCCCAAACATCTAAAGCTAAAGTTGGAATAGAAGCTACTCTTTTTAAATCTCTGGATTTATTATATCCATCATTTAAATTAAGTAATGTTTTATTATGTTTAAGATGAGGATCTATATTAACTTCTTCATTTACAACAATTTTATTTTCCATATCATCTAGGGAAAATGTTTCTTTTTTTAAACCATCAATAACTGTATCTTTTTTCATCTACCTTGACCTTTATATCTATTCTGATTTTTTTGTCTACATTCAGATTTGTTCTGAGATTTTTTATGACAACCTGGTCTTTTTTTAGGCTGATCTCTTGGAACAAAGTGAGTAAACTTTTGTTTAGCCACTAAGCACTCATTTCAGTAATAGAAATTTCAGCAGTACCTATATAAGCTACTTTTTCTCCAGGTGAAACTTTAAAAATTTCAGGTTGGTCAGCAGGTATAAAGATAGTTGATGAACCAGCAGTTGCAACCGCAGTTGGGTTTGCACCGAATAAAATATAAACATCAGCAGTTGATGCTATTCTTACATATTCAGTTTGTGATCCAAATGCAGCAGATTGTGCTGATGTTCCACCACTTGTTTTACCTTGATGTGTAGTAGGTCTTAGTCCGTAATTAAAACTCATTTTTTTCTCCTAGTTTTTAAAGGGGGAAATACCGCTAGGTAAGATCCCCCATAATTAATATTATCTTCTTATAACAAAAGTAACAAGAAGTTTTGCAGTTCCAGTTGATCCACCATCTGTAATTATTTCGATAGTTCCACCTTCTAAAACATTATTAGCAGCACTTGGCTTAGATGTATCTACATCACCAGCAGCAGAACCTGAGTATGCAACTGTAATCGCTGAGTTAGTCATAGCAGTTCCACCTATTTCAAAAGTGATTGCTGCATTAGCACCTGTAATAGCACCTTGTAAAGCAGTTAAAATTTTAACCACTTTTCCATTATCAGGGATAGCAACAAAGGTTGATGAAGTTGTTGATACGTCTTCAATTTCAGCTGTTATAAAGTAATCGTTTAATGTTCTCATTTTTTTTATCCTATTTATTTGCTTCGTTCCGTCATTGACTTCAAAGACCAAACAAAATTGTTAATTGAATGATGGGGGATAATTCCCCCACCATTTTATATTTATTATGAAGTAGTTAAATCTGTGATTAAACCACTTGCTTTTTCATTTCTTGACTCAAGAGTGTACTCAGCAACCATAAATCTTTGGTCAGCATCTGCAGTTTGTGCAGGTGTTTGTAGAGCAAAATCTCTAAGGAAAGAAACTGCCCAGTATTCCATATCTAGAATGTGAGCATCTTGTCCGATTTTAGCAGCAGTACCATTAGCACCTCTGATAAATCTGTTTGGTGATACTTGCATAGTTCCAAAGTCAGATTCGTACACATCAATAGAAGTAATTAATCTTCTATCTTCTGCAGCATCAAATCTAGTAGAACCGCCTGTAAAGCCAGATAGTTTCTGTTTATTGAAAGCATTTACCATAATCATGTTAGGGTTTCCGCCTTCATTGTAACAGCTAACTAAAATACCTTTTAACTGATCTTCAGTAAAAGCTCTTTGAGTTCCATCTGTTCTTATAGCACCATTACCAGCACCAGAACCACTAGTACCTGCATCAACATTAGTTTCGTACCAAGTTGGACATCCACCAAGTTTTCTTGCAGTTGTTGCATTACCAGCAGTTTTAGCGACATTAGATAAAAGAGCAGTTTCCATATCTCTTTTTAATTCTTTTGCAGCTTTAGCTACTTGGTAAGCCATCTCATTATTTCTTCCAGCAGAAGTTACAGCTTCGTTAGTTGCAGTAACTTGAATTCCTTTAGTAGAAATTTGAGTGTAGTTAGTTTCAAGTACAGTTGGCGACATAGTTCCATAAGAAATGTCAGCACCTTCAACCGCAGCATTTGCAGCAACGTCAGCTAATGCATCTGTTTGCCATTGGTGTAGTGTATTTGTTGCTTTTGTTTTTGCACATCCAGACATAAAAGGTGTTTCTGTTGGACTAATTGAATAAATTATGTCCGCTAGATCTTCTCTTATACCTATTGTTGTATATGTTTGGTATTTAGCCATTTGTTTTCTCCGTTAGGTTATGTTTATAGATAACGCATCAGTAAATCGGTTGCATCTTTTGTGCTTCCGCTTTTCTTCAACGCATTAATCTTCTTCAACCTAGACTGACTATTTATATCTTCCTTAGTAGTTTTAACACCTGACCTAACAACATTAGTTGGCTTAACTTTTTTACTTACTAAATTGGGTTTAGTCGATTTAGCTTTCATACCATCCATAATCACATCAAAATATCTTGAATCATAAATTCTAGAAACATCATCATTTGTGAAACCTTTAGAATTTAAATAACCCATGATATTTGATTTAACTGTTGCACCCTTAATAGGATCAGCAATTTCAGGATGTTTTAAATGAAGTTTTTTTTGTTCATTTTTTAATATTTCCTGAAACTGAGCTTCTTGATGTTCTCTCAGTTTTTGCTGTGCTTGTTGAATTGATTGTTTTCGTTTTGTAATCTTACGATCAACTCTAGCAGCTTCAGTTGGATCTTCATCCCAAAGAGCATCAAGCTCCTTAGAATTCATATCGTTGTTAATCTCAGCATTTAAAGTAACTACTAATGAATTTAAATCATCCATCTTAGTTGAATACTGATTTTTAAGACGATCTTCTTCAGATTTTAGCTCTCTTTTTTCAATTGCTATCTCCTCAGTTTTTCGTCTGTAGTCAGCATCTTTTTGATAACCTGCTTTTAATTCTTCAAGGTCAACATCAATCTTTTCACCATTAACAGTAACCTGGTGTAGATCGGTTGTTTGTTCTTCAATCGCATTTTCATCTTGTGATGCTTGTTCTTCTTCTGCTACTTCCATTGTTTCCTCTGGTTGAGCAACAGGTTGTTGTTGTTCTTCTGTTTCAGTTTCCACTTTCGCTTCAACTTCTTCTTTTGGTTCAACTGGTGCTGCTTCTTCTTGAGATTTTTTGATAACACCTTTTGTGTCCATTAAATCTTCAATAGATTTTGCTGCACCTTGTACTGAAGCATTGTTCAGTAAGGGGTTTGTTTCAGACATTAAGTCCTCCATTGTTAAGCTGTCGTTAGACTTGGCTTATTTTAACCTTGATGGTTAAAATTTTGTATTATCTTGTTGTTTTCTAAAATCTTCCAACTGTTTAGCTGCAAGTTTTCCTGTTTCAATAACAGTTTGTAGATGTTGCTCTACTTTTCCAACAACATTGTAAGCAATCCAAAGTTTTTCTCTGGTATCACTCTCTTTAGCACCTGTTTTTTCAAGAAGTGCCTCAGAATAAATTTTTTTAAGAGTTTCCATACTCTCTTGAAAAAGTTTACTCTCTAATATCTGCTTGGCTTCGTTGGATCGGCTGATCTCCACCGCCCTGTCCACCTGGTCTTTCGCTTTCATTTATTCCTTGTAGTTGTTCGCCAAACATATTAGTAGATTTTGCCGCCTGTTCAAGTATTTTGTTATCTCCAGCGACCATCATCTTATCTAAATCTGCATCTGCTTTAATTTTTGCAGTATCAAGTTGTGTATTATATTTTAAAGCCATTTCTTTTATCTTAGCTTCAAAGTCCAATTGCATTTCTTGAGTTTTTTGCTGTAATTCTTGAGCTTGTAATTCTAGGTCTGCAAGTTTTCGCTTATTCTCAGCATCTATTCTAGTAAATTCTATCTTCTCAATAGGAGTTAGTGGTGGTGGTTGAGGTGGTGGCATCATTTGTTTACCAACATCAGGATCTACAAAGTAAGTTTCTACATTTTTAAGACCTGCATTCTCTACCATCTTAGTCAAAGTGTTATACATATTTTTAAGATTAACCATAGGCATCTCTTTTCCACCCTGTAATTGAAATGCTTGTAGTTGTCTTTCTAAAATACTGTTTAGCATAATTGTTTGTTGTTCTTTAGAACCAGTTCCAAGACCAACAACAATTGAAATATTAAATCTATCTTTCCATTCAGTAGGTCTTACTGGAACATATTGATTACTCATCATAATAATTTTTTCTTTATCCTGATATTTAACCATTAGTTCAAATATTTTTTTAAATAAATCTTTAACTCCAGTTTCTGCAAACACTCTAGCAATTAATTCTGATCTCATTTGAGTTTGTTGCATCAAAGCATTTACACCAGTTGCTGTTTTAGCATTTAATGTATCAGGACTTAAACCTTGAGCTTCTTTTGAAACACCAGTTCTACCTTCTCTAACTGAATCTAAATAAGATAATAATGGAAAGGCTTGTTGTGAAATTGGTTGAGCTTGTAATGGTTGCATCACTTGGTTCGGTGGTTGTTTAGTTCTAACAATTCCACCAGGTCTAGTCGTCAGTAAATCATCCATATTTACCATACCATCCATTACTGCAACTCTATTATTATTTGTTAGATACATATTGTCTAACAACTGTCGCATCACAGTAGATTTCATTAACTGAACATCTTCTACTAATTCTGCAATTGATCTTCCATAAAATCTATGAGGCATCGGAATAGGAGTGATCGTTACAAAGGGAACACTATCGCAAGGCATATTGGATAATATGTGATTACCATCTGAACCAGCTGAAACTATTTTTCTAAGTTCAGCTATACCATCTTCATCGTAATCATATTTTACATAAGACTCATATACTAAAACTTTTTCTGTTGATGTATCTGTTGCAGATGAAATATTATAATCATCCACATCGGTTAATCTTACATTCTGCTCATCGTTGTAAATATCTAAATCTGATTTTGGTAGTTCGTCAATCTCATCTTGAGGATAACCCATTGCAACTAAATCTGATCTTGTCATTAAAACTTTATGAGAAACAAAATCGGCATCCTCAATTGTTTTAGCACTTCTATCAATTAAAAATTCTTCTGGTGGAATACTTTCTATTTTTACTCTACCTGTTTTTTTAATTCTTTTAATTTTACAATTATATAAATTAAAATCAGGAACTTGAACTTGGGATATATCCACCCCTTGCATTTCGTATTGTTTTAAAACTTCTTCAAACTTTTCTTTGGCAGACTCATCTTCAAATACTTCTTCTTCAACAGTTTCTATTTCATCCTTAGTATCTTGCAAAGCCTCTTTCTCAACTATGGATAAATTTTCATAAGTTTCGTAATCTACTTTTTCAGAATCATCCCAATAAATTTTTAAGAAACCATTTTTCTCAATCAAAGCATCTTTGAAAAAATTATATAATAATTGAAAGCCATCATTCTCTTTATAGAAAACATGATTTAAATAAGCTGTCGCTTGTGCTGCCATTGGAACATCTTCAGCTGTCATTGGTTCACAATGAACAACTTTATCTGATGCTGTAAAAACTCTTAATAAATTTGGTAACAAACTTTCAATCGTATCTGCAACATCGGTTGATACTACCTGACTACGACCATCTATTTCTGTTCCTAGTTTATCACCTAAATAATATTCTAACGATTTAGTTCTGGAGTCTGATAACTGACCACCTAAATAACCTAAAGCATTTTGTATTTGATTTGATAATAAACTTTGTAATTCTATATTTGGTATTTCTTTATTTTTTTTTGCCATATTAAACTATATAATTTGTATCTACTTCTATTGGCTTATCCCAATCCGTTGTTTCTAGTGGTTCTGTAACAGCACCATACCTTACCGAATCGCAAAAGTGTGATGCCCAATTGTGTAGGGGTTTATTCCTAAAACAATTATTTTTTTCATCCCACCGTTTACAATATGATTTTAATGCTTCTACTAGCTTATTGCAATTGTTTTTATGAAAAAAACACTTTGGTAACATTCGTCTTACTTGCTCAATACCATCTTCTACACTAAGTTTGGGTGCTATGTCAAATTCTAACCCTAGTTCTTTAGCGGTTTCCCATCTTGATTTATTTGTACCTATCTCTCTAACTCTAATATCATGTGGAGCTATGTGCTTTGAATAGTTATAAGGTTTGCTATCTATGACATTTATGTAATGCTCTAATCCCTCACCAGAATTTTCGTAGCAATCAATAATTCTAATTTCGCCATTTGTCCTTCGTTGAGCAAAGGTGATTACTGTACTATCGTTCATTCCTAGATCCCACCATGTTTCAACATCTAAACTATCATCTATATCAAAGTTCTTAACATTGCCAGACTCCTCTAACTCCTCAATTATACTTCCAAAGTAAGAACCACTTATTCCAGCTTGAAATGAGCATTCAAATTCTTGTTCGTAACTTTCAGGCGACATTGTTTGTTTAGCAGCATCTAATTCATCTTGAGCTATGATCTTTGTTTCACTAGCTTTAAATACTTTGGTGAACCAATCTTTATTACTTTTAGCTTTCTCATGTAAATCGTAGAACCAGTTTCTTCCCATCGGAGTTCCGATAAAAATAGCGAAGCCTTTTCTGTCCGATAGACATGGTCTTAAAATGGTATCAAAGAGGTCTGGCGAAAGGTTTTGTGTTTCGTCACAAACTATACCATCAAAATACTGACCTCTGATAGCTGCACTATTCTCACCACCTAGAATTTGTATTCTTGAATTGTTTATAGAAAAGTCCACCCTTAATTCTGACTCATTAAACTTAACTCCTGGAATTGTGGCAGAAAATTGTTTCATATAATCCCAAGCGGTACTTTTACCTTGTAATCTGTAAGGCGAAATAAAGGCATATCTTGGATAAGGTTTATTAGATGTCAGAGCTGCTTTTATAAGGTGGTTTATGGCAAAAACTGTTTTGCCTCCTCTCCTGTGAACGATGACTACATTAAATCGGTTCTTATCGCATTTTTTATGCAAAAAATTTTGAATATCTCTTGGTGCGTAAGGAATTACAATTTGTTTCATATTATATTAAAACCCCCTCAATTCTTTGTTTAGCAATATCAAAATATTTATTATCTTTCTCAATACCTATAAAGTTTCTATTAAGGTTTTTACAAGCAACACCAGTAGAACCTGAACCCATTGTAAAATCTAATACAGTATCATTCTCATTAGTATAGGTTTTTATTAGATATTCAAGTAAAGCTACTGGTTTTTGAGTAGGGTGTAGTTTTTCTTTATCTTTTTTAAAAATTTTCCAACTTAAAGGAAATCTTTTACCATCAGATTTTGTTGTATGTAAATCTTTACCTCTATAAACCTCAGATGGAGTTCCTCTTTTTTGTTCATAAGGTTTTCCATCTGTTTTTTGAGGATTATATGTAGGTAATTTTTTATAAAAAATCAATATATCTTCATGTGATCTTAAAGGCATTCTATTAGCATTATAAAAATTAGTACCTTGATTTTTACACCAAACTAAATCGTACCTAAAATCTTCAATATTACTGTTAATCAAAGTTGTGGTAAAAGGTTGAGAAGCTGTAAAAATAATAGCTGTATTTTCTTTTGTAATTCTTTTTAATTCTTTCCAAATAAAATCTAATGAAATTATAGAATCCCATTTACATTGAGTTGTTCCATAAGGTGGATCTGTTAGGACTAAATCAATATTTTTATCAAAAATTTTAGGAAGTTCGTCTAAGCAATCACCTAAGATTAATTTATGGTCTGACAAACAAAACCCCCCTTAATGAATTGTTTGATTAGAATCTGGATAATCGCTTGGCAAAATGAATTGTGTTCTAAGGAACTCTGAGAAGTCGTTAGCTTCAGCCTCATCTTCAAAACCTTGAAAGTGTGTAATCACAATTGGTTTCTTTGTTTTTTTATCCTTCATAATGAAGATTATTGTTTTTAGAAAAGTATCATCCATTTGTTTATGCCTTGTATCAATATTATTTTAACAGGTAACGCAAAAAATGGGTATACCACTTTTAAAACCCCCCATGTTCGCTATTTGTTCTTCATAATTCAGTTATTACAACCACAACTTTTAAAACGATAACTTATGACTATCAATAGTAATTTTCCGATAATAAACGATTATAGCCGATTTAAATAATTGTGTGATATTTTTGCAACACTTTTACAATCTTGTACATAACAATTACATTTTATGTGTGTTATTTTTACCACACTACTAACAATATCAACACTTCTAGAAGGTTTAGCAAAGTAAATATTAATCATTAATTAGTTATTTACTCCATGAAATAGTTAAAGGTTGCGAATTATCCGATTTAATTGACAGAGTTTCGGCTGCCTTACCAAACTTTTTAGGTGCAATCTTACCTGCACTCCATTGGCTTGATGCAATAGTTAGTTTAAATAGATTAACTAAGTTCTGACCAGCTTTAGCATCAATCTCACCTGATTCTATTTTAGCTTCTAACTCAAGTCTTTTATCTTTTAAAGAACTCAGCTCCAAGTCAATTGCTAATTGTTTAGCTTGGTTATATTTAACCATTAATTCAGCAGAATTAATTAACTCTTTTCTAAAGCTGCTCCAGGTGTACTCAATTTCTGGTTTTTCAAATACTTGCCTAATTGTTAAACCATCAGCAATTAATTCAAGGATCTGTTCTTCTAATTTTCTGTTAAGTTTTCTTGGTCTACCTGCCATTTTAATTTCTTTGCTTTAGCAAAGCCATAATTTTTATTTATTTAACAACCTGGCAAGGCAAGAAAGAAAGGAAAGAAAGCCATTACCAGGTCTAGTTAATTAACTTATTTTAGACTAACGCAAGGGAGCTAGTAGTCTATAATTCGTTTAACACAATATGTTGTGTTTTACAAATCAAAAGGCATAGGTTTTTTTTTAAATGTTCTATTATCAAGGGTAATAGGATTAATCTTAATCTTATTATTAAACATCATTTTATCTATAATATTTTGAACTGTCCAAGCTCCAAACTTAAGATTGTTGACTATATAACGCATTTGCTCAGCGGTGAGCATTCCACTCTTGAAATCGTTCTCAATCTGTAAAACTATTTCAATTTTCTGATCGGCGGTATAGGTGTTCTTATAACTTAATTGTAAAGGTTCATTATTATAGTAATATTCATCTTCATTCATTTCTTAAAACCTTTAAAACCTTTCTTATGAAGTATATTATTATATAGAGTAGTATTGTTCTTCTTAATACTAAGTGTTTGGTACTTACCCATATGAGTATTTGGTACTCTATCAGGTGCTTGTTTAGTAGGTAGTCTTAGCTCATATTTATTGGCTGAGGTCTTTCTGTGGATAACTAAATAACCCTCTTTCATAAGCTCATTTTTAGCCTTTTGAAGTGTGGACAAGCACATATCTAATTTTGTCAATAATGTGGCATTTCTTAAGATCCTAAAATTTGGCGATAAATACCGCAAATAAACAAATAATGCTTTTGCCTCCTTGCTCAACCCCTCATCAATAATTAATTGGTTCGGAATCATTGTAAACCCTTTTTTACTCATAATTTGCCTTCCTTTCAGGGTGTTGTTTAATACTTAATCATATTATAATCAATAAGAACATTTAGCGAACATAAATATTTATACAATCTTAGCTTTTATAGTTTGACATATAGAACAAAACTTGTATAAGTTTAGTATGAAAGCAAATCAACAAAGGAAAGAAAACATGACAACATATATATATAACAAAGACAGTTTTAAAAATTCAGTAGAGGTTGATAATTACCCTTATGGATTTAAAAAAACTAGCAAGAGATTTTGGTTAGAGACTAACAAAAAAGGTACTAGATTAGTTTCATCTACTAAAAATCCTAAATCTGGAGAGTGGAACAAGGCTAAGACTTCAACATATTCTGAAGTGGGAGTTTTAACCTCAGATATTAAAGATGGTAAAAACTTTATTTCTTGGAAAGGTTTAAGCGGTTATTCAAATGATAAAGATATAGTTGAGTTTACTAGATCAGTAGATGTTCAACAACTTCCAGAGCTATCCCAAAAGGCTATTTGTTTTTTAAAAGCTAAAAACCATGCTTGGAAAGGTGTTAAAGTTGAGTTTGTTACAAATCCAACACCAGAGCAATCAGAGAAGTTAAAACAGAATGAAAACAAGGCTAAGAGCTATTTAGCTGCAGTTGGTTCAAGAGCTTATAATACTTGTTTAATTAAAAATAACTTAAAATAGAGGTAACTATGAAAATATTATCTAACTATCAATTAAAAGACATGGGACAACCAATAAAGGAAACTTCTTGTTGGTTGTTCTTTGAAAAGGGAAAGATTGCAAAGCATACTATTGAAAGTTTTCATTTTAAAGATGAAATTCAAAGATTTAGAGCTGAGTTATCTTTCAATAATCATAAACCAATTAACAACACTATTAACTAAAAAAGGATAATATGAAATATTATATTACTTATAAGACCTGGAATAAAAAAACAGACACAATAGAAACTATAAAACATGACTTTGAAAAATCTTTTGATTCATTACTAGATTTTTTTAATTTTGTTGAAAGTTTCAAAAGTGCCAATTGTATATATAACGATCAAATAAAAGAAATAGGGTTGTTATAGTGCTTTTTATAATAATAGCCTCTGTAATAGGCTTATATTGCGTTTATGGTGTTATTTTAGGCACTAATAAGATAATAAATAAACTTAAAGAAAGGGAACAATGAAAAAATATATATACTACGTTCTAGGGTTCACATTTGCGGTAAGTGTATTTGTAATTTTAGGGTTAATGGTACTTCATCAACTAGCAACACAAGGGGGGATATAGTGAGAAATAAATATGGATTGCCTTTAGTCTATGATTTTAATATAGCTTCAAGGGATAAAAGGAGATTGAAAAATTTAGAATATATGAAATGGAACTGTCCTCAAGGTTGGAAAGAGCTTTGGAGCAAGAAACTAAACCAATTAAAAAAGAATATAAATGAAAGAAAAAGACAAACTCTTAATTAAGCTAAATATAGAAAGATTAGCTATACAAACTTTTAAGAACATTATTGAAGGATCTAGGTCTATCAATGGTGTTACTTGGAATAGAATTAAAAACCATAAAAGAAAGGAACAAATAGAATGCTTGAAACAATTATCACTATAGAGTTAGCTCTATGGATTTTTTATTATGCCACTAATTAAAAAATTAGTTTGTAAAAGTTGTAATAAAAAATTTACTTTTCAAAATATAACTTCAATTCCGAAACATTGTTCTTATAGATGTCAAAGGGATTATAGAAACAAAAGAAAAAGAGAAAGAGCTGCATTAAAAGTTTTTAATGTTAAATTAAATTGCAAATTTTGTAATAAACAATTTCAAAAACCTAATATTATTAGAAATCTGTATTGTTCTAAATCTTGCTCTCATCAAATGGCTTTAAAAAGAGATAGAATAAGGAAGAAACATTTATTAAATACTAATCCTAAATTTAAAGAACATTACAATAATGTAAGAAAAGCATGGTTAAGTAAAAACAAAGATAAAATAAAGGTATATTCTAAAAAAGCTCAATCAAAAGAATCATATAAAATTAAAAAAAAATTATATTTAAAAATATATGAAAGTAAGCCTAAAAATAAACAAAGAAGATTATTATGGTTAAGAGAATGGTATAAAAAAGATTATGTAAAAGCTAAAAAGAAAGCATATAAATTAAAAAACAAAGATCATATTAAAAAACAATCTAAAGAATACTCACAAAGACCTGAAATAAAAGAAAGAGCTAGAAACCTAATAAGAGAAAGATTAAAAAATGATCCTATTTTTATTTTAAAATCAAGATTAAGAACAAGATTTTATCAATATATTAAAAGAGGTTTAGCAAAGAAAAAAGTAAATACCTCAAAATTAATAGGTTGCGATTGGTTATATTTAAAAAACCATTTAGAAAAACAATTTAAACAAGGAATGAATTGGAAAAATTTTGGTAAATGGCACATTGACCATATTAAACCAATGGCACATTTTAATTTATTAAATGTAAATGACCAATATAAATGTTGTAATTATAAAAATTTACAACCTTTATGGGCAACTGAAAATTTAAGCAAAGGTGCTAGATATGTCGGATAAAAAAAACTTATTTGGTGATGTAAGGCAATGTATTAAATGCGGTATGAATGCCGATATAGTTGAAAAAGGTAAAGATTATTGTGCTGAATGTTGGTTTAAATATTTCTCAGGTGAAAGCATTGAAGAATATGAAAAAAGGGTTAAACAATTAGATCAAGCAAGAAAGGATAAAAATGAGAAATCTATTTGAAACTATAATTGATGTAGGAAGTGGATTAATTTTATCTACATTAATTCAATTGTTTATATTTCCATTCTTTGATTTACACCCAACAATATTAGAGAGCTTCCATATAGCAGTTATCTTTACAGTTATATCTATGATGCGTTCATGGTTTTGGAGAACTCTATTTACAAGGAGAAGAAATGATAAAAGTTAAATTAGAAGCTAACGAAGTTGAAATGGCTTATAACACAGCTCAAAAAAGATTTATTGGTAATCTTAGAATGGGTAAAGGTTTTTCATATGGTTATAATAAAAATATTAAAAATCAATTATTTGATGGATTCTTAGGTGCATTAGGAGAAATTTGTTATGCTAAAGTTACAAATTCTTTCTATAATGGATCTTACTCAGATGATAACCAATTCTATTCAGACTCAGACTTTCAAAACAATATAGAGATAAGGACACAGGAAAAGAAATCATATAATTTTTTATTGATAAGACCTGGAGAAAAGAAAGGAAATTATTTTTTGATAATTAAAGATAATGATAAAGATTTTAATTTTAGTATTATGGGTTCATTTATTTATAATGATGATCTCCCACCAGAAAAGCTATCAAATTTTGGCTACCAAGATAGACCTGCTGCATACAAAATTGAATTAAAAGAACTTAAACCATTGGAGGAAGATGTCGGACAAGATAAATTTTAAATTATTTAAACCTTTTGGCTCAACAGTTGCTAAAGCAGTTATGCCATTAGAACTTATAAAAGATTTTAGTAATGATTTAAAAGAAATAAGAGAAGATAAAGAAAAACAAAAGAACCATGATTGGTCTAAAAAGTTAGTCGGTCATGTAGATTCAGAGTATCTAATTTCACCAGAAATTATGCTTAAATGGAAACAAAAGTTTTTTGATCCTATTATTAATACTTATGTTAAAAATCACATAGAACATAAGATTAAATCTATTCTAATTAATTCTGCTTGGTATGTAATATCAAAACCTGGAGATTATAACCCTTGCCATACCCATACTGAATATGTTCATGGTAATTATCATTTAAGCTGCGTTGGTTATTTACAAATACCTAAAATGATTTCAACAACTAACGCAAAAGAACATAACGATTTTTCAGGTCAGGTTGAATTTATAGAAGGATCAGAAAATATGTTTAATAATAATTCTTATAGAGTTATGCCAGAGGTTAGGGATTGGATATTGTTCCCAAACTCACTATCTCATGTTGTTTATCCCTATAATACAGATGATGAAGATAAAGAAAGAATCTCATTTAGTTTTAATGCTACAATAATATTTGATAATGAACTCTCAAATTGAATATAATTTGTATAATTTATTGACTATTTTTGTTCCATTAACTAAAAGGAATATATGAAAACAATTGGGAAAGAGTGGACAAGAAAAGAAGAAGGCGGAACATTTACAGCAGATCATCTAAGTCCAAGTCAATTAAATAAAAGTTTAGATATATGGTTTAATGATTATGTAATTTTAACTGCTAAAGAAAGAAAAGATTTGTTAGGAAATCTTAACATGGACATAGGAGCTATAGTAGGTCAGGCAGTTCAAGATTTGATTGTTCATAAATTAACATTTGAAGAAGTAATGAAAGGGAAAAAATAATGACAGACCAGGTAATGATGGAACTTGCAAAGATGCAAAGTAAAATTAGAGCTTATGAACAAAATGAAAAGAAACATATTGAGCAATTACATTTAAGGGATAACGAAATATCAGAACTAAAAAAGAAATTAGATTTACTTGAACTTAAAGATCAAATGGTTGCTAAGAATAAAAGCTATTTAGAAGCTAAAGCACAGAAAGATGTTGACCAAATTAAAGAAAACCAAAAGATACAAATGAAAGGAAAAAATGAAACTAAAGCCACAGACGACAGAAGAAAAAAGTAAGGGAGGGTTTAAAGAAAGAAGAAAGGAATGTTTAACAAGTGCTAATAAAATTCCAACTGTTGATATTAAAGGTAAAAAATATTCAACTGTTAATGAAAGACATAGACATCTTTTACAATATTTCCCTGAAGCTAGATTTAATGAAGAAATACTATTCCATGATAATGAGAGAGTTGTGGTTAAGACCGAACTATATATTTCTGATACTATTTATGCTGTTGGTCATGCAGAAGAACATAGAAATGCTAACTTTATAAATAAAACAAGTGCTATGGAGAACTGTAGTTCTAGTTCTTTAGGAAGATGTTTAGCAGCCTTTGGTCTATCAGGAACTGAATATGCTAGTGCAGAAGAATTAGTAAATGCCTTAAACAATCAAAAGGGATCTACTCAACAAGTTTCAATTAAAGATACAATTAAAAAGCAAACAACAGAAACCAAGTTGACAGCTTTGTATTCCGATTGGAAGAAACAAAATGATTCAATAGAAAAAGACTTTGAATCACAACAACAATCAATAAAACAAAATGGAGGACAAAATGTCAGACAATGGTAGTGGTAAGCAAAAGGATTGGGTATTATTTCCTTATGATGCCAACAATGAAAAAGCCATCAAAATTGATTTCTCAGGAAATGTAAATTTAGATAATGGCAACAAGGGTACAATACTTGGTGTTAAAGGTGCATCAAGAGATGGTAATACTAAGTTTGTTAAAGTGTTTGCTCAAGTAGGAGTTCTATTCAAAGGTGATGATAAATTTACTGGCGAAATGAATTACTCTGAAGCTGGTGGACACAAAGGTTTAATTGGTTGGATTAATGAATCAGGTAATATTTTATCTGGTTACAAGAATGAACCTAGACCTAAACAAGCTAAACCTCAAAGCAAAGAAATTCCTTTCTAGTTGAAAGTAGTTTTTTTAATTTTAGTTATATACACAGGTGATGGTAATTTAAAATATGAGAAGATACCTTTTGCATATTCTTTATTACCTATCACTTGTGATGAAATGTATGAAAAAAATGTCAAGTATGTTGAGAACTCAAATTACAAAGAAGGTAACGGAGAGGTTTGGGTGCTAACTAAATATAAAAATCAAAATGTAATGGCTCATTACTGCAAAGACGAAAAAGGAAATTATGTCAGATAATGTAAAGTTTATAAGTGAGATAGAAAGATTATTAAAACAAAAGCAAGATGACTATGGAGAGTTTGACCATACCTCTTATGTTATGTCAGGAATTTTAGAAAAATATTTATCAGTTTATAATAATTGTGAGGTCAAAGTACCTTTAAAATTGTTTGGTATCTTTATGATTTTTTTAAAACTTTGGAGAGTTATGCAATCAGAAAATTATAAAAAAGATAGCTTTGATGACATCAATGGCTACGCAGAATTATTAAGGAGGTTAGTAATAAATGAACAAGAAAAGAGGTAAAAGACCGATGACTCCTAAAATGCTCAGACTATTGCAATATCTTAAAAATTATAGTACAAAACATGGATATATGCCAACATTTTTAGAAATGGCTAATGAAATGGGTTACAAAAGTAAAAATTCAATCAGTTCGCTAATTGAAAAGCTAGAACAGAGGAACGAAATTAAAAGAGAATACTCAGGTTATAGCAGAAATATAGTTTTAAATGGTTAAAGTTTTAAAAAGATCAAGTTTAGAATTAGCAGTAGATTTTGAAGAAATTTTTGATGGTGCTAGTGTAGAAGAAGCTGCACAAAAAGCACATAGTCAGAAAATGCCTAGTGAGTTTGCAAAAGCAAATATCACCGATAACAAACTTATTAGTGCAAATATTAAAATTATTGGTGAGGAGAATGATGAGCTTAAAAAATAGCAATACTAGATTGTACAATAAGCTAGATAAGGCACATAAAAAAGTTTATGCTGCTAAAGATAAGGGAAGGCAATGTGTACATACTCTAAAAGCATTCAAGGAATACAATCAATTATTCCGAAGAATTGTTGAAGCAGAGAACAAAGATGCTAGATTTTTATATACTTAATTAAGTATATATAAAAAGTTGCATAAGCACTTAAGGGATTCTATACTCTAAATTAAAGGAAGGAACACAATGAAACTATCACATAAAGCTAAGAAGAACTTTGAGGAAGATAATCAATTCTATATTGATTTAGGTAAAAAATTAAGACAAGCAAGAAGAACTAAGGTTAATGAGTTTACTGGTAAGGAAACTATTGTTCCATTAACTAAAGTTGCTAAAGCTCTAAAAAATACATATCAACAAATAGGTAAATACGAAAAAGGTGAGAACCGAATACCATTAATTAATTTGGTAAAGATAAGTAAGTTCTTAAAAAAACCAATGAGTTATTTCTTAGATGACTACAAAGAACTAGATGTAGTTGCAGAAGAATTTAATATTGCTTACGAAAAAGAAAGAGATAAATTTTATCAAGAACATCAAAAAACATTAGGTGCTAAATAATGTTTGTTTCTGTACAAGAAAAATTAGATAAGCTAGTTGCACTTACACCTGATGACCAAGAAAAGTTAAGTCATTATAAAAGTATAGTACCTTTAATGATTGCTAATTGTCATAAGGCTCATCAAACAATACCAGGTTGGGAATCTTGTAAGCCAGAGATAGAAGCCTTTAAATGGTTTGATGGAATTAATATTCCTGTTCATGGTTACATAGATTTAAAAGGTGATAAAGTTATCATTGAAGATAAATGTAAAATGCCAAGAAGGGGAATGGTCAAGAAAGATGGTACTAGGTCTTGGTTTCCTGGTAAGTTACCTGATAAGCCTTCACCTTATAATTTATTACAAGTTGATTTTTATTGGTCGGTATTTGAAGTTCCTGTTTATCTTTGTTATGTCAATGAGAAAGAGTTTAGAGTTTATCATGCAGATAATTGTGATGAACTTAAACCAGAAAATATTAAGAAAAGAATACCTAGAATAATACAAAGAGCTAAAGTAAGACAGAACCTAATGAAGATCAGTAATGATCCAAATATTCTTAAAGATTATATCCAACCAGACTTTACACATATGTTTTGGAATAATGATGCTAACGAAGATTATTTAAATAATGCTAAGAAATTTTGGGGATATTAAAAAATACCTAAAAACCCAAAAAGTATTCATAGTGTCGCACCTAAAATAAACTACCCTAAAACTCCAATCGTTTACTATTCAATAAAAGTTTTTTTTCTAAAAATTTTGTAAAACTCAATATGATATAATGGGTTATGAAAAAATTATTTCATAGAAAGGAGGTCAAATGAAAAACAGTAAATTAGACAGACGACTTGTTGGAAATTACGATAAACAAGACAAGCAATTTTACTTCATTGTTCAAAAGTGGAATGGCGACAGATACGAAAATGTTAAAACTTTTGAAGCTGAAAGGTGTGAAGTAAGTGGTCTTAAAGAGCAATATCAAGACCAAGAATAAATAAAACAAGGGGAGGTTAGCACCCTCCCTTAAAAAAAGAAAGGAAAAAATGAAAACTAAATTAACATTTAAATCTAAGAATCAAGATGAATATACAATTATATTTGGTAATGAAAAATTTATAGCCAGATATAGTAAAACTTACCCAAGACTTGCTGAGTGGAGTTTGTCTAAAAGAGAACCTGGTTTAAGTAATAGAATAATTGAAGGTTACTTTTCTTGTGGTAATAATTTTAAATCATTAGCTGAGATAAAAAAGTTTATTAGAGATAGAAAGTATCTTTAATTAAATTTGTGGGGGAGGAAACTCCCCTACCAATCAAACTTAGACTCATTTTCAAAAGTCTTATCTTCGTCTGCTTTCTTCATACATAAATAATGAGCTTTAGTGTGATTAGCAAAAGCTACAAAAGAATCTGTACTAATCATATCTGATTTACAGTATCTACACTTTCCAACGTCAGCTATTTTTTCTTTTCTTACCCAAGTTTTTTTAGACATACAAATTTTGTTACCCCACCATCATACCCAGTTGACTAGCAACTACACCTTAAACATCAATTTTTTAATTAGTACCTTTTCATTTTCTTTTTTTTCATAGCACTATTTTTCATTAGCTTTCCATTAGGCATATAGTGATAACCTTTGGGTGCTTTTTTCTTTTTTTTCATTTTTTCCTTTTGTGTTTACCCATATACCAATCAGAAGGTTCATAGTCCCATCTTTTACCATGATGACCTCTTAAATCGGCATACAACATTCTTAACTTAACTATTTTTTTAATCAAGAATTTTTTTACCATGTCTTGTAACCTTCTTTATCTTTAGTTAATGCTTGTCCTCTACCATTAGGAACATAAGAAACATGAATCCATCCACCATTTTCTTCAGTATAATATTCTAAGATTACTTGATCCATTGGTAAGTTCTCTATTATATGTTTAAATACTTTTTTATTATCAACACCTGGAATAGTAAAATCTGCTGCACAACCAGAACAATGTTGTGAGGTAATTTTAGAACCCACTAATCCTGCTAATTTTTTTGATCTATAGCCTGAGCTTATTACTAAAGGTAAATTATAATCTTCTCTAAGCGGTTGAAGAATGTTCTCACATAACAACTTTAAATTTTCTATATGTTCTTTACTTGGAGTATTATCTATATTATTTCTTAATGCTGTTTGTGATACAGTTAATTCTTCTAAGCTAAAGTTATTCGTTAATTTCATTTTCATTTACTCCTTTAAAATATTTATAATCATATTTAACTGCTCTGCAATCATGTTTTTTACGCATAGACTTTTGAGCTATCTTAAATTCTGTAGCCTTTTTTTCAGATTCAAAGATAACATTAGTAAACATACTATAGATATTATTATCATTTTTCCAAATAACACACCACATTAAGTTTGCTCAATTTTTTTACAAACAAAACTTACATAAAGCATCTCATCATTTACTCTTTGTTCACCAAAGTTCTTAACAGTTTCACCACCCACTTTATAACCATCTAATGCACAATTATAATGAGATTGATATAATTTATCAATTTTTATAGGTGTCATGCAAGAATTATATAGCGATGAGCATAGAGTAAGTATTAACATAAATTTCATTATGGGTGTTCATACATCATTTTATTTGTTTCTTTTAAATCCTTAATAGTTTTGTTAGCATCCTCTAAATCTTTAGATAAATGTTCAAGTTTTTGTAAGCACCTTTTATTAGCACTATCTTTGGACTTGGAAGAATCTTGAAGCTCTGCTACCTCTTGCTTTAATATTCTAACCTGTTCCTTATATTCGTTTATTATTTCTAAACTGTCTGACATTATTTCTTTTTAAATAAATCCATACCTGGTTTAAGACCATAAATTGATCCAAAGATTCCTAGCACTAACCATTTGTAGAACTCAGGAAAATTATTAAAATATTCAAAAAATAAATCTAATTTTTCTTTTGCTTGAGGATCTCCGCTAAATACTGACCAACTTAAAACAACTATTGGTAGAACTACAATTACTAAAACTAGTTCATCTTTCCATCCTTGATTATTATTATCCATAACAGCTTTTTGATAATCTATCTGTCCATCTGCCATTTTTTGTGCATGATTCATTTCAGCTATTGATTCTAACTCTTTTGCTTTTCTTCTATTAGCTGCAATAGACATACCAGTCTTAATCATTCCAGGAACTAATTTAGCTGCTATATTTAACCACATAATAAATCCTATTTACTTGTTAGCCTATCCATATGATTATAGATTCTTCCAATCTGTTTATCAATAGACAAGATTTCTTCACTAAGCATACCTAAATGTACTTGTAATTCAACGATTGTCATTAGTACATAACTTGATAATCCTAGTAAAATAGTTCCCAATAATGGTAATATCCATGTATTAATTTTTTTATTTTTCATTAGTTGGCATTAGAATTTTATCACCCATAAGTGTTATGTCTGGGTTTTTTTTTTTGTAATTGTCTTTAATTGAATCCCAATAGCTACCAGAATTTTCTGGTCTATTATCAATACTTGTTGGACTAACACCTCTACATTTAGAAACTAATAATTTAAAATTTGGATTGTGTGCTAAACTAGGATTACTATTAACTCTACCACACATTTTCATTAATTCTAATTGTTGTTTAATTGATACATTTTCTTTAGTGGTCTTGCAGTCTGTTCCTAGATATTTTCTGTAAGTAAAGCTAAGTCTATAATTATCATCATCATTACGATAATTATTATTGTCATTGTAATGATTGTATTTACCATTTCTATCTTCAGCTTCTATTCTAGTTTCAAATTCTCCACATCTTACACCATACTCATTAAGATATTCGTTTCTAGGATATGCAGGTTCTATCAATGTAAGTAATAACATTAAGACAATTAATATACCTGTAAAATAATAATTCATCCTGAAAATCTCCATACATTACCTGTTTAAATCTTTAATATCGTAAGAGTGTTCTCTGACTTGATCGGCAAGAGTTCTATATAAATTTTCTGCCATCTGCCATGTAGCTTCTGCTGATGATAGTCTTGTATTCATTTCTGTAATTTTATCTTCGGCAACCTTTAAATCTCTTTCAAGATTAACAATTTGTACTTCTGATTGATTAATTGTTGTTGTTAAATTTAATACATATTTTACAGAGGTAAAACCCCCAACCACTATAGATGCTACTACTGGTATGAATATAAAGTTCTTTTTAAATAATTCTGCAAAATTCATTTAGCAACTTTCCCTTTATTAATACCTTTTTTAATTACATATTCTTTAGTGCCATTTGCACCATGATTTACTTCTTTTTTAAGATTTATAAACAGTTGCATTTCTTTCCATTTCTTTTGGCTATCTTCAGAAAACTTACTTAATATTTTAGTATCTCTCATTTTTTATCCTTACAAGTACAGATAGAACACTTACATTTTTTGTTAGGTTTAAAAGTTTTATGTATCCATTCAAAGACATAATCTATTGCACCAAACAAACTAAAAAAAAACTTATCAATCATAATCTACCATCATTAACTTTATGCCTAACCTTTTTTGTTCTTTTGTAGGACTTCTGTGAATTTTATATGAGCCTTTAGGTTTATCTTTAAGACTCTTACCTTTTTTATTTTTTCTAAAGGTATTAGTTTTTATGTCTATTAATGTTATTTTACCATTTCTATCTACGATTACAATGTCAAATGGACAGGCAGGATCTACACTTTTAGCGACATAAAATCCTTGTTTAGTGAGTCTAGCAATAGATTCGTATTCGCCTACAGTTCCTTTGATTGATGTTTTTTTTTGTCTGTCAGAGATTATTTGTTTATCTGATTTCAAGATGTTACTTTATAAAGTAATTATATCCGCTTGTTACTATTCCTGCTAAAGCTATTAAAATCCATATAGCACCTTTACCCTTATTGATGTCTGCTCTTAATGAAGCTGTTTCGTTTCTTAATTCTCTTATCTCTTTTACTAAAAAATCTATTTTTACTTCTGTTGCAGATTTTCTTGGCATGATGTTATTTCTTATTTAAAAGGTTAAAAATTTCTTTAGAAGTTTCATATTCTTTTTCTTTTTGTATAAAAGGTCTATTTTCAACTCCATAATTTATTATTCCTTGAAATCCTGTAACACTTGGAATTGCATTAATATCAACAGCATCCATTAAAATTTTTCTTGCTGCACTTTCTGCAGATGCTTTAGCGAAATTATCAAAACCAAATCTTGTAAATAACATTGTTTGAATACCACCTAAATTATAAGCAAGAACTCCAGCACCTGATCTTATAGTAGATTGACCTATTAAATCTACAAGTGTAGCTGCAGTTTTAGAATTATTTAATAAAGTTTTTGGAGTTAATGTTTTTGCTAATTGTTTAGAAAATTCTTTTAAAGTTTTTTTTTCAGCATCTGTATAAATAGCATTAGAAATTAATCTACCTTTTCCATTTAATGATTCATTAACTGATTTAACAAATAATTCAGGACTAAAAATTTCTCTATTTCCTAATTTTTTAAAACTACTGTTTACTAATCTTAAAAAAGCACCATCTTTTAATACATCCCAACCTTCACTTCCTTTAGGAAATATTTTTTCAATTCTTTCAATAACCTGAATAGATTGGTTTGTATATGGTTTTCCTAAACTCCCATTTCCATAAATCCAATTAGCAATTTTTTCAGGACTATAATCTCCTCTAATAACATTTTGCATAAAAGCTCCACCATTATCTTTTATTCTACCACCTTTTTTTAAAATATCTTGAGGATTAAACATTTCATCTAATTTTTTATATTCTGATCTAGCAGACTTTAAAGCTAATAACACACCATCATCACCAGTAGCTAAACCTTTTTCAACTGTTTCATAAAAAAATTTATCGTATTCTCTTTTTATTACCATTAAAGCCTTTCTATCAGTAGGATCTTTAGTATTACTTAAAAAATTATTTATTCTTTTTCTTTCAGATTCCATTACTTTAATAGTCATACCTTTAACTTTTTTATTTTTACCAAGCCTAGTAAAATTTTTAGAAAATTTATCAAGAGCTAATAAAGCTTTGTTTGCACCAGGAGCATAATTAGCATCTGGTATAGCACCAATACCAGACTCAGAATCCTCTAAAGCATTTTTTATATTTTTTGTAAAATTTTTCATTACAGGTGCTTTAACAACACCATCAAAATCAACAGCTTTATATTTACTAGCTATAATATTTTGTTGTTTTGATTCTAATTCTTTTATTAAAGTAGTAAGAGAAACTATAGATTCATCTGATGCTTGATTAGTTCCTATAGTACCTTGAGTAGATAAATTTTTTTCTGGATTTGTTAATAATTTTTTTCTCAAATTATTTAGATAATTCAAAGATTGCTTAATTTGTATTTCATCTTGTTTTGCAATTATTTCTATTCCTTCTGTTCCATAAGCTCCATCTCTCATAGATTGTATTTGTTTTAACATAGATTTATCTTTTAGAGCTTGTGCTTTCCATAAAGAAATACCAAATTGATTTGCACCAACCAATTCTTTTGCAATAGCTGGTTCAACACCATCTTCTAATGCTTGAGCAAATTCAATTAATGTTTTTTTATCAACTAAATTAGTATCAACCCCAACTTTTCTACCTATATCTTTTGCTTTATCTGTAACAATTCCTTTACTATTTAAAAATTGTCCTGAACCTGAAAAAATATTAAATTGACTAGCTGCTAAACCTTCAGGTAAAATTTTATCTACACCTTGTCCTATTTTTTTTCCTGCATACTTAATTACAGGTACAGTAAATTTACCCAAAAAATTTGCTATTGGTTCAGCTACCATTCCACCTACTGCACTTACTGCAAATTTACCACCTTCAAAACCTTGTTCAGAACCAATTGATGTAGCGGCTACATCTTGAATTAAACTAGTACCACCTGCTGCAGCTCCTTGAGCAAGAGATTTTTTTATTAAACCACCTGCAATATGTCTTTGAACCATTCCTGCACCAGGAATAAATGTTAGTGCTTGAGGGATCATACTTATGTCAGTTGCTGAAAAACCTGGTTTATTTAAATAGGCAGTTTGTCCACCAGCTTCTTTAGGAAAAGATAAAATAATATTTCCAAATTTGTCTTTACTTGGAATAGTTCCAGGAGCTAGTTTTTTAATAATATCAACTTGTGCTTCTGTACTAGGTGTAATTGATAAAGCAACAGAACCTAAAATGTTTTTTAAATCAGCATCAGAACCATCAGCTTTTTTAATCCCTACTTGACCAATTTCTGGTAAATCAGGATATTGAGTTCTTCCTTCTCCCAAAACCCATTTTTCAAAAAAATTAGGTGTTTCGTCTTTTTTTAATCTTTTTTCTTTTTGTAATTTAATAGCATCTAATATTTTAGGATCATTAACAATATCTCCTTCTTTAATATTATATTCTTTTTCTAACTTTAATTTCTTAATAGAATCAAGGACATTTTTGTCAGTTACGACTTCCATTATTTTAATCCACTAACTCTAATAGTTGTACCATCTCTAAGTTCCCTATATAATACACCATTAATTTCAAATACATTATTTTTACTGTATAATTCTGATCCTCTTTTTGAAATTTCATCCATTTTTTTTAGAAAATCATCACTAACAACAGGGTTATCTTTTGCCCATTTATTCATATAAGATTTGAAATTCATTTTACCATATTCTGTTTCAGCTTGATTTCCTAATCTTCCATTTTCAGCTTCCCATTGAGAAGCTAATTCTGCTTTTTTAATATCCCTTCTTGCTAATGCTTTATTAACCACAGTTAATGTATCAATACCATCTGAAGTCATGGATAAACCAGGAGAAGTATCTAAGAATTTTTTAAATTCTGTGTCTGAAATAGCACCTTTAGTTTTTTGAATTTTTTCCAAAGCAAATTGAACTTGTAACACCTCTAATGTTTCAGCATTAGCTATTCCATCTCTTAATGATACATTTCCATTTGGATCTGTTTTTGTAATCCAATCTGTATTAACTCCAAGTCTTTTACCAAATTTAGCAGCATTTAATAATTGTGAACCAAAAGCACCAGTATTAATATTTTGTTTTAAAGCACCAACCATTTCATAATTAGTTATATTATCTTGTGCAGTTTCTGCTGCATCTTGAATTTTTCCATAAGATGTAGCTTCTTGTTCTCCTCTTAACTCATCATATTTTTTTTCTCTCTCCATAGAAATTAAAGGTTGAGAGGATTTAGCTATAACATCAGGTAATACTCTTTCTTTTGTATCTTCATAATAATTAAAACCATCAGCTCCTTTAAAAATTTTTCTATTTTTTTTTTGAGGAGTCATATATTTTTGCAATTCTGCTGTTTGAGCTACAGCAGGTAGTAGAGCAGAGAAAGGATCTCTACCTTGAACACCTTGACCAAATATTGCAGAACCTAATAAAGCACCTTGAGGTATATTACTTAATAGACCACCTTGACTTTGACCTATAGGTGTATTTAATAAACCTTGTAGTTGTTGATATTTATTTCTTAAATAATTGTAATCTCTTGCCATTATATTAATCCTCTTTGTTGTAAGTATGGTATATTGAAAGGGTTGTCTGCCATATTTGTACTACTTAGTAAGCCATAGGGTTGTGCTGAGTAGCCAAACTGTTGATTTGTAGGTGTCATACCCAATATACTATTAACACTATTCTTAGCATTATTATAGCTAGTTTGCAAATCAGAACTTAATGGTGAACCTTGATTCATATTCATATTAGCAAAATATTTATTTACCATAGAATCTTGAGGAGTTGTTCCACCAACTTCATAAGACATATTTGGTATAATAGAATTTACAGCATCTCTTTCAGTAGATGTTAAGTTATTAATATTAGAAGTATCGCCATCATATAAATCATTAAATGCTTGTGATCTAACTCCAGCATCATACATTTGTTTATCAATATCTTGTTGTTCTTCTAAATCTAAATCGTAATAATCTTCTGCCTTATCTACAAATCCTTTAGACTCTGCCCAATCACCTTGCGTTGAAATATAATCACCCTCTCCATAACCATCTTCACCAGTTATTCCAGCATATTTATTTTCTTTAGCAATTCCTAATTTACCACCAATTGATTTTAATATTGCTCCTGTAACTCCACCACCCATTACAAAATCCATAATTTTATCGCCTACAGATTTTTTGTTTGTTGGATCAGTTGTAAAGCTATCGTCAGTATAAACAGAATCTATATCTTCACCAGCACCAACATTATTTCCTTTATCAATTACTCCTGGAGGTAAAGCTGGAGTCGGTGTAGTATAGCTAGAACCACCACCTTGATAACCTGTACTACCACCACTATTTCCTGAACCTTGACCACCTTCAGCACCTGCATTTCCACCACTTGTATCTGAAACACCACCAGAAGATACATCACCCCATCCATCAAAACTTAAAAGACCAGAAGCACCTTTATTAGGTTTTCCATCTTTTAATGAACCATGTAAGTTAGCATCAAGAAGTAATTTTTTTTCAAGATCAGTAATGTAAGATAATTCTGTTTTTGGACTTGTAGGAGAGGATTGCCAATATTTAGGTGCGTTATTAACTTCTTCAGTTTCTCCAAGATAGTTTCTAACACCACCTTGCATAACGAAGTCTTTATCTAATAACATTTAAACTCCTTATGAAATTATTGAAATTACAAATAGAATACCAAGAATAATAATATATTTAGATGTATTATTATCTATATCTGTTTTAATATCGTAAATTACTTTTTTTATTTTATCCATTATAATAGTCCTCCTAATAATCCTAAACCACCACCTAATAATGCACCTGCTCCACCGAATTGTGATCCAAGCATAGCACCACCCATAGCAGTTGAGAATGGATTAGCTTGTACTGATGATGATCCTACTGTTGTAGGTAATCCAGTTGCAATAGGATTAACAAAGTTAGCATATTGTTGTAATGCTTGTGTAGGAGCTAGTTGTCTTTGTCTTTGAATGTTTTCTAATTGAGATCCTGTTTGAACTAAACTAGGAGCTTGAGATGCAATACCTAATTGTCTGCCTCTTTCAGTTTCATACTGACCAAAGGCTAAAGGTAAAGCAGCTTGTGCTACTTGTGAAACTATTTGTTGTTGTGACATTGGAGAACCTGGTGTTCTTCCTGCTGCACTAAATTGTGATTGAACTCCTGTTGCTATATCTGAAGCTGTCTTTTGCATTAAAGGAGATAAAAAAGGATTTAAATAATTTCCAGATAAAGTATCTGCTAACTGTTGTTGTGATGCAGTACCTAATGCTTCTTGTTGAGCAAGACCTGTTAAAGTTTGTTGAGTGGGAGCTACATATCCTGTTGCACCTACACCTTGATTATATAATTGACCAGACTCAGAAAGTATCTGAGCTAATGCTGGTTCTGCTGGTGCATAAGGTGTTACTTGTTGTGTAGTAGTTCCTCCTGATGATCCTCCTCCAAAACTCATATTTTATTCTCCTCTTGTTTAATTTGTTTTTCTAAAACAACATGGGTTCTTTTGTAACCATGATTATTATAGACTCTTTGCCAACCTGGTCTAGCAATTAGTTCCATCATTTTGCAACCTTCGTCTTTAGCAAATTCTTCAACTCTACTTATGAGATGTTGCCACTTAGACATTTGCCTTCCAGTTACAATATAGACATGACAGACTTTACCATGTTTTCTTTGTATTAACTCAGTAACGACTACACCAAAATATTTATCATTTGTTTTTTTTTGGTTTTTATCCCAAATAACCCAAACTTGAAATTTACCTTGTTTAGCTAGGTCGTAAACAAAATCTGAATCGGTAAGTTGACCTGAATAAGCTAAAGCGTTTTTTATATCTTTTTCTACTAAAGACCAAACTTTATCAAGTTCTTCAATTGGTATTCGTACTAATTCCATAAATACATTAAAAAATGATTAATAACAATATATTATTATGAACTCTTTTCGTCAAATATTTCTAAGTAACTAACCATACCTTCAATGGTATCTACTGTTCCTACTTGTATTTTAAGTATATCTGCTGACTCTAAAACAATAGGAGATAATGCAGCATTAACTGTTTCTCCAGAAGATAAAGATTTGTGATATACTTCAAAAGTAGCTGAAGCTGAACTATCAGTTACAGATACTTCTACAAGATTGTTTGAAGCATGTTCATTACTAATTTGTATATTCTTAACAATTGCTGTTCTTCCAGCAGGTACTGTATAGATAGTTGTAAGATCTGTTGTGCTTATTGCAAACCCTGCGTTTTTATATAGATTAGCCATGTTTTATTTATAGTTCTTTTATTATGTTTTTCAATTGATTATCTTGCTTAAAACCTTGTTTTATTCTTGATGTTTATGTGAGTAAATACGAACATAATCATCTAGCACAAGCTGGTACACCAGTTGATGTTACGAATGGATTTTCAGCGAAAGCCATGTAGATGTATGTTTGACTAACCTTATTATGTGCAGCAGAAGTTGATCTTAATTTAAAACCATTACTCAAAATATCTATATCTGCATAAGTATCTTCTACATCTGTTTTATTTGGAATTAAATTTTTGTTTCCACCTGATGCGTTATATCCTAATCTTTTATTATCCCAAAGTTGCCAATCTCTAGCTTCACTAGATTCTTTTGCTATAACAAAAGCTGGTTTAAATCCTGTGTAAACAAATGTTCCATCTGTACTTCCATTACCTGTGTAGCTTCCAAATTTTGAGTAGCCTTGTTTTTCTGCGAAGCAGTAAGAAATCATTGTTGAGCCACTTGTATTAGCATATGCGTTTACACCAACTTGAAAAGTAGTTGAAGAAAATGTTTGATATACTTCTGAATTACTATCCATAGCAGCAGTTGTATTTAACAATAATAAACTATTAGCACCTCCTCTAACAGTATCAACTGCTGAACCACCAACTAACCAATCTCCAACTGCACTCCTTCGTTTGGTAATTACAATCGCTGGAGTAACTCCTAATCCATGAGCAATAGTTGCACCATTATTTCCATCTCCTGTCCAAGAAACGATTGAAAAACCAGCATCAGTATTTACACTTCCTGTACTATCAATAGTTCCTATTCCTGTTGAACTTGCGTCATTGGTAAATGCTGTTCCAGCCTTCCAGCAATAACCAACATAGGTTGATGAACCTCCATTAACCATATCATCACCACCAACTGTAAATCCATTAGAACCAAAAGCCGTTAATCCTGCTGATTGTGTATATTCTTGAATACTTGTATTCCAACCTAAATATTTTTGAACTCCTCTTATAACATCATAACCATTCCATTGTTGAGTGGATGATCTTTGCTTTATCATTACATAATCAGGTTGCATATCTGTATCACCATCTAAAGTAATAGATTGTGTACTTCCATTTCCAGTATAGAGCTTTGTCTGGAAGAAAAGTTCTGGATTGTCTAAACCATTTGTATAACTCATTATCCATACTCCGCTAGGTTTTTTGAGTTAAGGCAAAAGTATCCACTTGGAATTTCAAATTCCATATTACCATAGCCATTACCATCTGTGTTGCCTGATGAGATTGCGTAAGCTGGAGAACCAAAGTTAAAACTTACTGCTGAACTATTATAAACAGAAGCACCTACAAAATATGTATAGCCACTTGCAAGTGAAATTGCTGTTCCACTATTTTGAACCACACCATTTTTATAAAATTTTAATTCATTGTCATCTAAATTTAATGACATATTTATTATATCTCCATTAGTCCAAGTATCTCCATAAGCAGCAGTTGTTTCATTTGTTTTTTTTGTACCACTATTACTATAATAGCCATATTGTTGTGTTGCTATTGATGTAAAATCTCCAATAGAACCATTTTCAGAAACAGGAAAATCATTTACAATACCAAAATTATGATAAGCACCAGCAGTAGCTTTAAGTTCTATCCACCATTTACCACTTGAAACTCCTATTGTAGAAAATAAACTTGTCCAATGGGTTGTTGTTGATGTGTGTACTAAATTTCCTTCTGATATAGTTCTACTTACATAAGGAGATAATGGATTTCCAGTTGCA
>Ga0233433_10000916_pt1 | contig 30168 bp, 38 predicted proteins | sample SI_122_August201_5_FD_179868 | JGI IMG/M metagenome (GOLD analysis project Ga0233433, IMG submission 179868) | Seawater microbial communities from Saanich Inlet, British Columbia, Canada - SI_122_August2016_100_MG | ecosystem: Environmental > Aquatic > Marine > Inlet | place: Canada: British...
ATCCACATTGCCCCAATAGGGTTTGAGATTGACAGAGTCGTTCTTCCGGCAGTAGAAATGAAGGCAGATTTAGTGTATCTTATGGTTCATGACAATCTATCAACTGACAAGGCTCAAAAATATCACGAAGAGATTCAAAAACAACTCAAAAAGAAAAAGATCAAAACAGAGACCGTTTATGCAAACCGATTTAGATTATTTGATATCATCAGAGTAGTAAAAGAATTAATTGAGAAAAATAGAAAAGATTCGTTTTATGTTAATGTTGCCAGTGGGTCTAAAATACATGCAATTGGTTGCATGATGGCATGTATGATGTTTGATGATAGAGATAACATTCATCCGTTTTATCCCCAGGCAGAGAGATATCCAACATTCAAGGGAAACGAACAGCAAACATATGGAGTCGTAGAAAATCACCAGTTACCTACATACCAACTACTTACTCCAAAACCAGATTTACTTGAAGCATTAAAAATAATTAAAGAACATGGTGGTAGAATACAAAAAAAGGTTCTTGCAGAAAAGGCTGAAGAGAAAAAAATACTAAACATCGGTGCAAGAAAAGAAAATCACAGTAATGCAAGATTTGCAAGTCTAGATAAAAAAATAATTCAGCCATTACTAACCACATGGAGATTTATAGAAGAAGAAAAAATTGGGAAAAATAGATGGATTTCATTTACCGATGATGGTGAAAATGCATCAGAGTTTTTGTTTTAACTATATAAATCCAGAACGTCTACAACCAATACAAAGCGGTTTTTGATCAACTCTCATCATTGCATAGTGGTCACATTCGATACATTTTCTCTGAATCATCCAATCTAGTCCTTGTTCAAATGAATTCATAATGAAAATAGAGTTTTTGAATTAATTATGTGGTCTGGAAACAGTGTGAATAGTGTACATACTATTTTTGATTCATAATATGATCAAACAAAGTTACAATGTATGATGCATTTTGAGTTATTTTAGCATAGTTACCAGGATGAAATCTTTCAGATTCTAAAACATCTAATGATGATCTATAGACCTTTACAAATTCCTCTTTTTTGATAACACGGGGAACAGTAATAGTATCAGAATCTATTCGAATTGCATCAATTGCTTTTTTTGCTTCAAATGGAACTTTGTCATGTATAGTCACAAAATTACTTGTACTAGACAGCAATTCGTCTAGTTCAGTCCAGAATTCATCAAATTTCATGTTAATTTGTACTGTTTTTTAGAATAAAAAATTATGGGTAAAATTACAGTATGCATAGTATGCATACTATAGACATGCTAGATAATAATCCAAATCACCAAATAAATTCATGAACTCAATTACACTATTGCACAATTGGTTTGTTGTTTCCAAAGTGGGTGAAAATCTCACAACCCCTACTTTTTTTTCTAAACTAACAGTAGAACAAAACAACTCAATTCAAGGAGACTTCAACTAATGTTTTCTTTTAACGATAATCAAATGATAGAGTTTGGTAGATTCACAGTATACCAATCTCTAAAAGAAATGATGGATGAGGGTGAGAACATTAACAATGTAAGTTTTGAGGAATTGGCAGAACATACTAAAAGAAATATCGAAATCAAAAGTCTCAGAGAAATAATTGATGAAATCATAAGAGACTCTAGTAAGGATATACAATCCAAAAAGGTTTCACCATTTGGAGAGTTTGTGAATTGAAAATTACAAAATTCCTTCCAAAATTTCTCGCAAAATCATACCAGGAAGAGGATTTGAGACGCGTAGAAATGTCATTGAAGTATCACAAATCTATGGTGCAAGGATTAGAAGAACGAGTACAAGAAGGAAAAGCAGAACTTGAAAGATTGAGGAGGAAAGACTAAGCATTGAATGTAGATGCAAAAAATGATTGGCTTACAACAGGAAAAATTGTATGTTTACAAATTTTAAAAGAAGAAAAAGAAAGTTCAGGCACCCTGGATAATCTAGATTTTCAATATCTAATTGATGTGGAGATGAGAAATATACTAAATCCTGCAATCATGGAAAGCATAGTTCGATTAGATGATGTTGAAATGGGAGATGATGGAAAATGATGAACGAAGATCAAATCCGAACACTGCTCCAGGATATTAAAACTGTCTACATGGTAGGTTATTTCAAAGAGGATTTGGATACAGAGGCTGAGAAATGGGGTCAAATTGAGATCCTAGAGCAAATTCTAGGCTCAAGGGAGATTATAAAATGACAGAATTTGAAATTGAATCAGTCAAAAAAGTAATCATAAATGATCTTATTCAAGAAGACCTGGAAACTTTTCTATACACTTGTAGAATTGGCAACACTGTTTCTGCCATTTGGGTTGATGGAATTATAATCATATTGGTATTGACGCCATCATCATTTACTGAAACAGGTGTAAAAATGCATGCAGATGGAATTAGAATTTATGAACAAGTAATTTTTGTTAAATATCCAAAATATACAAAGACCATAAAATGGAATGGTGGAACGTATGAATTAGCACTACGTAGTTACAAAAACTTTCCAAGATTCAAAGAATTTGCAAAGTGGATAAAATCACAACCAGAATGGGCAATGACACCGGAGACAACATCATGACTGGAGATAGTCTTAGTTTATTGGTAGAGCAAAGAAAACATCTATTCAATCAATATGTTTGTGACATGAAGAAAGTAGATGAATGGATTGCAAAAAATATCATTCATAGATGCAATGAGGATGAATTTATTAATTCCTGGAATAAAATAGTTGGCAATCCAAGCAATAGACTAATTTTATCTAAACCAGACCATGTAAAATTTTTTGATAATTGTAAAGTACTTGTAAATTCAATTAATGAAATCCGTGTAGCACAGAAAACAAAGGATGTCAAAAAAACTGCTCATATTCAACTACAAAATATTCAAAAAATTGATGAAGAAATCAGGAAATTGAAAATTCAGCAGAGAGAAGGAGATGAGTACTAATGAGGTGTAAAATCTGTGAAATCCCTCACAAAAATACTGCAAAATATGATTTGTGGCTAGAACATAAAATTTGTAGAGTTTGTGGGAGTATCTTTGATTTGTTTTCATGGAATGGAAATAATCTTGGAGAATATTGGAGAATGGAGAATTGAAAGGTTCAAAACTAAATCGTAAAGAACTAGGAGAATTATTTGTTCGTTTCAGAAAAGAATATCCAGATTTTGATGATTTATTAAAAGAGCGAGATAAAATTGTTGGAATTATAGAAACTCATTCAATTACTGTAGATGCATTAAAAATAGAATTAAAAAAATGGGACAATAAAATTGGGAAAGAATTTCAAAATTTGAGGAATAGAAATTGATTCATTCAACTATTTCAAAAATTATTGTACAGCAAGAAATTCTATACGATGAACTTGTAAAACAAGATCAAATACAAAATGTAAAGTTTCAAAATATTTCTTACTTTATGAATTCTGTAAAAGGATACGTGGACAATACACCAGTTGGTTTTCTCAAGGCAATGTCTGAAATGGAAAGTCTAGATTACAAGTTTGATGGTAATTTTATTGGTTTTGTAAATGAAAAAACAAAAGAATGTCTTCAGTTTATTCGTAGAGAAGAAGATGAATGGTATGTAGAAAGTGTAATTGGTTACGGAAAAGGTTGGGACGGATATTGCTGGTGTGCACATTCCAAAACACAAAAAATTACAGACATGATAAGATTATTCTTTGAAGAAGTTCCATGGTTTGGAATGATTTCTTGGAAAATGAGGAGATTCAAACATTGAATGAAAAGAACCCGGCATGTCCAGAATGCAAAAGCAATAAAGTGTCTTGGATTTTCTGGGGGTATCCTGGAGATATGGATTGGTATCTCAAAGCAATTGATGATAAGGAAATTGTTCCAGGTGGATGTTGTATTTCAGATGATGACCCAGAATGGGAATGCAGTGAGTGTGGTAATCAATGGGGAAAAAGAAAAGATGACTAAAGTCGATCCTTTTTATGAATATGTTCTAAAAAGTTTGAAAAAAAGACGCAGAACACTCAAGGTGGAAGAAGAAAAAATTGATTAATGAAAATTCAATCACATTATTTGATTTTTAATTACAGTATGTATAGTATGCATAGTATGGACATGTAATATAATACTATTTAGGCACAAAGTACTCTATGAATCAAACACAAAACATAGCACTAGACTCTTGTGTCGTAATTGACATTATGGAGAAACCAGGTGTAGCACAAAGCCTCAAAGCAAAACTTCGAGGTAAATCAGTCAAGATCATTTTATGTGATGTTGTACTAGGGGAAGTAAAAAGGGTACGTGGATATGTACCTGAAAAAGTAATCTCAAAACTATCTTTACTTTTGGGAAGAAAAATAGTACTTTCTCAAAGTAGTGAGCAAAATATTTCAGATGCAAAACAAATTACAAACCAATTCCAAATTTGTCACAACGGCGATAACAAAATTTTGAGTTTATGCCAGGCAAAAGACTTTGTCCTAGTGACATTTGATAGGATGTTACTCAAGACATGCTCATTTGTAGGAGTTGCAGCATTTCATCCATCAATGGTTGGAGGAATATAATATGACTTCAATGTATCCAAGGATCATCAGAGAGTTTGAAGATGATGATACGCCAATGATTTATGGAGATAACTCATGACTGTTTTATTTAGATTAAAAAATAAATCCCAGGATGATAGTATTGCAATGTCATTTGCAAATATCAAAGAAAAATTAGAACAACATCAAAAGGAGAACAAAGATTGAAAGTAATGGATTTAGGTGAATGTGAAGCTAGTTTTGGATTGATAATTAGAGACAAGAATAATCATGATAGTTATATTCTCATGTCTTTTGAGAATGTAAAAGAAATATCTGATGAATTTAAAGAATTAGAAAAAAAAATAAAAATCATTAAAGGGGAAAAGTAATGAAGGCCAGGAAATACTATACTGTAAAACAATGGAAGAGATTTAAGGATACTCAAGAAATATTATGTAAAAAATATGATATTATTTTAACTGATTACAAAACAAACCGAGAACAAATTATATCAATTTTAAAACAGATTAATCTAAAAAATATAGATAAAGGGATTTCTACATTTAACAAAATAGTCCAACAGTTTGGAGGATCAATGGAGCAACTAACCAAAGACCTCAATGAAAAAGACCAAGGTAAATCAGCATCCAAAGTCAAATTATGGTCAGATACGCCTAAAATTTACTCTCAAAATAAGGACAAGGAGAATCTAGAAAGGATTTGGGGTAAAAATGAGTGATTTGATACCTTGTTCCAAGTGTAAGAGTGTAGATACTTGTGAAATCACATATGGCTATCCTGGAGATATTGAAGAGCACCTCAAACTAGTTGCTGAAAAAAAGATTCATCCAGGAGATGGAACTCAAAATGAAAACAGCCCCACCATTCATTGTAATAATTGTAATAATCAGTGGAGAAATTCAAATGAAAAAACAGATTCTTTTGATTTTGATCAAGGGTTTAATCTTGATGAGGTGTATGATTAATGGTATCAGAGAAAACAAAGGGGAATTTTGGTGCAATTGTGATTATATTCTTTGTAATCGGTGTGTTCTTTATGATAATTGATGATGGTGTAGGAATAATTTTTGGAATTGGGTTGTTGTTATTTTTCTTTGTATTAATTGTAGGAATAATTGCTGTAATGTGGAGTATAGCAGGTTCTGCAGAAAGGGTAACGAGGAGGTTTTAAAAGATGAGTAAAATAGGCAAAGTATTCTTTTGGATGTTTGTAATTATACTTGGATTTGTCAACCCGTTAATCAGTTTTGCATTAATTGTGTTGTATTATTTACCAAAGATAATCAGTGACGCATGTAACACCTGTAATGATACATGTTCTGAAGAGGATTCAAGTGAGGATGAATTTTTCACATATAAAGAAAATAACACCCATACCACTGTAAGAAAAAAACAGGTTCCTCCAAAAATGAAATCATTTTCAGATGATGTATTGGAGGATATGAAATGATGAAAATTAACAATAAAGAAATCAGCCCCGTCATGTTAATATTAAAAAAATATCCTCAATTACCAAAAGTACACATCATACGTCAAGTTACATTTTGGTTTAATGTAATTGGTAAAGATGAATTTGATAAAGCAAGGAACCAAGGTATAATTATTCAAGTAAAAGATTATCCCAACTTGTGGGAATTAGCAGACAAAACATGTTTTGATGATGAAATTAGTGGAGATTTGAAATGAGTGTAAACAAAATAGACCAAACGGATTCCCATAAGAAAAGTCTCTCTGAAGCATTTGTCAATTCGTTTGGAGGATATCCAATTGGATATGGTTTGGGAATTGTAGTTTTGCCATTATCTATGGGATGGATTCAAGAAGATCCATTAACTGCAAATTTAGCAATTACCTTTGTTTATGCCTCAGTATCATTTGTGCGAAGTTATTTTTTGAGAAGAGTTTTTGAGAAATTTGGAATTGATGATAATTTCATCAAACTAGGAATAAAATTAGTCAAAAAAGTAACAGGGAGTGTAAAATGATTAATTTCCAAGCAAGAATGTGTGCTGAAGGGTGAATTCAATACGTAGCAACATCAACATAATTGTAAACAGAATTACTTATTCTAGAATATTTTCAAAATCATTATCCGCGAATTATGATATTCTTCAATTATGAAAAATGAGGAATTCTTTATAACATGACATATGCAAGGACTGATCTATAATGTCATTTGAAATTAAAGAGGAGAATTTTGCACTAATGACAAAAGAACTCCTGACAAATCTGGGTTTCAAGGTGGTAAAGGAACAGCATCATGTGGGACGTGGGAAGAATCAGATTGGCCTTTGTGTAAAATTTGATTCAGATATTTTTCTTCAACCAAGATATGCACCACATGATTTGACGTTTGTTGAATGTAGATCTGGGCTGCTAAAAGGAGATAAGGACATCAACAGTCTCAATTTGTTAATTGACTCTGCAAACAAGGATGAGGAATACATCAAAAGAATATCAGAAAATGAAGAAAAGGGAAGAATTAGCGGAGGCATTCTTGTGTATAATGGTGGAGGGGAGTTCATCCCGCAACAAATGGTTGACCTTGCAGCAACATCAAAGCCTAGAAGTTTTTGCTGGGATATTCACAGAATTTTTTTCTACACCATGAAAGTTTTCAGCCATAGTATTCTTGAGAATTGGGTAAGTGAAAGTAAGCTTGGATTTGTATTGACTGAACAAGAAATGAAAGAACAGTTTGAGGAAAGAAATTACAATACAACAAGGTTTGTAGGAATTAGATACAGTGAGCTTTCAGAAAAACTTGAGGTATACTTTTCATATTTTGTTGATTGTACAAAGGACCCAAAGGAGGCAACACTGGGAATAAATTCATTACACAAGGAACATGTGGAGAAGATTTTAGATGATGTATATGACAATCTACAAGAGATCACAAAGAAGTTTTATCCACGCAGCAAAAAAAATGTCACAATTGAAATTCACTCGCTTTCAGGATTTACAGATGATGCAGAAAGAGGTGCAAAACTCTATGCACCACACTACAAAAATTGGAAAGAACTTGACGTAGAGGATCTAAGGATTGACGAGCACACTCTTTTCAAGTATTCAGTAATCCCATGGGAGGCTGTCATGGACTATGCATTTACAAAAAGAACAAGACAGCACACTCTTGCTCCTAACGATATCCAAAAAAAACTCATGATGATAGAAAAAAGATTTGCAGAAGAAATAAGAAAAGGTGTTAAAGATGAGGAAATCAAAGAACAGTTTACAAACAAAAAATTTTCAGAAAGGGACGGCAAAGCAATTCTAGGATACAGAACGCTGTTTGAGGCAGACTCGACGAGAATTCCTATAAAACAGAGAATGCTTTTATTTTCAGCAACATCTCTAAAATCTCCTCGTAGAGACACAATGAATGAGATTATCAAAGAGTTAAGAAAAGATACAGAATACAATTACACATGGATCGGAGTATTGTCAGGTAGTGGGTTTAGTGATAGGAATTTGGAGTATGTGCAAAATTTCAATATTCCAGGATTTGGAATAGGTTTGATTGATGCAATTACAAAAAGACTCTACGTAAATAGAAAAACAGAAGAAGGAGGATATATGGAAAAAATGCTCTTATCGGAATGTATTACTTGAAGATATGTCAGAAATAGAAGCCACCATCACAATCATTAGAAATCAAATTCAGGGATTACGAATAAAAAAAATTCAGGCATCCGATAAATTTCAGAAGATCGAAAAAAGTCTCGAAAAATTACTTCATTCGATGGAGGAAGTAGACGACAGACAGGTTAACGGAATAGATATCCTGGAGCATAGGGGGGATATGGAATCAAAACTCAAAGATCTTTTTCACATTACTGAAGAAGAACTTGAAACAAAGGAGCAAAAAGAGAGATTTAGTTTGGAATTGGAAAGAGCCCTTGTCATAAATGAGATGACGGAGATCGAAGAAAGAATTGCAAGTTGGAATAAAAAATTAGTATCTACAGATTCCACCTTGTCAGTTTTTGGGGTTGATGAGTATGACAAAAACAGTCTTGAGGCATATGCAAAGGTAGCAAATTTGGAGCGAGAGCTTCGAAATCACATCATGGATACTTTTTCCAATCAAGTGCCACGGGACAAAAACTGGTGGAATAGTGCAATACCTGAAGACGTTAGAAAAAGCGCCGAGGGAAAATTACAAGACTTTTTGAATGACTCAAAAATTGAAACAGATAATTCAATGTTAGAAAAAATAGACTTTCTTGATTTTTCAGATTATGAAGCAATTTTTAGACAAACAGGGAATAGAATCAAAAATACTTTCTTTAACGGATCAGACGAACAGCGATTAGATGTCGCTTCAATATTATCTAGATTGCGTGAGTTAAGAAACAAGATCATGCATAGACCACCCCTTACAGAAGAAGAATTATCAAAATTTCGAGTATACTATTCAGATATCATGCATTATCTAAAAGAGGACAAATAGAAAAATGACTAATCTAACATTCTATGGTGGGGTAGGTGAAGTAGGAGGCAATAAAATACTTCTTGAAGACAAGGGAACAAAGGTATTCCTTGATTTTGGAATGAGTTTTGGTAAACGTGGTGCATATTTTGATGAATTTATGAGTCCTAGAACTGCTACAGGATTACGTGATTTCTTAGAAATTGGGCTGATTCCAGATTTGGATAGAATCTATCGTAGTGATTTAATGGAGATGATGGGAAAAAGAGAAACTGATACTGACATTGATGCAGTTTTATTAACACATGCACATGCAGATCATGCAGATTATATTTCATTTTTACATGAAGACATTCCAATTTACATGGGAGATACCTGTAAACTAATTTTAGAAGCAATACGTGAACGCGGACAAAGAAGTTTTGAGAAAGAAATTCTAGCATTCAAACCACGTACAGATAGTAAAGCAGATGAAATAGAAAGAGATGTTAAAACATTTAGAACTGGAGATAAATTCAAAATTGGATCATTAGAAGTAGAACCAATCCATGTAGATCATTCAGTACCTGGAGCATATGGTTTTATCATTCATACATCAGAAGGTGCAGTTGCATATACTGGAGATATTCGTCTACATGGAGTAAGGTCTGATATGACTAGAGATTTTGTAAAGGCTGCAACTGATTCCAACCCTATTGCACTAATTGCTGAAGGAACAAGAATTACTGATTTGCAAAGTGATGAGAGTGAGAAAAAAGTTTACACTGATTGTACATCTCATGTGAAAGATAATTCTAGTTTAGTAATTGCTGATTTTAATTTCAAAGATATGGATAGAATGAGGACCTTTTACAATATAGCAAAAGAAAATGATAGAAAGTTTGTAGTAGATATTGCAAACGTTTCATATCTAAAACATTTATCAAAAGATCCACAACTTGGAATTCCTAATTTTGATGATGATGATATTCTAATTTATAAACCTGAAAAAGCATCATGGAAGAAATCTCAAAAAGAACTCTTTGATGAGCCAAATATTGTAACTGCAGCAGATATTGCAAAAAATCAAGACAAGATGGTTTGTGCATTTTCGTTTTGGAATTTTGGTGCTTTAATTGATATCAAACCACAATCAGGCTCACTTTACATCCATTCATCCTCTGAGCCATATAATGAAGAGGGAGTATTTGATAAAAAACGAGTAGATACATGGCTTAATCACTATGATTTGGAACGGGTCCAAAGTCATTGCTCTGGGCATTCAAAGGGACAAGACTTGCTTGATGTGGTAACTACAATTAATGCAAAGATGTTATTTCCAGTCCATACAGAACATCCCGATGCATACAACAAGGTTGCAAAAAATATGACTATTGTAAAAGAAGGAATACGATACGAGATATGAGTGAAGAAGAAACACAACAAAAAGTTGTACTGATTACTGGTTGTTCTAGCGGAATTGGTTTAGAGACGGCAATTGAGTGTTGTAAAAATAACATGTACGTATTTGCTTGTGTTAGAAATCCAAACAAAGCATTTGAACTAAAAAAAAGAATGGAAGATGAAAATTTAACAGAAATTAAAATTATTGAAATGGATGTTTCAAATGATATTTCTATAAAAAATGGGATTAGTCAAATTTTAAATCTTACAGATCGTATTGACGTACTATTCAATAATGCTGGAAGAATGATATTGGGTTCGCTTGAAGATTTAACAGATAGTGAACTAATAGGGCAAATAAATACAGATTTACGCGGAGTTATAATTTTAACAAAAAATATAATTCCAATTATGAGAAAAAATAAGTCAGGGTTAATTATCAACATGAGTTCAGTTGCAGGAAGAATTGGATTTCCACTATCAACTGCATATTGCATATCAAAATTTGGAATTGAAGGTTTATCTCAGGCTCTAAGAAGAGAGCTCATGTTAAGAAACATCAATGTATGTTTAATTGAAGCAGGAGTAGTAAATACAAAATTTTTTAGTAACATGTCTGATGCTGTAATGTCAAAAGATTCAGCATATGCAGATGAAACAAAAATAATGAGAGACTCAATAAACAAGATTCAAAAAGAAAAATTTTCACAAGCATCAGATGTGAGCAAGGAAGTATTAAAAATCATAAATGATGGAGGAAAAGAATTTAGATATATTGTAGGTAATGATGCCGAAGCAATGATTGCAGCCCTAGAGAGTTCTCAAGACGACCAAATTAAAATGGATACTGCCATATACAATATTATGAAAGAATGGGAAAATTAATTACAAATAATTATTTAGTAAATTCTTATTTTCAATAAAATTATCTATTTGAATACAAGATTCAATTTCAATTTTCAAAAGATCTTTTGAATCATAAATCATGTTAGAATTTACATGATTAATTATTTTTTCTAATCTTAGTTTGTGTGTAGGATCAGCATTCATTAAATCCATATTTTCAATTACAAATTTATTCATCCGTTGTTTTTGTTTTTCAAATATATCCAAATTACCATCAATACCTATTTGGTTGAAAAATTCAGCAATATTTGAAAAATTATTTTGATAGAATTTTTTTGTATCTGTGCTCATGTAACGTAGAAAAACTTCATTTGTGGGAAGAGAACCCAAAATATTTCGAAGTTTAAAGAAATCTCGCAAAAGAGGCAAAAATAATTCCAATTGGTTTTCAGGAAATTTATTCAAATTTTGAAACAATATTGGAATGATGGAGAAAGGAATTTGTTTTTGAATATATGTCTCAATACCAATAGAAGAGAGCATGGAAATGGCCTCAAAAGTTGGAGAGTCAGTGCCTTTTATCTTACAAATTCTTGAATAATCTTCTAAAATAATTTTTAATGAAATTTGATCATTTATCGGATTTGAAAGTACTTTTTGTAGTACAGAATGAACTAATTTAATAAAATTGGCATGTGATTGAAAAATTTCCTTATAATCATCCACATTAAATTGTCCATATTCATCCAATTCAGTATATGAAATAACTTTATTTTCAATTAAACATTTTTCAAAAAATTCATCAAAAAGAATATTTTGTAATTCAACATCATCTTGAATATTGATTTTTAAATCGCCCAACAATAAATTGTATTTCCCACCATATAATGAATTAAAATCAGATTCACTTTGATCAGATTTAATTAATTTGTTAAATTGACGTGATGTAGGATAGTGTCCAAAAATTGAACTGATTTCAAAAAAGAATTTTTGAGATTCATCAGTTAACTTAGTTTCAATTGAATTAGTTTCAGTTAACTTAGTTTCAATTGAATTAGTTTTAACATCATCAGATATACATGATTCTAAGTGTTCCGTATTTTCAACATAATTTTCTTGGGATTCAATTAAAGTAAGTATAGTACGTAACACATCAGGTTCAGAAAGTTTTTTGAATGTAATTATTGAATTGTTAATAGAAAAAAGTTTTCCATCAAATTTAGAAATTATTTGATTTAATTTATTTTGGTTTATCTTTAAATGATCAAAAATTTTGACAAATTCAGTATAGGATGTAGGTTGATTATTTTTTAAAACATACTTTGCAATTAAAACATTGAAATACTCAAAATCATGTATTTGACTAAATTGATTGGTAAATTCACACTTTATATTTACTAAAGCATTATTTTGAATTCTACAAAATTTACATTTTGCATCTTTAGTAACTGTTCTAAATTTACGATTTTTAACAGATGTTTTAAAAGCAGCGATACTTGGAAAGGGCAGACCAAAAAAAGATTGGATTTTTTCAAATCCTAAAACTTGTCTTTTACATTGAGTACATTGGAATTTTAGTTCATCCCAATCTAGAATAAATTTTGAATCCTCTTTTTTAGGAATAGTTGATGGGGTGATGGTTGATGTAGAAGTGGTAGTTGAATCAGAATTAGCTATGTTTGTATTTTTTTTAGAACTAATTGATTCTGTAACGTGTAGATCATCTTTAATCTCTTTAGAAAATGAACTCCATTGTTCAGCAGTGACTTCCCATCCAAGTTTAATGTGATGTCGGTTATTTTCAATAAATTTACTTGTAAATAACCACAGATCCTTTGAACCTCCAGAACGAGGTCCTCGTTGACCTCTACCTATCATTTGAGTCATCAATGAGTTACTGAGAACGAGTCTGGAAATAATCACGGTATCAATTTTAGGAACATCAAAACCAGTGGTCAATACACCAAAATTAACTAAAACAGATAGATCTCCATTTTTAAAATCTTCAATTATTTTTCTTCTTTGCCCAGGACGAGTATTTCCAGTAACTACTGCAGAATTAATATTAAAATCACGATTAAAATTTATTCTAATAATTTGTGATAGCTGTGTAGCGTGCTCAACACTGTTTGCAAATATGAGTATTTTTTCTCGCCCATATACGGTCAAGCATTTTTTAACTATTTCCAATATATTTTTATTATAATTGAGATCTTGTATGATTTCTTTATTGGATTGTTCATCATATCCATTTTTTTTAATTGCTTTTTTTGTCTCTTCATCTATGGTAACACTAGGACCAATAATTACTCCATGGGTAATAGGACAAAGGATTTCTCGCTTAGTCAATATGTCATAAAATTTTTCGTTATCTTCAATTGTACCTTGAAAACATTTCCCCTTATCGATAACAGACAAAGTTATAATTTGTTCATCAGATTTTGTTTCATCAGATAAACTAACCACTTTTAATTTTACTGTATAATGACCTGGTTCTTTAAATGCGTGTGAAAAATATGAATCGTGTTTAATAATAGGTTGATCCATCAAAGATGTTTTTCTTATTTCCCATCTAAATTTCAAATCAGAAGAACGATCAAAAGAATCAAGTCCAGAAAATTTAACATATTCCCCAACAACACAAGATGAAGGTACATCAATAATTGCAACTGGATTTGAAATTACCATATCTTTATGAGGTAATGGAACAAAAATATTATTTTGAAACATTGAAAAAATTTTTTTGGTACCTAAATTGAAATTTTTTAAAATTTCAGGAGATGTTTCATCATCCTTATCGAAACTAGAATAATGTCCAGTACGTTTAACATGTATATTCAATTGGTTTGGATCATTAAACAGCATCCCACAATTATCATCTTCACATTCAAAAGTTACTTCTAACCCACTACCTTTGTAGGCAGTTGCAGATAAACCAATTAGAATAACATTGTTTCTACTAAAATTAATTTTACTCTCATTTGTTCCAGAATTATCAAATCCCATGGCTGCAAGGAATCGCTGATACGATTTTGATGTAATTTCATGAGATTCATCAACTACCACACATATGGTTTTTTTCCTCAGTTCTTCAAAATATGGGTCATCATGATATTTATCAACAAGATATCGTTTTGACTTATTCTTCTCAAAAGTGATTCCTAATTCAGATGTAAAATGCTCAGTATTAGTAACTACAATATGAATTCCATCATAATCATTTATGATTTCATTTAACTTTCGTCGACCAGCACCATAAAGCCGAGTTAGATATACTTGTGTTCCAATTCCAATACTATCAAAAATACGGTCAAATTCATCAGCAGCTTGTCCACATAATTCAATTGTAGATGCAAACCAAAAAATTATTTTTCCATTTTTTTGTTGATCATGAGCATCATCAAGTTTATTTTGATTTCTAAGATTGATCCACTCAACAATTGCCTCAACAGTAAGACGTGTTTTTCCAGAACCAGTAGGCAAGTTAATGAACACAGCTTTTTCAGATGAGTTTTTGTTTGACAGCATATTGAGAATTTTATTTACAGATTGGTATTGATAGTCATGCAGTGGTTTTAATTTAGAACGTTTTCGTAAGGGTGTTGTTTCTTCATCTCGTGTAGGTTCCTTTTTAGTAAGAATGACACTTTCTGGAATATTTAAAAATTGTTCAGTGATGTAATATTTCCATTTAGTATTACTGGCGAAATATGTAGATGTACATAATGACTCTAGGTCTTCAACTTGTTTAGTATGTGTTTCATTGAATTCATCAACAACATCTTGTTCTTCAACATTATCTGTAATACAAGCGTGTTGAATTAAAGACCATCTCAAATAGATTAAATGATCCTTGTCTCCATCAGATAATTTATAGAGGAAATTAGCCCCAATTAATTCAAGTAAATCTTTACAAAATTCATCTTTATTGGAAATATTATTAGTATCAATAAGTTGTTTAAGTGGTGAATCAGGAAGCATATCTCCAAATAGTTCTTCTAATTCTTCAAGATCATATAATTCCATAAATTTATTGAAAATTCTATCTTGAGAATAATTAGGATTAGAAGATATTAACATGATTATACCTGTTTCAAAGTCCCATCTGTGACAAAGTGTTTTAAAACATTAATGGAATCTTGGATAATTTTTTTATCAATAGTCCAGATTCCAGCTTCAATATTATCTTGCATTGCATTTTTAGTTAAATTTGCAGACGTGATTAAGCATTCTTTATCATCAATGATTACCATTTTTGCATGTAATGTTTTTATTTTTTTATCTTTGTCTAATTTTTTATTAATTCCAAATATTTTAGGTCTACATCCAACAGGCCAATCTTCTAAAATTTTATTTTTCCATTTTTTAGCATCATCAAAATAAAATTCAATATTAATTGGATGTTCATTTTCATCTTGTATTTTTTGTAATTCTTTAAAGAATTCTGGGAATTCATAAACCCAATAACCTACAACTCTGATTTTATTTTGAGCATTATGTAACATTTTAAAAATTACATCCCAAGTTGAAGAAACTCCCAAATGGTAAGTTTTACTGCTCACCACTAATTTTGATACAGTTGTTTCTTCAAGATATTTTTTTTCAAGAAATGTTTCTATTAGTAATGAAAAAATATCGCCATCGGTAAAATTTTGAAATAATTTTTTAATCTGTTTCATATTTGAGGAATTAATAGATAGAGAAGTTTCCATATCCATCAAATTTAATTCAGATATATTTCCATTAGTAACATAGCTACCAATTTCTTTTAATTTTGAAGTAGGTATTAATTTCAAAATTTTTGTAAATTCTTCCAAATCAGTTATTGCCAAGATATTTCCCTAAACCATGTTCTAAATCTACTAAAATTTTCCTATCTAACATTTTGTTAAAATATTCACAACTTGTTTCAGGTAGCATTATACATGCAAAACAAGCCGAACCGTTTTGTCTTAGATGTAATGGAATATTTCTAGATTCCATCAGTTCAGGTTTTTCATTAAGGCAAATAGGATCCCTTGAACAATCTTTGTGATTATCTAATGCATCTTCCAAAATAGAAAGAATGCCACGAGTTGAAATTTGCCGTACTAACCCGCCCATACTTCCATCACCATTAGATGAAGTGTAAATTAAAATTCCATTCATGTTTTCTGAAGAATAAATTCTTTCAGATATTGATGCCTCTTCATATCCCGATTCAGGAGCTAATTCTTTGATTAGTAAGTGAGAAATAGAATGTAAAAGAATGTATTTTTCATTAACAAAATCATCTCCAGGCCAATCAGATTTACTTTCAAAATCTTTTTTGTTTTTTATCATAGATTTCAATCTAAAATCAACAAAATCATTAGAGAATTTATCAAAAAAATCATCATTAAAAACAATAAAAATACCTTCACCTTTTTTTATGTTTGAAGGTAACCAATCATTTTTAGGATATTTTCTACCAGAAATCGTCTTACCTGCAACTTCAACTTTACATATTGTTTTATTGAATTTATTTTGATCATCAAATAAAACATCACCAGGTGGAATTAATCTTGAAAAATATTTTTGTATTTCTAAAATAGTAAGAAGGTTTAATTTTCGCACTAATTGAAAATGCTTTTTGTCATTGTCAGATAATTCAACATCCTCAATATCTAATTCTTTATCTGTTTTCTCATCTTCAAATGTTTTATTTATTTTTAAATCCTGATACTCAATTTCTTTTAGATCCAATTCTGTTTTAATTTTATTTTCAGAACCTTCACGTACAGTAATTAAATCCATAAATTCAACAATATCTTCAACAGAATAATTTTTCTCTATCCATTCAGGATTTGATTCTAAAATTTGTTGGGCCTTATCTTCATCAGATAGATTTCTAAACATAGGTAATTGGTTAAAAGTATCATAATCACCACCTTGAAGATATTTTATAATAGGATGTGCCAATTTTGGAATGATTAATCCTCGAATTAATTTTGAATAATAAATGCTAGTAGATCTAGCTAAAACACCCATAGGAATTTCAGAAGTATTATTTTCTTTGACTTTACATTCTTCCTCAGAATCCAGCCAAGGCATTTTTCCTCCACATTTTATTTCTGAAGAAGTACCGTCAGGATGATAAATTTCAATGCCATTTGGGTTTGTTGCATTCCCCATATTATTAGATGCTCCACATGAACATTTCACAGTATAATCAGCCAAAGAAGTGGAATTTCGCCCACCAGTCCATGTTATTTCTCCATCTTCACAAATTATTTTTGGATCTTTTTTACTTCCATGTGCCCATTCAATCCAAGGAAATTCATCAATATGGCCTTGTTTACACACCATAATTAAACGCGCAGGAAGTAAAGGCATGTTAGGATGATGTTTACAAAAGAATAGTCCTTTTTCATTATATTTTTCAGGAGATTCTTTATGACGTTGTAATATTTGACATTGAGTGTAACTACAATATCCCCACTGCGGAAAAGATTTACAGGCAATAGCAATTTTATTTCTTTCAGACACATAAGGCATCAAAAATTTTGATTTTCCAGTAATCCTTTGTAAATAAATATGATTTTTTTTGATGTATTCATTACGATGTGCCCAAAAATCAATTCCTTTAACCATCACTGAATCTTTTTCAGTATTAATTATAGAACCTGGACCAAAAGTAGAAAGTAATTGACTAGGTCTAATTGTACCAGGTTTGACGATAAAATTTTCATCGTCGTCAAAAGACTCACTCATGACGTATCTCCATTTTTTCATAAAATAAATTCAATGCAGATTCAGTATCTCGAAAAGAAGTAGGTGCAAAAATTAATTGTTTTTTAGAGCTCAAATCATTTTTTAAAAGATAGTAAAAAAGATCTGACAAATTTTTATTTGTTTTATCAAAAGTAGATTCAGAGTATTTCAAATGTCCTTTGTAAAGTCTTGTGTATAATTCCCATTCTTCAAATAATCTATCAATATGATTTTGGGTGTTCTTTGATTCAATATGATCAATATTTTCAACTCTATCTTCAAAAATTTTCTTTATTTCTTCAATGATTACTTTTTGAGTGGCATCAGTAGGTACAAACTTTCCAGAATCAATATTTTCAGATAATTTCTTTGATTTTATACGCATTAATCCAACCATAATTGCAAATAGACCCATCTGACGAGATGGAAGTGTGAAGGGGGTAAGACTTACTCTTTCAACATTTTGATAAAATCTCGAATGGTATGAAATGAAATCCTCATAATGGGAAATGTCCCTAGGCTTAGTATATGCATATAATGTAATAATTAAGCCAGGTTTAGATCTACCAATTCGTCCTGTTGCCTGAATGTATTCTGAATGTTTTTTGGGCTGACCGTTAACAAGCATGACGCCTAATCGAGGAATATCCACGCCAACAGAGAGCATGTTAGTTGCCAAAAGAACATCTACAGGATAATCAGTTTTAGTACTTTCCAGATTTAATTCTCTTAAAATTTCTGGAATTTCTCCAGAAGGTTTTCTAGAAGTTAATTCTGAAGTGTTCAAGTCCCAATATCTTTTACGTAATTTTTTCTCCAAGTTTGGATCAATCTTTTTCTTCTCGATTGACAAAGTAGGATTTGAGGAGTCATGAAAAGTTAGGTTATTAGATTGATTTTCAATTACACTAACAAACTTTGGAACTGAATCTTTAAAACTGATTGAAGAACCACCAAGATCTTTTTGTGAATTATAATATGAAACAAGAGTGTAGTAAGGATCTAATTTTTTTGGAGATACACCAAATTCAATTAATTTTTTGACATTATACAATATAGTTGCGGAGATTTTTGCCTGAACAGTTAATCCACTTTTATTTGTGGCAAGAACACCCAGATACATTTTACTTGAATCATCGTTAATTTTTATTTCAGAAAAAAATGTGTCACCAAATTCAATTACTTGTGGTGGAAAGATACTTGTCTTATTACGATTAAACAATTTTCTGATTTGATCTTCTGAAGCTCTAGTCGTAGCAGTTGATGCTATGATTTTAGGTTTAATGCCATCATTAGTCATTAAATGTTCTAAACCTGTTTCATATAACCCAAATGTAGTACCTAATTGTCCCGAAATCAAATGTAGTTCATCCTGAATAATCAATTCAGGAGGAGATAGAGGAGGATGCGAAACTAACCATGGTTTTTTCTTATTTTTTTCTTCAGGATGAGTGTGTTTACTTTGAGAATTAGTTTGATAATAACCACAATATTTACAAAAATTTTCAATTTGACCAAAGATGGATTTACACTCAGGTTTCCATGTAATTTGAGCAAATTTATCCGCAGTAGAAATCACCAATGATGGACATCTAGAGTAAACATCCTCATCAACCACGACTACAGGTAAAGAATTATCATCAGATCCACCATCTTTTTGTGAAAACATACATGCACCACGACTACAAAACAAACGCCATTGTTTTGGTGCACCTGTTACATCCCCATTATGTACACTCAAATCATTGCCACACCATGGGCAATTAATCAAAGTGTAAGGATTGTTTTCAGTAATTGTGGTAATACGTTTTTTTGAATCCAAAAGAGAGTATTTTTTGGATAAAGCAGAAAAAGATCCTTTATCACGTTTATTTGGAGTTACAGCACCACCAACCCATAAACCAACTTGAAATGGGTTTTCAGAACCCCATTTACCTTGATCAGATCTACGAATTTTTTCACATGCACACATTAACAATGCAGCTCTTTGAAATTGTTGAACTGTCAATAATCTTAGAGTATATCTCATTAAGACAGTTACACCAAATGATTTTTCAGAAAAATTATCATCTATTTTCCCCCTTAATCGTCTATACGCAATTGTAAATGCAACTAATCCCAAGTAAGCCTCTGTTTTACCTCCACCAGTAGGGAACCACAATAAATCAACACTTTCTCGATATTTTGATTTTAGATTTATGATTGATTCTAAATTCAAAAGAATGAATGCGATTTGAAATAGTCTCCATTCTACATCATCAGATGGAGATGTGGGTTCGGGGGTTTTTTCTAATTTTAAATCTTTTATTTGTGACTCAATAAGATCGGTTTCAGATTTTTTTTCATTATCAGAAAGTTTTTGATTTTTTTCAATTCGTTTTTGTTTATACTTTAATTGTTTAATTTCATCATTAATTACCATATTTTTATCAGCCCATTTTTTCATTGTTTGTTGCCAGGCTATTGCAGAATTTGCAAACTTGAAAGAATCAAACGCATTTAGGTCTGAATCAGACGTGACACTTTCAATACCTTCGCGAATTCTAGGAATTACTTCATCTCTGATTTCAGTGATTTTTGTTTTTGCAGAATCATCATATAAAGATGAAATATTTTTTAATTCATGATCTTCTAAATTTGTAAGCCATTCATCATAATCAGAAACTAAAGGAAGTAAAATTTTTTGTAATTCTTGAACAGTGTTGCAATTAGTGATTTTGTTCATATTCAAATAATCTTTTTTGATGTTTCTAGGTTTGATTGGAACGCTTTCTTCAATGGGCAAAAATGTAGTAGATATTTCATTAATAGTTCTATCTTTAACATTCTCTCGCTTCCAAGTTACAGCACACAAGTGTCCTTTTCCAAATGAAATTTTATTGTAGAGTAATAATTTCAAATGTTTATCGCCCTTAGAATCAAAACGATCATCAGATTCATCATGATCCGCCATAAAACAATAATCAGTATCAGGAGAACTAAGAATAATTTCAGGTTGAAACATAATTTCTTTCAAAGAATTTCTATCTACCATCTTATGATTATTTACAACATACACATTAAGCAAAAATGAATCACTTTTCTCAAAAATTTGATAATGAAGTTGAAATTTAGGATCATGTGAAAAATCAAATGTACCTTTAGAAATTTCTACAGAGATAGGCGGAAAATCATTTTCTTCATAGTGAGTCCGTTCAAAATGATATTTTTCTTCACTTTGATTGTATTTTCCAAATTGAATTTTGACATTAATTTTTTTTGTTTCTTTTTTTAGCAAGCATGTAAGTCCAAATGATGATTGCTTGTACAGTTTGTCTTTTGAGATTTGAGATGTTCCTGATTCATCATCCCCAGAATCTACAGACACATCAGATTCTTTATCTTCTTCATCAACTTCCCAATCACCTGGAAATAAAATTCCTGCAAAATATTCATTTTTAGGATTAAAATTAATTTTTTCATCATTGCTTCTAGGTCCAATAATGTTATTTTTGATTTCATTTACCATAAAATTTCTAATTTCTAATTCAGTGGTAGGAAGTTGTTCTGAGTCTATAGGTAATCCACCTCTATTTCATCGATTAATCTTTGACGAATATCAACTCGTTCTATTATTCCCAACTTGCAATCATAATCTATGGATACTACTAAAACTTTAGGCTAAATTCTATAAAATGACAATCATATCATCATACTTTTTATTAACTTGTTATTTATAGAATTTTTTGTTATCTATGGTTTTCTATCACAATTACATCTTTACTAACTTCTTTATGTCTTCATAGATACTATCAAATTTTTTGATATTTCCACCAACTTTCACATTCTTGTTTGTAACATATACTCCATCTAGAACAGAAGTCCTTTTTCGAACAGTATTGTCTTCTAGAGTTTCCCATGCAGTTACTACAAAAACCTTAATTTTTTTAATATCTTTATCATTAGATGATAAAAAATAATTTTTCCAACTTATTGTTTGCATCAATCTTTCTCTAAACGTGGTCTTACAGGAAATGACTGCCAAAATTTTATCGCTTTTAGTATCATAAACTACTACATCGATATCAGGTTTCACATCATTTGTGTCATGTTGTATATTTGCTAATTTTTCTATTATGATTTGTCGATGTTTGCCCTTAGTTTCAGCACACAATGCAGATTTTTTAATTTCAAAAGTTTGATTTAATGAATCACAAATTAATTTTTCAAAGGTTCCTCCTGCAAGAGGCCTTAATGTATTTACAAGACTTTTAGCAAAACTATGAAGTTCCTCATTAGTTAATTTTCCATCTTTGATCAACTTAGTAATTTTTGTATTTGCGTCAGGATTAATCCACCATTTTGCAGAACGTTCTAAAACAACTGGTAATATTTTAGGCAAGTTATCTTCTAATGCTTTTCCTAAATTTCCTCCTATATCGTCCCCATATTGATTAATCGCATTTTCAAACCCTTCAACTCTGATATCATTAATTTTCTTTTTGTATTCTTTTTTCTCTTTTTTTGTTAATGGAAATGTTGGTTCTTTTTTCAAAGTACCTTCTTTCCTGAAAAGCACTCATCAAGTAAAGATGGTTTTATTCTAACACCAGTTCCATGATCATGAAATCTACCATCAGAATACAATCCAAGTCTAATGTCTACTTTGAGAATACCATCTTTGAGACTCTTTGCAAATTTACTAAAATCAAACCCCTCTAACAAGTATGCAGCATTAAAATGAAATTCTTCATTTTCTCCAGTTCCTTTATTGTCTGCTTTAACATAGAGTAGAGATTTTTTGTATTTCTTTTTAATACTATTTTCAAAATCCTCTTTATTCCAATAAGGATTTGGCATCTCAGGAAATTTTGTTGGGGTTCTACCTGGAACAATTTCTATTTTATCACCACTACTAACTATCATGAATCCTTTTTTTCCTTTGATGGTGTTAAAATCCACAGAATCAATCGTTGTTCGTAGTGCAAGTTTATCTGGATGATCCTTATCAGGGTAACCATACTCTGCACGTAATTTAGAATTAATCCCTCTAGGTAATGGTGATTTTGTAAATAGTGTCAACATGCTAGGAGAATTTTTTCTTGCAGCCTTGAGTTCAGTATCCTCTCCATCTGGTCCCTGAATATTGTTTTCTTCAATTTCTAACAAGTCTTCTAATGTTTTACCAATTCCAGTATCACCTGCTCGATGAGTCTTAACAAATCCCTTCTCTTTGAGATCTTTTAGTCCTGAAAGCATCTCATCATAAGTTCGCATAGATTGTTTACTCTATACAGTAATTTATGGATATAGAGATATTCAAAAAAATTTTCATCAAAAGTAATTTTGAATAATTTTATTTTTCTTCAGAATCCTGTTCTTTATCACTCTCTAATTTGTCCAATCTATCTGCTAATTGTTGGATTGTTTCATTTTTGGAGAGGGTGTTTCTTGTTACTAATTTAATATATCCTATAATTGTCAAAATAATCGCAATAAATGGAAATACAACTACAATTGTCAAAACAGCCAAAGGTGGAACACCGTTATCATAAAATCCAAATCCATGAATATCCTGAGTTATAGCAAATAAAAATACTAACCAAAACATACTAGAAGAAATTAACCAAATTTTTCCTCTAGTCGTTTTTTCTTTTCTTAATTCTTCAATAGTTTTTGTTTTATCTTCCGTATTTTTTCTTAATTTTTTAATAATTAAAACCATAATGATTATAGCAATAATTGGAGAGAAAATAAATAATGCTCCAAGAAGAAATTGTCCAAATTGTATGATCATAAAATCTTCTGAATCATCAGTGCCAAGGGCAGCACGTTCTCCAAGGAATTCCAGTTGGGCTACAGCAGAAATTGGAATTAATAAAACAAATGCTAACACGAGAATCAGAATTGATTTCATATATTATCATTCTTTTTGGATTCAGATTTATCTTTTTCAATTTTTTCTAATCTAATTTTTTCTAGTTAATCAGTCTTGTTCCATGTTACAAGTGTTTCATCAGGGAGAAAGTTAGGTAATTTGACTATACCTAAAAACTTCAATCTTTTACAAACCTCTTGAGTAGTTATTTCTTTTAATTATATGGATCAGGCAATACCTTCCATGATTCACCTAAATAACCACAATCATCACATTCGTAAATCATCATATGTTGTTTGGAATGTACAAATGAAAATTCTCTATACTGTAAAATGGTTTGACATTTTGGGCACTCTTTAATGGGTGAATGTGCAGACCAAATGTGATTCACATTTTCATCAAGAGTATCAAATGTTTTGTTACAAGCACTGCATCGGTGACGATATGAATGAATTCTACCTATACCAAAAAAATTGATTGTCTGTTTGGTAAACATAATGAATCATATTCATCTGGTTTAACATGCTTAAATTCTTATAAATTATGAAAATGTGAGGTTCCCTAATGAAATCAATATTAATTTTCACCTTAGTATTTATTTTACTGATACCAATTTTAATTTCAAATGTTAATGCAACCGAACATTCTGACCCAATATCAAATTGGAAAGAATTTGAACATGGACAGGAACAGGAATACAAACCACCACCAGTTAGAGAATACAGGTATCATGTAGAATTTGAACCAACTGCTAAACAATGGCTAGATAGAAATTTTCCTAATCCTATCATATACAAAGTGTATCCAGAGAATTCATTTGATTATTACCCCACAGAGGGTGGTGGACATTACTTTGATTCCGATGCACCAAGAATAGAATATCCCCTATGGATTTTGACAGTACATTATTGGGCTGGTCACTTACGGATTAATGCTGATGAGGCACATAATGCATTCGATTTCATGTGGGATTATTTGCAACCAAATCCACACATTGAAAGCAATATTCCAGAACTTGAAAAATACATTGAAAAATCAGTTATGGCATTGACTACCAATGAAAAAGTTGTTCGCCATAACAATTATTCAATATTGGGGCAATTAAGCAGTTCAAAACAAAATCAAGTCCAATATGTGATTAAAAATACAAATAATTTGATTGTTGAAAGTGATGAAGTATATTTAGATGATAGTAATAATTTTGAAATTAAATTCAAACCTAGTGATCAATGGGAAAATGGTTGGCATTATGTTATAGTATATCATACTACTTCTGATGGATTTGAATCAGTTCAAACTAGTTTTAGACTTTTTGATTGACTCTGAAATTAATACTCAGCTAAAACATTTCCTTCCAAACTAGGCATAAAATGAAAAAAAAGTTTACAAGTTGCATTCAAGGAATAGTTCTAAGATTATGATTTCAACAGCATATTTGCAAGTTGAGATGGTCGAAATCTTTGCTCTAATTATAATTGCACTTGTCATAATAATATCTGCAGTTGTTTTCTTGTCAAGAAGGAAGGCAAAACCCACTGATGATTCATCTTTACTCTTGTTCCAACAACAGATTGATAATATGAGATCTGAATATGGGAAGAAGTTTGAAGATATCCCATCTGAAGATCTTGTAAGAGAATTGACAGGACGTATGAAGATATTACGAGAATGGAGTATAAAGAGTAGAGATGACGATAACAGAGAAAGATTAGAAAAAATCACGGAAGGAATTGATGAGTTAAAAAAAGATGGCAAAGAGGAATTACTGGAATTTGCAAAAAAAGTAATTTCTGAAAGCACTATAACAAGAGAAGAATTTCAAGATATTGAACGAAGATTAGACAAGTTTGTTGGTGACGATGCAAAGGAAGAGAATCTTAAATTTTTATCAGAATTATTTGACTCTAGAACACAATCAACAATTAACTGGAAATGTAATCTAATCAAATTACTTCGTGTTGGAGTAGCCCCCAAAGTGGACATAGCAAAATTTGTTCATGAGAATATTCCTAGCGATACTGCAAATAATTATTTAAAAAAATTAGAGAAACGTGGGATAGTGTATAAAGAAGAAATCGATTCATTTTACATTAACGAGAATTATGAATGGATGTATTCTTACATCGATAAACCTGCATGGTTAAAAGAAGAATTTGAAAGAAGAGATTTGATGGCACTTAAAGAAAAAGAGTATCAAATATGGCTAAAAAATAATCTTGAAAGAGTAGAATCAGGACTCTTAAAAGAAGAAAGAGAGAGCACGATGGAAACAGGAACCATAGATTTTCTCTGTAGAGACATAGATGGAAAACCTGTTGGGCTTGAACTAAAATATCCTAAGGCAAGTAAGGCAGATGCGAAACAACTCATAGCATATGCAATAGAACAAAGGGAGAAAACAGGTGGAGAAAATTTCAGGGGCATCATGATTGCACCAACAATACCTGATAGTTTGAAAAAATTATTGTCTAGTCATGAATTAGAATATAGAGAAATAGAATTGGATACCACTTGAATATTGTGCAAAACTAAGTATGACACTATTGGGCGTTACTCAAAAATGATTAGCATTCTAGATACAAAATTAATATTTCAAAAGAACAATACTTTCTTGATTCATAGTACTGCCAGAATAATTTGAAATATTTTCAGGTGCATTTTTCAGTGACATTGCTTTGTTTGCAATGGTTCTGTAAATAATATCACCATCTTGTTTGATGTCCCATTTTTTGGCCATCTCAATTAAAATCTCATCCATAGGAATAATTTCACGCCTAACAGTTCTATTTGCTACAACAAAACAGAGATTGCTTTTTCCCTTCTTGAGATTCAGAGATAATTGTTCTAGACATTTATCCAAATCATAAAAGAATGCATAAACATCTCCTTCTCTATCAGATAGATTTGTTTTCTTTGTCGCTTCAGCATCTTTTCTTTTAATTTTCTTTAGTACTTTATCTAGTAATGTGGATTCAAGTTCGGAGGAATCTTTAATTTTCTTTCCACCTAATCCGTTAGAATCAACTGAGAGTAACTCTTCTTCTTCTTTCAAATCTAACCATAAGCCTGGATGTTTTGAGAACTGCCCATATGCAACAGTAGTTCCATGATCACCATAAGGAGGTGACGTAACAACAAGATGTGCTTTACCATTATCTAAAATTTTATCTTTGACTTTGGAGAATTGTTTCTCGATATTTCTTGAATCACCTAAAATCGTAAATGCTTTAGAGTCAAGTGGTTTAGTTTTTGCATAAAAGTTTCCCATGTTTTCAATATTTTTATTACAAATTTCTGTAAACTTTTTGAATGTGTCAGGATTAAACACATCTCTTTTTTCAGGTTTCATTCGATAAATTTTGTAAATGCTATTTTTCTGAAAACTTGTTCTTCGGGTAGTTAATGAGAAACAGATTGAAAAAAAGTTTCTAATGTCTTTGTTTTTAATTTGATTGACATGATTCTTGAGGATTGGGAGTTTCTTGATAGGGTCAGATGGATACCAGAAATCAAGTTTATTTTTTAGTTTCTCTGGAGCATTATCATATTCAAGGTTATTTTTAGAATCAGCATTAGATGAATCCATAATGTCTGAGAAGATACTTTGTAGTTTCTTTGGATCTAGGGGAGTAGTCTTTACTTTAGATAATAATACGGCAAACGGATTCAAATCAATTCCAATAGAATTATTTCCATGAAGCATTGCTTCAACTAAAACTCCACCAGATCCCATAAACGGGTCTAAAATCACGGTTTTTGAGCCTGTAGCATACTTTTCTATGATTCTTGTTGCAATTTCTGGATGCATTCTAGCAGGATACTGGTGTAGTCCATGAGTATTTTGACTGGTACTAATTTCTCTAAATGTCCAATCAGTATTTTTAGGAGACACCATGATAATACACTTAATTCTATGTACGTACTAAAAACTCAATCTGATAACATAATCAAGTTTCTCTAGATAATCATCTTCTTATACAATAAATAATTCAATTCTGTATGGAGTTCTCAAAAGATCTTAGTGCAAGTGAAGCCAAATACAAGTATCTAGGTTTACCAAAAGCCACTAGAGAAGAATTTCCAGAAAAAGATGAGATCTTTGATGTAAAATTCAAAGGAAAAAAATACAAAATGAAAGTTAACAACAAAAATTCTATCATGATAACACAACTTTATGGATCTCATGAATTTCAAGAAGATGAAACATTAACAATAAAATCTGCAAAGAAAGGTTATGACTTTTCTGTAGAATAAACTTAATTTGTTAAGGTTATTTTATAATCCCAAATTTTAAAATATTTTTAGATATATGTTTCACTGTGACAGTCAAAAAAGCAATTAAAATAATGGATTGGTGGATAAATCAAAAAACACAATCAATGCAGCAACTTGTATCTGAATGGAATCATATTGAAGATGATAAGGGCATTGCAAAAATCCTTCTTGACTCAGACAAAATAACTATATTAAATCTTGAATTAATTAAAAAAGAACTTTTTCCATATTGTAGTCATCCAATTAAAATGAGAGATAGAGGACCTGATGAAGTAATGTATTGTATGAATTGTAACTCTGATCTTTAGATTCAAAATATTTTTTTGTATATTGAATTAATTTAAAAAAACTCCTTTTAGTTATCAATGTACAAAATATGTATTATTTGTTTGAAATCCCGCGTATTGTCAATGGTCTAATCTAACCTTTAGTGAATTTTTACTCATACACTCTCCCTGAGGTATATAGTATAAGGGCAAATATCAGGCGTAAAACCTGAATAATTTAATTAATGAAATAAATTTTGTTATGACTGATAATGCCCTAATTCACATAATCGTTAGAAAGTGAACTAGACAATTAGCATAGTTACAGGATAGATAAACAAAACAGTAGTAAGTTATCGCTTGGAGTGCATGTCAATCTAGTTTCATCATCCTTTTCTTCAATGGTTTTTTCAATTGTTTTTCAAACTCTTTTACACGCTGTTTTCTCATTACTGGGTCATTCAATTCGGCGATAACCTCATCTCTCATTCTTTTGATAAATGCCTCCTCAGTTAATTGACTCTTAAATTTCTCTTTTAGTGCCTCTAATTCTGATTTTTCCTCCTCCAAATCTCTATTCTTAACTTTAAGTTTCTCAGTTTCATCTATGGCTAAGTCAATTTCAGCCCGTTTGAAAGCCTCAATCCTTTCCTCTTTGGTCTTTAGATGGTATTGTGCCAAGTATTTTGAGTGTCTAAGGTAGCCATCAGACATTGATTCATTATTACTTCTGGCATATTCAGTGCCACATCTTTTACGCCATGAATGTAAATTAAAATTCCTTCTTCCAGTGTCATCATTTACCTTATCCATTCCAAGTTTATCGTATGCTTGTTTGATCTTTTTGTATTCTGCATTTCTAAAAGCAAGCATAGTTTGACTGTCACTGTGTCTAAAAGTAAAATGCTTATCATCCCCTGTCAATAATCTTTGAATTTGTACTGAAGTTGAAAGTCTCATGTATCTGACACCTCTTGTTAATACCCCTTTTACTGAAATATTTGGTGTTTTAACAGTTGGTGGTCTTGCATTAAAATCAAAATCAGAATCTACGACCATTGAAGTTTCTGATATTCTAAAAGCAGTATCATTCATAAAATTATAAATTGCGATTGAACGTTGATTTTTTACCATACTGATTACATTTCTAGCTTGTTCAGCAGTTAAAGGCTCAGCTTCTTCATCATCATACATTCCCTTTTTGATTGTATTGGGAATTGGAACTCTTTTCATGTCGTCATTATGGATTCTAATCCCCCCTACTTGAGACATGAATCCCCTAGAACTGAAAACTTTTCCAGGTATTGAATTATTATGAAGTTTATGCAAATAATTTTTCTTACTTAGTTTGTTTGTTTTTGTATTTCTTCCCTTGTTAATGATAATGTCTTTGTGATCCTTTTGACAGAACTTAACATACTGAGAAAGAAAATCGATGGCATACTGTGTTAATATTTCGGATGTCTTTGCTTCTTTTTTCATCCATTCAAAAACATCCTCTGTTTTCATTTTGTGAACTTTAAGACAATAATGATCTAATCTTGAAACTATGGAAACTCTAGCTAATTTTGCAGATTCAGATCCATTGGTTTCATAAGCATCTGCGATCCATCTTTCTCTTGAATAACTATCTGTTAATTGTGGATTAATCTTTAAACTGGGTTTTTTCATAATTAAAATTTTGTATGTACGCATAAAACATTTACGAAAAAGTAACCTTTAGTAGACAACAGTAATTCGATAATCATAATTTAGTTATTTTTCCTGTTATCTCTAACACTGTTTCTGATTGATGATCTATAAAGCTTGTGAACGAATTGATCTTTTATGTTGA
>Ga0233433_10000923_pt1 | contig 30004 bp, 25 predicted proteins | sample SI_122_August201_5_FD_179868 | JGI IMG/M metagenome (GOLD analysis project Ga0233433, IMG submission 179868) | Seawater microbial communities from Saanich Inlet, British Columbia, Canada - SI_122_August2016_100_MG | ecosystem: Environmental > Aquatic > Marine > Inlet | place: Canada: British...
GGTTTGGCTGGGCAGCTTTTCACCCATGAAAATACTCCAGGGACAAGGCGAAATCCTACTGCCGGCAACCTATTTTCAGAGACTCATCCTTGATAAGCCGCTGTCGAATCAGCTCACCACCGGAACGGGCCTGAATGTCAGTGGTATATTGACCGATACCACCCTGAACCAAATCAATTTTAACCTGACACCCGCAAGCGGCGGTGATCCGATCCAATGGTTTTTCGATGTGACCGACGGGCGCTTCGACGGTAATCTGCTGCTCAACCACGGGCAGGCTGGCGAATACAATCTGGACATTTGGGTATTCAACAAAGAGACCGAATCATGGGCTTGGCTGGGCAGCTTTTCACCCATTAAAATACTCCAAGGACAAGGCGAAATCCTACTGCCGGTGGATTTTTTTTCGGGTATTGTCCTGGATGCACCTTTGAGTAACGAACTGACTATCGACCGACTCTTACTCCTTGAGGGTACCGTAGCTAATCATATCCGCAGTTTTAACTTTGAACTTGAGTCTCAGGGAAGATCCCGTTATCTCCAAGCCTCGATCGAAGATGGCCGTTTCCGCCTGCCATTGCGTTTTCACGCCAACGAATTAGGCCCAATCCAATTGAACGCGTATGCGGAATTGGTCGATGGAGGCTCTTGGCGCCTTATGGCAGGATTCCTCTTTACCGCCGTAGACCCTCCCGCACCCGATCTTCAGGTCGGTGTCCTCGCCTTGAGCCTGCTACCCGGCGAAAGCGTTATCATTCCCCTGCTTAACCGTGGTGCGCGAGATCTGGAGTTGAGTCCCCCACTAATAGAGGGACCATACGAGGTGCTGGCTTTTCCCGAAAAGATTGAAGCAGGAGGACGCGCAGGGATAGAAGTTGCTTATCGCGGCAACGGCGATCAAAGTGGCGTGTTGACCGTCGTGAGCAACGATCCGCTCCAACCCGAAGTGAAAGTGGCCCTCAGCGGTCTGCGCCCGGCACAACGAAGATTCGATTTAGCGCATTTCCAGGCTGGAAGCGATGGGATAATTTCCATTCCCTGGGATTTTTCGACCGGTCACTTTGTCGCAGCACTTTATTCGGGACAGATGACCCAGATTGACACCGGCGTAGTCCACAACTTTTCACTGGGCGGAACGGCGCCTGCTACCAAACCGGTAGCACTTAGCAGCGCGATAAACCATCGCGACGAGGTGGAAATTACCTTGCGTCGTAAGGAGCGTGAACTGGCTAATCGGATCCGTACAGAGGGATGGCGTGCAGCCAAATTGGTCCAGGCGGCTTATCAAGTGGGCGACAAGCGCAGTTTTATATTCGAAGGATGGTCCGAACGTGGCGTACCTGATGAGACGATCTTTGCGACTGCTGTAGCTGCCAATAAACGGATCGTAGCTTTCGTCCAGGATGACCTCAAAGCCAACGACGAGCATTTCAAAGGCGTCAAACTCCTGAGTAACGACGAAATCCAGCAAGCAATCGACGGATTCATCGATGACTTCGAATTGATAACCGATGTTTTTGGCGCACCTTCGGACACCGATGGAGATGGCAAAGTCTTGTTTCTATTCACTCACTTAGTCAGCGCTATCCCTGTTGGAGGATTCTACCAGGCGGCCTCGGTATTACCGATAGAAAATGGCGGCAACGGCAATAACGCAGACATGATGTTTATGAACCCCCACATCAGCCCTTCATTCATAAGTCACGTAATGGCCCACGAGTTGCAACACCTGATCAATTTTAACCAGCACGTGATTGTGCGCTCGGGCCAGGGCGAAGAGAGCTGGCTGAACGAAGGGCTTTCGCACTTGAGCGAGGATCTAATAAATAAAAGACTCACATGCTGCAATTCACACTCGGTGTCTTCGTATACCAAAGCCTTCCTCAGCCAGCCGGGAACAGCCGGCCTAATGGGAGATGCCAGCTTCAACAATGCAAAACGGGGGGCCGCCTATCTATTTGTGCGCAGTCTAGCCGATCGGTTCGGCCTAGATGTGATCCGACGTTTAACGCAAACTGGGTTAGCCGACCGAGATAATATCGAAACTGCCACTGGCGAAAAGTTCGAAAACTTACTCGCAATGTGGGGAGCACAGATTTATGTCAGCGGCAACGGCTTGGTGGACCATCCACATCTCAATTATGCTGTCGACTATCTACACACATCCCCCGGGCGTGCCTTCCCCCTACCGACCACGATCCAGTTCAGCCTGGCAAGCGGTCCCATCTCCGGAACCCTACGACCACGCGGCGTGAATTTTGTCGAAGTCCGTGGCGAGGGGATCGCCACTATAGAGATTGAAACCGAGGCGGCCGGCCAGGTCGGCGCCATCGTTCTACCTCTATCAGGAGATTTTATCCCAACGCTAACGATTCCGAATAACTTTTCGGGTGTCCTATTCGATAAGCCCCTGACGGCCATGCCCACCACCGGAACGAGCTTGAATGTCAGCGGAACGGTGACCGATACCTCACTAACTCAAATCCAATTCAACTTTACCCCCGCAGATGGCGACGGTCCGAGCAACTTTACCTTCGATGTGGTCGATGGATACTTCAATGGATTGCTTCTTTTCAATCACCAGCAGACTGGTGAATACAATCTAGATCTCTATGCCTACAACAAGGAGCCCGGATCATCGGTTTGGCTGGGTAGCTTTTCACCCGTGCAAGTAATCCAGCAAGATCATGAAGAATGCCCCTTTATCTATACTGCTGCCTTTTGCGAAACTGAAGCTTTAACAAAAGGGCTTCGTATCGGGGGTGAAGGGTATGATTTTGAGGGCGATTACGGCACAAAAGGCTGTTACGCCTACGACAGCGGCACCTATGAGGGCATCGCGTTTTTTGGAACAGGCGGAGACGCCGCCGATATGGAGGCCGAAGCACAGACAACCAATGGGCAGTACCGCGTAACCGGCCCGTGTTCAGAGGAGGATACCGCCGTTATAGAGACACGGACAACTCCAGTGCCCCAAGCCTTTGCCCTCATGCAAAACTACCCCAACCCCTTCAACAGCAGCACCGTTATCCACTTCGACCTGCCAACGAGCGATATTGTAGACCTCTCCATCTACAATATCGCCGGTCAGCAAGTCGCAACACTGGCGCAAGGCATGCGCCAAGCGGGCACGCACGTGATCAACTGGAACGGTAACGACGACAACGAACACGCCCTTGCCTCCGGCCTCTACTTCTATCGCCTGCAATCCAGTACCCAGCAACAGACGCGCAAGCTCCTACTGCTCCGCTAAACCTGCCCCATCCAGGATGTGGAATCGGTGTAACCAGATGTTGAGTAGGTGAAGAATTGTCATGACCGCTCCGATTTGCTCCTGGCAGGCTTACCTGTTTTAGCCCACTAAGGGTGAGACTTTTTGGTTTGCTAAAAAGCCTTCCGGACTGAGGTACCCCAGCCGGCGATGACCAAGCGCTATGACCATGCGAACGAGGAGCGATATGGTGCGGCTATCGAGGCGTTGGATGAAGCGGGTAAGACCGGCAGTGCCGAGGGCGTTGGCGGTGGCCAGGTGGAAGCAGATGGAGTAACTGGCGAGATCGATCAAGAGCCTTAGTCGGGATAGACCACGCCGTTGCCGTATTCGTCGGCACCGATCTCAGCTACAACGTCGCCAGTCTTGTTCTTCACCTTGATATAACCACCTTGCTCATTTTCTCGCAGAGTGAGTCTCTCAGCCCCACGATGATCATAAATAGTAACAGCCCCAGACCCCGTTATTAATTCAAGCAGCCCCACCATTGGCCTGCCAGTAGCATTGCTCAAAAACAAATGACCACCACGATTGGCTCCTGCCGAAATCTTTACGACTCCGAGACCATCATCGTTCTCAACTCTGATGTCCTTCACAATTATACGTTGCGCCGTCACGATATCGAATTCACTAACCTTCTCGCCCGTCGCCGCCATCGTCACCACCGCGCAGATCGTCACGGCCATCATCGTCAACGCCACCGTCAGGCGCTTTGTTGCGCTTCTCCAGCTGCTCAAGTCGTTGCTCCACCGTCATTGTGCTGCCTCCGTTGGGGGTAAATAAGACGTCTGTTGACGGTGCAATCTAAGACAGCGATTTCTTCTCGCCTCCTCTAACACGGGCCGGTTACGCGGTACTTCCCCTTGGCTGTCTGTGCTTCGGCCTCCATATCGGCGGGGTCTCCGCCTGTTCCAAAAAATGCGATGCCCTCATAGGTGCCGCTGTCGTAGGCGTAACAGCCTTTTGTACCGTAATCGCCCTCAAAGTCATACCCTTCACCTCCGATACGAAGCCCTTTGGCTATAGCTTCGGTTGCGCAATCGGCGGCAGTATAGATAAAGGGGCATTCTTCATCATCATCCTGGGCTTCAAATTCATTTCCACAAGCGGATAACTGGATAGTAATCGCCGCCATGGCCATCATCGTCAACGCCACCGTCAGGCGCTTGCTGCGCTTCTCCAGCTGCTCAAGTCGTTGCTCAACCGTCATTTATGCTGCCTCCGTTTTGGGGTCCGCCGACAGTATACGAAAAGCCCCCGTCGCATCCAAGTGGATGGCGGGGGCGGTGGGCGTAGCAGCAGCTACTGGCGCGGTAGAGATCACCTTGCCGGTGGCTATTGTGGCCGCGGCGTATATCATTGGTCAGGCTATGGTGGATGCGTCCGGCGATTAGGTAGGGCGCCATCTATAGATCATCTATTAAAAACAGTGCGAACATACGACAACGGTGGGATTCTGTGAGTACTGGCTACATGGGTTAGGATCTATAATAGCAGTGTTTTTACACGTTATTGGTATCTACTTGAAACGGCTGTAAATAAGGTCGCGTGTCATAGGTGAATACTTGATAGCTGGCTTAGAGGAGACAAGCGTTAGAGTAGTTTTCTATTGATCACAGGGTGTATATCAAAGATACCGGCGCGCGAAAGGTTGTGGCATGTTGTTTTGCGATAAGCGACAACCGCTCTGGAGCCAAAGATGAAATCAGGCGGCGAGATACAGCGCATCACTGATGCCGTTTATAAAGCAAAACCGCTACCCCATCTTACAGCTGATCCCCCCGTCGACCACCAACTGAATGCCCGTAATATACTTCGCCTCGTCGGAGGCCAAAAAAAGCGCCGCGCGCGCCACGTCCCAGGCGTCGCCCATATGCCCCATCGGCACCAGGGCGTCGCGTTCGCGGATCATTTGCTCGGCGTCGCCGTCGTAGCCTTCGGTGATATAGCGTTCGATTTGCGGTGTGCGCATCAGCCCGGGTAAGACGCAGTTGGCGCGGATGCCCTGGCCGGCGTATTGTACGGCGATATTTTGGGTGAGCTGGTTGACCGCGGCTTTGGCGGCCGAGTAGGCCGCGCTAGGGAAGCCTACATAGCGCAGCGAGGCGACCGAGGAGATATTGACGATGGTGCCGATGCCTTGCGCGACCATTTGCGGAAGACAAGCCTGACAGGTCAGATAGATGCTCTTGGCGTTGACGGCGAAGAGCATGTCCCAGTCTTCTTCGGCTGTTTCCTCCGGACCGCCGACGTATGGGATGCCGACATTGTTGTGCAGGATGTCGATGCGGCCATAGGCGTCTAAGCAGGAGGTGAGCATCGCGGCGACTTGGGCTGCATTGGTAACGTCGGCTTGCAAGGGGGTGCAGTCACCGCCTTCTGCCGCGATGATCGATCTCGTTTCTTCTGCTGCATCTATATTGAGATCGACAGCGAGGATCTGCGCTCCTTCGCGGGCATAGAGCACGGCGGCGGCTTTGCCATTGCCCCAACCCGGTCCGATCGAGCCGGCGCCGGTGACTAGCGCGACTTTATCTTTTAGTCTATTTCCCATATCGCTTATTTGAACACGAGAAAGCCGAAACGGTCGGGCTGTTGGCTCCAACCGTAGGTCGGCGCCCATTGCGCCGACTCGGAGATATTGGCGATGCGGACCTGGGCGAGATTGAACCCCCAGGTGTCTCCGGGTTCGACGCGGCGGTTGCGCAGTTCAGCGATGGGCACTTTGAGTTCGAAGCTCCAGAAGGTCTCGGCGACTAGGGCGGCTATTTTGATATCGGTGGCGTTCCAGTCGAAATCGACTTCGGGAAATCCGTCAACCAACTCATAGTGGATGTCGTCGAAGGCGCCGAGGCTGTTGACATCCAATTGGTAATAGGTGCGCGAGTCGTGGTCGGTGTCGAGATAGATCTCGACGCAGTCGTCACGCCATATGCCGTCGTCGCGCCGGGTCCTTTCTGCGCTCAGGTTGTCGGTGCGCGGTTCGTAGCCTTTGACACCGATATAGAGCGTCTGTTGGTGGTAGCCGATATAGGCTTCGGATTTGCCTTGCGCCGGATAGGCGTTCATCCGCTGCAGTAGTTGGTAGAAGCGGGTTAGTGGCTCGACCTCGGACCAGACCGCCTCGTCGAGGTCGCCGTCGATGATCGGCGCTTTGTCTAGCCGCGTCGCATAGGCGATAAGACCGACCCGGTCGATCAAGTCGAGCCCCTTTTGCGGTTGGCCGTTTTCATGATAGAACTTGCCGAGCTGGAAATTGATGTTGGGGCTTTCCGGCACAAGCGCCAACGCGTCGATCAGCTGTTGCTCGGCGGCGTCGAGGTTGCCAGTCAGTAGGCTTTTGCGGGCCTGCATGGCCATGGCCTCGGCGATATTCTCCAGCCATTCCTGCTTGGCGGCTTGCAGCGAGTCGTCTTCGGTCTCTACGGCTTGCAGCGCACGGGTGAAGCGCGGCACTTGTTCAGCGCTGATCACCCGGCGAACGTCTATGGTGGGGTTATTGCTGTTGATCGTCTCTATACTCATCATCACAAAGGTTCTGAGCGTTTCGAGTTGGACGCGCGCATCGGTTTCTTTTTCAAAAGCCGCAAGCAGGTAGTCGATCGCCTCGTGGTCGCCCACATTGCCCAGGACTCGGGCGCAAGCGGCGCGGACCTCCGGTGTAGGGTCGGCCAGGCCCTCTACTAGTCCCTCAAAGGCCCCTGGGCTTTTTTCACGCAGGTGGAGGCGGTAGAGTGCTTCGACAAGATCGACGCGCGCGCGCACCGGGTGTTCGTGGTTGCGGATCGCCGCTATAATCGGCGCGACCGCGTAGCCCTTGGCCATATTGAGAGAGATCTTGGCCTCTTGCCCGGCATCGCCGCCTTGGATCAGGGCGGCGATATCGCGGTCGACGGGGTCGCCGCAGCCGATTGTGAGGAAGAAGCCAAGCGCAATAACTGTAGCGCTAGGTGGGATGTACGAATAATCGTGCAGACGAATGCCTCCTAGTTGGCGGGGTTAGTCTGCACTGAAAGAAGGGAGCTAGATCGACAATGACAAGCGGATTTACTGCTGTCGCGCGTTGACCTGCAAGTCCCACTCCTGCCAGTAGTATTTGAGCGGATCGTCCGCCGCCCAGCCGGAGTAGATATCGGTCCAGTCGGTAAAGTGCATATGCGGTTCGAGCGAGTCGTCGCGCACGGAATGGCTTTGGGGTTGGTAGCGGTAATCGAGCGAGATGCGCAGTCGGTCCTCGCTCTCGTTGTCTTGGCCCTGGTGGGCGGTGAGGCTGTGGCAGATCAGCACGTCGCCGCAGGCAAAGTCACCGCAGGCCCATAGCGTTTCTTCGTCGAGCACAACAGCGTTGCCGCCGGCACCGGTGGCCTTCACGGTGTCGAGCTTGCCGAGCGTATGGGAGCCGGGCGCCACCGCTAGGCTGCCTAAAGAGGCCGGGCAGTCACCGGCGGGGATCCAGGCCGTCCATGTTTCGTCGGTACCGCCAATATAAAGGTTATCTTGGTGCGGCGGGGTGGTGTGCGCGACGGCGTTGGGAAAGATCACGCGGCAGATATTGCGTGCGTGCGGCAGAACCTCTTCGTCGAAGAGCTTTTCGAGCATGGTAATGATCGCCGGATGCAGGGCTAGGGCGTTGAAGGCGCGCAGTCGCTGCACATCGGTGTAGAAATTTCTCCACTCCGGCGAGGCACTTTCGATAAAGAGGCAGCCTTCTTTCGATACGCCGTCCATCAAAGACATGTCTTCGGCGAGCCAGCCGTGTTGTTGGCAGACTTCGAGTATTTGACGGCGCAGGTCTAGTACGGATTCACTGTCGAGCAACGAGCGGAAGAACAGATAGCCTTTTTCGGTGGCGCGTGCGCGCAATGCTTCGGGGGTGTCGAGCAGTAGTGTCGAATCAAGGAAGGGCTCGACGTTTCGCATGGTCTGGTGTGCCATCTGGCTATTCTCCGTCTTTGTGTCTGAACTGGTGCAGGGACTGGATATATTCCTCCGAGAGCCCGTGTTCGGTCGCTCCCTGGATGACGGCGTTGAGGTATTCCTCCGAGGGGGGGTAGTGGTGCCCGTCGTCGAGGCGGGAGAAATAGGTCTCGACCCCTTCGAGCCCAGAGATTTTTATGTTCGCCCGTCGGTATTTGGTGCCTTCGTTCTCGTAGCGGTCCATACGGGCGAAGTCATTTTCGGTCATCTCGTAGACGATACCCTCGACATAGGCATCCTTGTTGCGGCGGATACTGGCGACACCCATACCGCCGCGGGTGAAGGAGATCATTGGAAAACAGAGCTCGTAGCCGTCGATGCGCACGGTGGCGCGGAAGCGGGCGTCGGGGCAGCGCGCCTGCATCTGGCTCTGCAGCATATTGGAGCCAAAGGTGAAATAGAGGAGGTCGGCCATCAGTCGGTTTCTTTCGGTTGGGGGAGCGCGATATTAGACATGCTTTCGTAGACCTTGGCCACGGCCGAGTCGTCGAGTCGACCCATGCCCATTGAAGTGGCCATGGTGAAGAGTTGGCTGGCGGCGGTAGCCATGGGCAGGGGGAAGTGCTCGTTGGCGGCTTTTTCCTGCACGATATGCAGATCCTTGACGAAGATATCGACCGCGCTGTGCGGTGTATAGTCGCCGTCGAGGATGCGCGGGACTCGATTTTCGAACATCCACGAACAGCCGGCCGAGTGCGTTATGACTTGGTAGAGCTTCTGCGGGTCGAGCCCGCACTTGATGCCGAAGGACATCGCTTCGCTAGCGGCGGCGATATGCACGCCGGCCAAAAGCTGGTTGATCATTTTAAAAGTCGAACCCGCTCCGGCTGAGTCGCCGAGCCGGTGCACGGTCTCGGCGATGGCGTCGAGTACGGTTGCGGCGCGCTCAAAAGCCTCGGGTGCGCCCGAAGCCATGATCGAAAGCTGGCCTTCGGCCGCTTTGGCGGCGCCGCCGCTGATCGGCGTGTCGAGATAGAGGATGCCGTGCTCCTCGAGGCGCAGCGCACAGCGCCGGGCGAAGTCGGGTGGCACGGTGCTGCAGCCTAAGACCACGGTACCCGGGTCGAGGTTATAGGCGACGCCGTCGTCTTCGAGCAGTAGCTCTATATCACCGCTGTCCTGGCCGAAAATCACACTCTTGGCCTGTTCGTCGTTGACGACGACTACTAAGACGGCATCGCAATCGGCGTCGATCTCGCCAGGGGAGGAAACGGATATACCGCCTGCGGTTGCGAAATCGCGGAGGATTTGTTCGTTGAGGTCACAGCCAATGGTCTCGAACCCGGCGCGCAATAGTGTTTGCGCGATGCCGAGGCCCATGGAGCCGAGGCCGACGACGGCTACTTTCTTGGTCAAGCGGCTTCCTTTCGCCTCTATAGGCGATAAACGCTAAAAAACATGGACCTTACACTATAGAACGGGTGTGGGCGCCGCGCAAGCGTTTTGGTCTGTTAATCAAGATAGGGATGTGAAGGCGCGTTTGGCAAAATATTGATTGTATGGGCAGAATCCTCAGGACTAGGTGCGTACGGGCAGATGGAGGGGATGTCCGTGCTCATTCTCAGATCACATCCTGTGGAATGGGGGACTGGTCGCGACGGCGCCCCGAGGGGGTGATGGCCCGGGAGACTAAAAACACCCGGAGTAGCGCGGCGAAAAAGACGGCACGAGTAAGCGAGCGCTGTCAGCCGCGCCCCCACGACCAGACCTTGCGCACTGCGTTTAAGTTCGTCTACTTATTCGCCACAGTAAATTCGAAAGAATAAAGACTCGTCTGATTGAGATGAAAAATGAGGCGGACGGGTTTGTTCCACAGCCTTCGTAAGTCGCCCTTCCAATGCACAGTGTGCCAAGTGTCGTCGCCGCTTATCGGCGTGCAGTCGTCGGCGGAGAAGCCCGCGTAGGCTTTGAAGTCCGGATCGAGGATCTCGACGCGGATAAAGCCGCCGTGCACATCAGCGTTGATATGCAATTGCTCTCCTTCAAAGACGAACTGCCGAGTAATGACGCGGCCACGTTCATACACCGGTTGTAGTCGGGCCCAGCCGTCTTCGCGTAGGATCAGCGTGCCGATTGAGCGGTTGCGCGTCGGCCATTGGCCATGAGCTTGGTCGAGGGCTTGCCATTCGGCTCTGGCCCGTTGGAAGTCGGCTTCGGGTACGATATTGAACCCGAAGGGTTTGTCGAACCAGTGTTGTTTGTCGGGTGAGGCGAGATAGGGGATATGGATATTGCCGTCATAGAGGAGCTGTCCGGCTACGGTGGGCGTGAGAAATCCGTAGTCGGAACTGCCGGGGCCGCGGTTGTCGACCCAGGGGCCGGGGCCGCCGACTCGGCTCCAGCGCTTGCCGTCGCGGCTGGCGTAGAGGCCGAGGTGGGCGTGGGCGTGGTCGCGCCAGTTGCGGCCGTCTTCGGTGCTCCACAAGGGCTCGGCCATAAATTCGCCGACGATGCCTAAATAAAGCCCGCCGATTTTGCGCACCGACATATCGTGGAATTCGAGATGCGGCGGTAAATTGGGTTCGTCGTCGATGCTGAGCACGACCTCCTTGGGCGACCATTCGATAAAGTCGGCGCTCTCCTGGCGGCCGACTTGGCGTTTGCGGTAGAGGAAGTTCCAGTGGTGCGAGTACTGGCTGTAGGCGATCCATTTCTGTATCGACTCGTCCCAGATGACGCGCTGGTAGTGGTGGTGGCGATAGGGCGTGTCGGCGCTGATCTCGGTCCAAGCGAGGCCGTCGGGCGAGGCGAGCACGGTGGACATTGTGGCCTTGCCCGCGGCGCGCGCCCGGTCGTGCGGATTGTAGACCATTAGGTATTTGCGTGCGGGGTCGGTTTGATCGCGGTTGAGGACCAAGCCAATATGGTGGCCGGAATCGTGCAAGACGATATTGGTGGCGGTGTGTCCTTCGAAGGGCAGGCCCTTGTCGCTGAGCATTTTTTCCCAGTGCAGACAATCGTCTGATTCGGCGTAACAGAGCGCCATGCCGCTGTCGCCAAAGGGATCGTCGCCTATAGATTGCACGTACCAGAGTTTGAACTTGCCGCTGTCGGGGTCTTGCAGCGCGGCGACGGGATGCGGTTTTACGCGGTCCTCCCAGGGCAGGTCGCCGAATTCGAGTATTGCGGTCTCCGGGCGTTCGGGTGTGGGGAAGACGCGTTCGACGCCGTCGAGGTGGTCGAGGATAAAATTGTCGACGAAGAGCTGGCGTTCGGTGCCGATGTGTAGAGAGGGGATATCGTAATCGGTCGGGATATAGGGGTAACAGCGCTCGTCTGGCGGGCGCTCACCGGCGCGGGTCTCGGCGATTTTGCGCGCGGTGTCGAGTGACTCGGTGGGTTTTTTCTTTTCGGGTGGAGTTGTCATCGTTTACCATCCCTTCCACGAACCGTCGGCGTGACGGTACTGGCGATAGGCCATCGGCTCGTAGGGCAAGGTAGAGATATCGGCTTCTTTGACTTCGACGCCAAGACCGGGCGCGTCGGAAAGGGCGATATAGCCGTCTTGGACCTGCCAATCGTGTTCGACATAGCTGTCGTAGATCGAGAGCCAGAAGTGGTTGGTCTCCTGGATGAGGAAGTTATTCATTAGGGCGTCGGCTTGCAGGGTCGCCGCGGTGCACAGCGGGCCGCCGGCGTTGTGCGGGGCCATCAGCATCTGTTCGGCCTCGGCGGCTTGCGCGATGGCCAGCAGGCCCGTCAGGCCGAAGCAGTGGGTGAGGTCGGGTTGCAGATAGGCGCAGGCGCGTGCCGTGATTAATGGTTGGAACTGGTCTAAGGTGAAGAGCTTCTCGCCGGTGGCGATAGGCACGGGGCTCTTATGCGTCACTTCCAATAGCGCTTCGACCGACCCGGTTTTAACCGGTTCTTCCAAAAAGAGCGGACGGTAATCAGCGACGCGCCGGGCGAACTCGATGCTCATTTCAGGCGTCGGGCTGCCGTGCGCGTCGAGCAGGATGTCGAAGTCGGTGCCGACCTCGCGGCGCATCGCCTCGACACAGGCGACGGAGTGTTCGATGGCTGCAGCATCCATCGGCCAGGTGCGGTTTTCGAGGGGATTGCCTTTGACCCCAGCGAAGCCGAGTGCCTTGGTGTGCCGAGCGCCGGCGGCGGCTTCTTGCGGTGAGGCGAAGGAGCCGCCATTGCTGTAGACGCGGATCTTGTCGCGGCGCTTGCCGCCCAAAAGCACGTGCACCGGCACGTTCCAGGCTTTGCCGGCCAAATCGTGCAAGGCGGTGTCGATGGCGGCGATGGCGGTGCCGAAGACGGGGCCGCCCTTCCAGGGCAGACGGTTTTGAATATCCTCGCTGAGCTCCTTGTATTGCATCGGGTCGCGACCGACCAACAGCACGTCCCACTCTTTGAGCGTGGCCTCGACGGCGGGCACTAGCCACTCGCCGCTACCTTCGCCCCAGCCGCTGAGGCCGGCGTCGGTCTCGATCTTAAAGAATAACCAGGCTTTGCTGGTGCTGGAGATCAATTCGCCGGTGTATTCGTCGCTGAGCGTTTGGCCGGTGGGCACGCTGAAGGCATAGGTCTTGGTTGCGGTTATTTTCATCGTCTGTTGATTCGCCTTTGACAAAGTGTGCGGATATATTACCCTTCTGGCCTAGAGGATGCAAGCAAAAGGAGCGTTTTATGACGGAACCGACGGAACAACAACAAAGACAGTGGGACGCGCAGGGTTATCTAGTGCTTGAAGAGGCGATAAGAGGCGATGAATTGGGCCGATTGCAACAGGCCTTTGACCATTGCGCCGCCGCCTGCAAAGACGATTGGCTGGATGGCATAGCCAAGGGCGATTCGACGCCCACCTATTTCGACATTCCGAATCCATTGGAAAGAGACGAGATCTTTATCGATCTAGTCGACCACGAAAGTTGGTTTGGTATTTTGCAGCGTTTTACCGGCGGCGAGACCCTGTTTCTCGGCCCGCAGGTGCGCTCGGTGCCGCCCTGGCCGTTGAGTTATACGGGTTGGCACCCGGACGTGGGGCCGACGAACCCGCTGCATATCAAGGTGCAGATCTACATCGAGGATGTTGCGCCAGGTACGGGCGAGTTCGGGTTTGTGCCCGGCAGCCATAAGATCGGCAGTGGTCCGTACGAGCGGCCGCAATTTCAAGAGAGCATGCCGGGGCACATAACCTTTCCGGGCAAGGCCGGTACGGCAATTATGTTCAACTCGTATGGCTGGCACACGGCGATGGACAATGGCGGTTCGGTGCGCAAGTCGATTATCTTGATTTACGAAAAACGCACCCCCGAAAAGGTCAAGCCCGAAGCGTTCACCGCGATTGAGCAATACTGCACGAGCCGAGAGCGCCGGGCGCTTTTTGGGTTGGAGGTGTAATATGGTCCGCATCGACGCGCACTTGCACGTGTTCGCGAAGCAGTCGAAGCAGTTTCCGCGCGAGGCGTCGGCTTTGGCGCCGGCCGATCGCGAGGAGACGGCGGAAAAATTCCTCGCGCATATGGACGCACAGTCTATCGACCAGGCGATGTTGGTGCAGATCGGCGGCGCTGAAATCACCGAACATGCCTATTTGCGGCATTGCATCGATACGTATCCGGATCGTTTTCTCGGCATTGCTTTGGTGCCCGGCGACTGCGCCGAGCCGGAGGCGCATATGGACGCGTTGGCGGATAAGGGGGGTATCGTGGGTTTCCGCCTCGGGTCGTTGGGTGGGCCAAGGGATCCTTTTGCGCAGATCGACGTGCGCGAGTTCAGCAGTTACCGGATTTGGAAACACGCGGCCGAGCGCGACTATGTGCTGTGGCTTTATGTGCAGGCGGCCGACGCGCATCTGATCGCCCATATGGTCGACGCTTTCCCGCAGGTGCGGGTGGTGCTGAACCATCTTGGCATGTGCCCGGGACAGGGCAAGTTTTCAGTTGATGAATGGGGCCGACCTAAGATCGAGACGCCGGCGTATAGCCCGGCTTTCCATACGACCTGGCGGCTGACGCGCTACGAGAATGTAGCGGTGTTGCTCTCGGGGCAATATGCCTTCAGCAAGGAGGCCTTCCCCTATCGCGATCTGGTGGGATGGCACGAGCGGTTGTTGCGCGACTTTGGCTCGCGGCGGTTGATGTGGGCGACGGATGCGCCGTGGATTTACGAAGAACCGGGGTATGGCGAATATACGCGGGTTATCGACGAGTTGTTGCCGAGCATCAGCGAGCAGGAACGGGGCGATATTATGGGGGGGACGGCGTCACGGTTTTTGCGCTTTCCGAAGCGGGAGGATCGCTAGATATCGGGGTGCGTCTCGCGCTGCAGTTTGCGGGTCTGCCTTCGGGCAAAGCTAAGGCGGCTAGCTTGCGGTAGGTCGGGTAGGCGGCGCGGCAGAGCCACCTTAACGGGCGGTGGGCGCGGGGCGATATAATTTAACCTTAAGGCCTTTGGGAGGCTTTACCCTGCGGTAGACCCGCAAACCTTCGCTGCTGTGGGGGGATTGTTGGTTATTCGTCTTTGTCGAGATCGCCGCCGTGCGTCCTATGGTGGCTGGGCGCACTAGCGGCGATAAGGTTAAGTGGAACGCAGGGCGAATAGATCGGCATCCTGCAGGACGAAACGCAGGCGCACGTTTTGGCCCTTGAGGGCGGAAAAGTCAGCGGGCCAGGCCGCATCCAGCTCGTCGCCAAAGAGCGGCTCGGAGTCTTCCAGGGCGAACCCTTCAATTATCCGGCCTTCCGCGTCTTGTACTTCGATGCGGATTGAGCCGATGGCGGAGGTGGCGTAGTTGAGGCGTAGGGCATCGCCGGTGAGTGTCAACGGCTTGCTGGTGAATTCGCCGCCGTGGTAGCCGGCGCGCACCGAGGCGAAACCGTGCGGGCGCACGGCGAGTCGCTGCAGCCTGTTACTAGCCCATCCGTAGTGCGAGGCCGTGTAGAGCGACCACTCGTCCGCGGTCTCAACGATACCGACGGCGGGCGTCTGGTTGCGGTGGGTCCAGTTGCGCGTTTCGGGGCCGGCGCGTAGCCAGGCTTCCATAAAGGTGCGGTCCCAGTGGGTGCCGTCGCGGCTGCTCATAAAGACGGCGTCGGAAATGCCATCGCCCGGATAGTCCATGCCCTCGGTATTTTTTGTGCGGTCGGGCACGAAGCGCATGGGAAAGGAGAGCAGGATCTGCTCGGCGCCGGGGCAGGGCAGTGTGGCGTTGGTGTAGAAGTGTTCGAGGGGGATGCCGTCGTCGTAGCGGTGCGGCACGGGTTCGGACCAGTGGATAAAGTCGTCGGAGGTGCAACTCTGGATAGCGCGGATACCCTGGCCCGGCCCAGCACTCTCGTCTAGGTAGCGACTGAAGAGGCGATAACATTCCGCGTGCGGGTCCCACAAGGCGACATTGACGGAGTCGAACTTGCCTTTGACAGCCAAAGGACCTTCGCTGACCGGCGACCAGTGGAGGCCGTCGGCCGAAGAGAAGCCGTGCAGGTTGTCCTTGTCGGAGCCGCCGACAGCTTTGAAACGCTGGTCGAGTGGGGCGTTGGGGTCGATGAAGACGCAGAAGTTGTGGGCGGCGTATTGGCGCAGGATGAGGTTGTTGTTGGTGTTGCCCTCGGCCTGGAGCAGCCCCAGATTCGGTCGTTCGAAGTGGATGCCGTCTTCGCTGATGAGCAAGTTGGTGGTCTGTGTCTCTTTCCAGCCGTCGGGCAGGTCGCGGCCGACGGGGTGGTAGCCGCGATAATAGATCAACACCCGGTCTTGGTCCTGGATCACGTTGAAACAGGCGGAGCAAGCGTTCTCGAGCGGTTGCTCTACCGAGAGGACGATATTCTTGCGCTCGGGCGGGTGTAGGTGCAGGCGCGCGTTGGCTAGATCCTCAATTAAATAACGATCGATAAAAAGTTCGCGGCGTGCGCCGATTTCAATGCTCATAACGTCTCGTTTCTCAGGATGCGGCAAGAGTCTGGCGATAGGGCTCAAGGTCGATGCCGGGTATAAAGTCGGCCAAAAGCTTGATAGTCCCTTCGGTGTAATAGGGGTGGCCGGGCTCGGGGAAGCCGAAGAGCGAACGGACGCGTGGGGTAGTGCGGGTGAACAAGGGCAGCATATGCTCGCGTTCGCCGTAGATGAAGGGGTTGGCGAAACGCGTCCAACGGTCGTTGTCTCGGCGGCACATCGACAGGGTCCAGAGGGCGCGCTGCACGCGCTTGTCGGCGAAAGGTTGGGCGGCGTGGACTAGATACGAGGAGTAGAAGACGGCCGAGCCGCGTTTGCCGACGGCGGGCGCGGGTTCGGCCAATTCGGTGGCTTCGCGCAAATCTGTAATGGAGCCGCCGCTGGCGTTGCCTGCGGCTAGTGCGCGCAGATAGGCCTCGTGCGCCAGTTTGTGCGAGCCGGGGATCATCATTATCGGCGCACCGTCGTCTTCAACATCGTGTAGGTAGACGCCGGAGTTGACGTAGTCGAAGCGGCCAACTTCACCGAAGGGCGGCAGCAGGCAGTTGGTATTGTGGTCAATATGATAACCCTGCCAGGGGTGCTCGGAGTGGCGCTTGTCGGTGGGCCCCGAACGCAGGAAGAGATGCGCGTTGCAGTAGCTCGCCTGGTCGCCGAGGCACTGTTCAAAAATATCGAGATAGGCTTCGTTTTCGATTAGGTCGTCTAGCGCGTCGGCCCCGGTCGGAAATTGCGATCGGCCCGTTTCGTGGTCGTGGGAGGTGGTGAAGCCGTCGGAGGCGGCCTCGGCCTGGCCTGCGTCGCAGTCGGCGAGCCAGGCGTCGAAGGGTTTGCCGTAGAAGGTCTGGTCCATGGCCGCTAGGGCGGGGTCCATTTCTGCGTCCGAGAACAGATCCGGGACGATGATATAGCCGTCGCGGTGGAACTGTTCGAGTTGTGCAGGGGTCAGGCTCATCGAGTGTTCTCCTGTTGAATGCATCGGATACGGGTGATTGGCGTCTGAGTCTGTGGTCTGTACATGTCGATGACTAAGGCGGGACCGGATCATCAATCCTCGGCAGTGCGTCGTCTCCCCGGCTGTGCCTGTTAAAGAAATTCCAAATTACATCGCGGCCAAAAGCAGGCCAGACGTGGCCCCCTTGCCAGCCGCATGATACCACTTCGGCACCGGTCGCGCAATCGGCACGTTGCTCGCAGCGCATGCTTTTTATGCCGTCGGCGGAGGTCGGGTAGGGCGTCGTTTGCGTAGCGCAATGCTGTGACGTTTTATCGGCCCACTTACCGACCACGTCGTCGATGGCCTCGTAGAGGTAACCGTCCGAACTCTGTTTGCCGTCGACCCGCACATAGATGTCGTTGTCGCCGTGGATGTGCATCAGCGATATGGGCAATTCGGGAGCGCAGTTAAAGCCTTTGGCCAGAGTGCCGGCGACGGGGGCGATTGCCGCGAAGCGATCGGACATCGCGCAGCCGAGCCGGTGCGCGAGCATGCCGCCATTGCTCATGCCGGTAGCGTAGACCCGGTCGAGGTCAATGCACAAAGTGTTTTCCAGCGAGTCGAGCAATGCGGCGACAAAGGCGAGGTCGTCGTGGCAGGTGCACCAGTTGCAGTGATCAGGCGTGCCGCATTCGGGGGGGAAGGGGTACGGGTAGGCGTCAGCGGCGCAGATCGGACCTGCGGGGCCGGGCGAGGCGTTGCAGGCGAGGTCGTTCCACGAGGTGATGACGGTGCCCGCGCTATCGAAGAAGGTTGCCTGTGGGTAGACCGCTATATAGCCGTGTTCGTCGGCGTGTGGGCTGAATTGCATACTCTTTTCGGCGCTGGCAGAAGTGCCGGTATAACCGTGGAAGGCCAGCAGCAAGGGGGTCGGTGTGTCGGTGTGGTATCCGGCCGGAAGGTGCAGGCGATAGGAACGGGCGAGTGCGTCGACCAGGATGTCTCGTTCGGCGGTTTGTCCTGGTTGGTCTGCAGGTGCTAAGCCGCATCCGGTGCTCGGCATGAGGGCTCTACTCGGAATAGATCCGAATAGAAGGGCGATCGTTATGATATAGAGCTTATTCATTGTGGTAATCTGCATAACCTTAGCTGGGTGCAACCCTATGGGATTGCGGTTGGGGGCCAATACCACGGCGAAGTCGCAGACGCCGCAGCCGGATAGAGTGAGGTGGGCTACTTTTCGACTTCGTCGAAGAGTGATGGAAAGAACCGGTGCGGGTCGGCGGGTTCGCGGAACAGGATTTGCTGTCGCGCCGTCAGATCGATACCAGCCGGGGGCTGTACGCGTTTGTTGGTCCAGGCGATTTGCGATACGCAGTATTTGTAGAGCAGCGACCGCCGGTCGTGCGGTCCTTGCCAACTCGCGGTACTGTGCGTCAGCGACTCGGTGAACAGGATGACCGAGCCGGCAGGTGCAGGGGGGATCACGACACAGGGGGCTGCTTCGAGGTCGTCCTGTATTTTTTGCGGCATTTTGAAATTGCTTTTGTGCGAGCCGGGTATACAGCAGAATCCGCCGTGGTCCGGGCCGGTGTCGGCCAGGCTCCAGGCGACGACGACGAAGCCGTTGGCGAGTTCATTCTCGGGCGGGCGGTAGTGGACGCCGGGTTGGGCGCCGGAGGTAAACGACGAGGTGCCGTAGTCCGAGTGCAGTTGCCCTCTGCCTTCCCCCTTGCTCATATGGATGCCGTAGAGGCGGTCTAAACGGAAACAATCACCCAGGCGAAAACGCAGGACGGGCATGGTCGCGGCATGGTCGAGTAGGTCGCAGAAGGGTTGGCCCCAGCCTAGGAAGCCGGAGCCTTCCGGCGCGGCGCCGAAGCGGTTGCCTTTGGCGGTTTCGGGTAGGTTCTGTTGGTCGAGTAGCGCGTTTAAAGCAGCGACTTCGGCGGGGGTGAGGACGTTTTCTACGACTAGGTAGCCCTGGAGGTCGAAGAGGTATTGTTGCATTTCTATGTCGTTCATGAGGGCCTTTTGCAGCCGTGCTGCGGGAGGACGGGCAGGGAAAGTGCATACCTTGTCGCTCATTCTCGCCGACCATTCCTGGTCGGCTCGGGGGACTGCAAAGTCGCTCTCGGGGTATACCCTTCCCCTGCCCTCAGTGTTATTGCCGTTTACGTTAGGATACGGATTTCATTGACCTAGAGACTACTAAAGAAACAGTATTGGCAGGATCGCTTTGTTTGAGATAATAATCTTCTGCCACCTTCCAATACTGGATCGACTCGTCCGATTTTTCGCCGCGTTGACACGGATTTTCCGGCCCCGCCGGGTACCGTCAAGCGCGACGAATAGATACTGCTCCGACCCTAACTAAAATTCAAGCTGCGAAAATAGATCGCTAATGTTCACGATCTATATGCATGCCCACAGGTTGCTCAGCCCGGCCACACTTCCGTGGCCACGCGCAGGAAGTTGCCGCCGATAATTTTGCGGATATCCTCGTCGACATAACCCCGCTGTACCAACCCGACGGTAAAGAGCGGCCAGTTGGTCCAGGCCAGACTCTGGATTTGCCGTTCTTGTTTCCATATTGGCGAGAATAGGGGGTCGTCTTCCGGCCACAGCGCTTCCCAACGGGTGCGTGCGGGGCGTCCGGCCGGACGCTTTTCGTCGAGGACACCCGCGGCGACATAGGGGCTGTCGGTGCCGATCGCGACATGGTCGGTGCCATAGCGGTCGGCGATATAGTCGATGTGGTCGAGCAGGGCGGCGATATCGCCGCTTTTACCCAGGAAGGCCGGGATATTGGTGATGCCGATCAGCCCGCCGCTATCGACGATGGCACGGATCACATCGTCGTTTTTACAGCGGCAGTGCGGGGTGAGTTCCCAGGCACCCGAGTGGCTGGCGACGACGGGTTTCTGCGAGGCTTGTGCCGCTTCGAGGCTGGTCTGCTGTCCCGAATGCGCGACGTCGATGATGACGCCGACGCGGTTCATCTCGGCGATGGCGGCATGGCCGAAATCGCTCAGGCCGGCGTTGGCCAGTTCGCCGCAGCCGTCGCCGATGGCGTTGCGCCTGTTGTAGGTTAAGTGCATCATGCGGCAGCCGAGTTGGTAGAAGATGCGGATATAGCGCAGCTCCTCTTCCACCGAGATATGGTCCCCGGGTAGCGGTACGCCATTGCAGCTCATATAGAAGCAGTGCAGGCCCTGCTCCTTGGCGGCGATGATGTCGTTGGGTTTGGTGGCGCGCAACAGCAGGTCGTCCATGCTGTCGTTGAGGTAGGTGTAGCGGGCCAGGCGCTTGATCAGGCGCTCTGGGGCGTTGCCCTCTTCGCCGGCGTTTTGCAGGATGCAGGTGACGCCGGAGGCTTCCCAGGCTGCGTGGTATTCGCGTCGCAGATCGGGATCTGTCGCCCAGCGGGTCATGATCATATCCTCGTTGAGGTCTTGTACTTCGAGGGCGGAGGCGCCGGATTCGATCGCAGCGGTTAGTGTGTCGATGTCGGTGGTGGCGCGGAAACCGAGGCCGTAGGTTTCGATGACGACGGAATCGCGGTGCAGTTCGAGCCCGTGCTCTAACTCGCTAGGAGTCGGTTTGAGAATATCTAAGGCGACGTCGCGGGCGTGCTGGATGCGGACTGCGGCGTTTTGCGTGGGCATTTTCGTTGATTCTCCTGTGTGGTGCGGTTTTGGTGAGGGCATGCGCGAGGTAGAATAACCTTTTATATTGTCGGCCTCAAGTGGTTCCTAGCCGATCGCGTTATCCCATACTGTGGGGAAATTCGATCAGCGAACGACGCTTTCAACGCACTTCGCCGAGCGATTTTCTGCGCATCGGTGTGATTACCGGCCCCGGTGGGCACACCGATGGTGTCTTTGTGGGGAGAAGATGAACGCGCCGGGTGGGGCAATGCGTAGCACGGGTCTGCTGCTGACGCATGCTTGGTGCCTCAATCCGGATGTCCGTGCTGGAAGCTGGCGGGGCGATGGTGCAACGGGAGGTGTTGGAGGGCTGGGAGTCGCTGCGGCCGGGGCCGACGCTAATGCAAGACGGGCAGCCGATCGATGACGCGTTTAACTTTTCCTATAGCGATCCACTCGTCGCCGCGGCCGGCGGGCGAGTGCGGTGCGGCGTGATCGGAGAGGCCCCAGTGGATGACATACCGTAGCCTATTTTTTCAAAGCGGGTGATGCGCGGTACAGGGGCGGGGATGGCCATGTAAAAACCTCCTTGAACGGTAGGTTTTTTAGAGATCGTATTCGGGATAGAGTTTGCGCCCTAAATTCTTAAACTGCCCCTCCAGCGTCGCGGCCGAGTGCACTGCCGGCTCGGAGACCACGTAGATATTCCCTGCGAAATGCTCGAAGCCGGCGCGGAAATGCGCTGATGACTTGACGCCGATATAGCGCATCTGGCGCGGGTCGAGATCCATCGTCAGTGAGAAGGCGATGCCGAAGGGTTGCTCGCGGCGGCTGACCAAGAGCACGTGTACGCCGTCCTGCACGATATAGGCGGAGGGCCCCATGGTGCTTTTTAGACCGCGGTTTCTGGGGCCTTCGTAGGTGAAACCGCCGTCGCTTAAGGTCACGACCTGCGCTTTCATTGGCACGGGCTTACCCTGGAGCGGTGTGGATTTGGCGCCGACGGTTAATTCCAATTCTGCGCCGACACCTGCTTCTTGGCACAGCGCGACGGCTTCGGCGTCGACGATATAGAGGATGCAGGCGTCTTGCAGCCCCGCGTCGAGGAAGGCCTTGAGCATGCCGGTGCTGTCACCGGGGGAGCCGCCGCCGGTATTGTCGTCGCGGTCGGCGAAGATAATTGGGTATTGGCCGGCGGCCTCGCCGGTGGGCAGGGCTTCGGCGGTGGAGGGCAGATGCAGTTGCCAGTCGGCACGGCAATCCCAGATATAGGCGGCCAGCTCGTCGGCCAGAGACTGCGCGATCGCCTGGTCATTGTCAGTGGCGATATAGACGGAGGCGCCCATATGGGGGATGTCGGCGAGCGGATAGCCGATGGCGATCGAACCGCAGATTACGCCGGGTCGGCTTTCGATCTCGTGCAGGTATTCGATGGCCTGGCGCATTGGAGGGTAGGCGGTGACCTGGTTCATACCCCAGACCAAGGGAATCTGTGTTAGGGCTAGCGTGGGTTTGAGACCTTCTTGCAGGATACGGCGCATTACGTCGGCGCATTCTTTGGCGCGATCTTCCTGGTCGATTTCGGGGTAGGTCTCGTGACCGATGATAACATCGGCCATCTCGACCATTTGCGGCGACATATTGGCGTGGATGTCGAGTTGGGCGAGGATCGGGATGTCGGTGCCTACTAGTTCGCGTACTGCTTTGAGGATATGCCCCTCGGCGTCGTCGATGCCCTCGGCGACCATCGCGCCGTGCAGGTCGAGGAATACTCCATCGATATCGGAGATCTGCCCCATGAGCGTCAGCATGTCGTCGAGGATTTCGTCGAAGATCGCGCGCGGTGTCGGTCCGGAGGGCTGCGCGTTGGCGAAGATCGTCGGGATGAGTTCAAAACCATGCGCTTCGCAACCGGCGAGAAAGCCGCCGACCGCGGTATTGGCGCCGCGGAAGAAGTCGAGCACGTCCTGGCCGGTGCGATAGCCGAAGCGCTGGTTGCGGTAGCTGGGCCAGTTCGTTTCGACGGTGGTGAAGGTGCTCGACTCATGGGCGATCGAACCGGTGGCGATGCGCATGGTCTTTAGTCTCCGCTTAATAAGCTCGCCGATTCGGCGTCGAGATAGATCGAGGTGTCGTCGTGATTTTGCAGAATTGAGGCCGGCACGAGGTTGCTCACTTCGCCTTCGAGCGTGCCTTTGACGGCTTGTGCCTTGCGGTCGTCGGGTACGGTAAGGATGACCGTCTTCGACTTGAAGATCTGGCGGATGCCCATCGAAATGGCTTGGCGCGGGACGTCGTCGATCGTCGGGAACCAGCCTTCCCCCATCTGTTGTTTGCGGCAATCCTCATCGAGGTCGACGACGATATAGGGTGCCTCGGTGTCGAAGTCAGCGGGCGGGTCGTTGAAGGCGAGATGACCGTTTTCGCCGATGCCGGCGAAACATATGTCGATGGGGTGGGCCTGGATCTGTTCGTTGAGCTTCTGGCAGACTTCTTCGGGGGTGCCGCTCTCGGTTTCGACATAGAAGGCATTTTTTAGCGGACCGACTTTGGCTTCGAAGCGTTCGCGCAGGTATTTGCGGAAGCTGGCCGGGTGCTGGTCGTCGAGGCCGATATACTCGTCGAGATGGAATAGGGTGACGGCTGACCAGTCGATGGCTTCGGTGGCGGTGAGGGCTTCGAGCATCTCGAATTGGCTGGCGCCGGTGGCCAGGATGATATTGGCGGTGCCTTTGGCGGCGATGGTTTTTTTGATTAGGGCGGCGCCTTGTGCGGCGGCTTTTTGGCCAGATTCTCTCTTGTTTGGATATTTGAATACTTGCATGAAGTGGGCTCCTTAGAAGCGTTGGCTATGGGGGGATGGGCTGCTCAAGGGTATTCTCGTCGCTGATGTAGCAGAACGTTTAAACTCTTAGAGTTCGCGGTCTTCCACGGCTCGCCGACCCTCTCTAGTCGGCTCCGAGGGAAAACAATCCGCTCACGAGAATATCCTTGAACAGCCCTCCGGTATTTCAGTAGTAGTTGTGGTTGTTCCCTAGGGTTTTAGTAGTAGAAACAGAGTCCAGACCGATAAATTACGCGGGTAATAATGTTGACAGCGCCCGCTTTGTTGCTTAACAAACAGTGGTCGTTCGCTGCTGTCAACTAACCTGCAACACAAGGCCATTTATGTCCAATAGATATCGCGGAACCACTCTTGAAGGCAATGCTGTAGAAGTGGAAGTAGATGAAGAACGGATTGTCGCTGTAGAAGAGATTGCGGCCGACGGGGCGCTGCCGCTGATTGCTCCACCCTTGGTGGACCTGCAGCACAATGGCGCTAAGCATTTGGCGTTTAATCGCGTGCACGAGGCGCCGGAGACGTTGGAGACGGTGGCGCGGCATGCGTTGCGGCACGGGGTTGGGCGGTTGTTGGCGACCATTACGACTCAGGCTTATGAAGACAGTCTTGAGAGTCTCAAGGCCATTGACCAGCAACTGAAAGCTGACCCGTTTTTGGCGCGGTGTTATCCGGGGATTTTCTTCGAGGGCAATTATATGTCGGCCGAATACGGTTGGCGCGGGGTGCATCCCGAACAGTTTATGCGTGACCCGAGTTGGGTGCAGTGGGAGGAGCTGTATAAGGCTTCGGGGCAGCGGATCGTAAAATTCAATATCGACCCGTCGCGGTCGGGGGCTATGCAGACGATACGCGCAGCGGCGGCGGCGGGCATTTTGGTGAGCATGGGGCATTGTGGTCCCGATCCTGAGACGATCAACGCGGCCGTTGAAGCCGGGGCTACGCTGGTCACGCATCTGGGCAATGGCGCGCCGCCGGAGATTCACCGGCATCGCAATCCCTTTTGGACCTGGTTGGCCGACGATCGGATTCGGGTGGGGTTGATTCCCGACGGTTATCATTTGCCCGGAGATTTTTTGCGCACGGCGTTGAAGGTCAAGGGCGACGGGGCCTATTTGGTGTCGGATTCGGCGTCGACGGCGGGTTTGGCTCCCGGTATTTATGACGACAGCGAGATCGAAGAAGGTGGTTTTACGCATATGAAGGGCAATCGGGAGCTGTTGGCCGGTGCCTGGCATCAATTAGATCGCGGGGTCGAGCGGCTGTGTGAGTTGGGGTGGAGGCTGGAGGACGCCTGGCGACAGGCGAGTGCGGTGCCAGCGGCGATTATCGGGTTAGAGCTGCCGCGCATTGAGGTTGGTGCGTTGGCGGAGTTTGCATTGGCGCGTTGGGACGGGCAGGCGTTGGAGTTGCAGCAGGTGGTGGCGGGGGGAGAAGAAATACTCGACGGGCCGGTACATCCACGCATGCTTTGATCTCTAATAAAGATCTGCGCTAGCAAACCCCTATATCTGATCCATAAGTTATGGTTTTATTTTTACGGGCTGGCTGCCCTTGCGGCTCGACTCGTAGAGCGCGGTGATCAATGCTACGGAGCGGCGCCCTTCTGGCCCATCGACCAAGGGATTGCGGCCCGTGCGGATAGCCTCGGCGAAATCGGCGACCACGGGCGTGTGGCCCATATCCACTGTCGGTACCGCTGTGCCGGGGGGGGCGGCGGCGATGATGGCTTCGCGCTTGGCGGCTAGCTCGGCGCTAATGGCGAACAGCTCTTCCTTGACCGTCTCTTCGGCGGGTGTCGGGTCAATTAGGTCTAGGCGCAGGAGTTTTGAACCGTTAAAGGTCAGCGTGCCGCGTTCGCTGATGATCTCCACGTATTCCGGCAACTCGGGATAGGCCAGGGTTGTCGCCTCGATTACGCCGCGCGCGCCACTCTGGTAGCGGACCAAACCTATCGCCAGTGTATCGACTTCAACCTCTCGGCCTCGACTCTCGGTTGTGCCGACGACCTCTGTAGGTTCTCCCATAAACCACAATAGCAAATCGGTGAGGTGGATGCCCTGGTTCATCAGGCAACCGCCGCCGTCGATTTCCCAAGTGCCGCGCCAGCCGCCCGAGTCGTAATAGGATTGCGGGCGGTAGCGTTTGATATAGGCGCTGCCCGCGTAGATTTCGCCAAGCAAGCCGCCATCGACGAGCGCTTTGAGTTTTTGTGCGATGGGAGCGAAGCGCGATTGGAAGACGCCGGCGAGCACTACACCTTTGGCTTCGGCCGCGGCGATGATCTGGTCGACGCGGTTGGTGCTGATTTCGATGGGCTTTTCGATCAACAAGTGTTTGCCGGCGGCGATAATATCGAGCGCCGGTTCAAGATGCGCGCCGCTGGGGGTACAGAGGGTTATCGCGTCAACGGCGTCGAGCATGGCGGCGATGTCGGTATAGTGCGCGGCACCGTATTGCCCGGCCAACTCGGCGGCTTGCTCGGCGCGCCGGCCGCAGACCGCGGTGAGCACGGTGGCCTCCGTTTTGTCGATGGCGAAGGCGTGGGAGGGTGCGATGGTGCCGGGGCCGATAAGCCCCATGCGGATTTTGTCGGTGCTCATGGTGCTGAGGGCCTTTTGGAGAAGATGGCGGGTGTCGGTTTGACCTCGGGCCGCAGGTCGACATAGTCTGCCCCACGCGATCCGGACTCGCCGCGGACGAGGAAGACCGGGATGGGGTGCTCGTCGGTGTCGACCCAGGCGGTGTCGGTGCTACAGTAGCGGATGGTGTAGCCGGCGCGTCGGCGCTCGCTTTGGTTGGCGGCGCTGCTGTGCAGGATGTAGGAATCGTGGATGGATAGGCTGCCGGCGCGCATCGCGAGGGTTATCGCGCTCGCTTCTTGTTCGGGGGTGACCGCGACTTTGCTGTTGAGGGCCTGATGATCTCCGGAGGGAATCATTTCCATCTCCGTGTGGTCGCTTTGTGAACCGGGGATGATTTGCATAGCGGCGTTTTCCGCGTCGGCGTCGTCGACCGCGAGCCACAGTGTCGCGACATCGGTGCCGTGCACGCTGGGCCAGTAGGTGTTGTCCTGGTGCCAAGCGACTTGCGTGGGGTCGTGTGGCCGCTTGATAAAGACGCTGGAATAGACCAAGATCAGGTTCGGGCCTAGGATCGCTTCGACCGCGTCGAGGATGCGCGGGTGGCGGCAGATTTCGAGCCAGCGCAAGTTGTGGGAATGGGGCTCGCCGACATAGCCCGGGCGGTCGAGGTCGTCAGCGCTATCGCTAAGCGCCTCGTTGAGCAAATGCTGTAGGGCAGTGGTTTCTGCTTGCTCGAGTATTTCGGGAAAGAAACAGTAGCCGACTTTATCGTAGTGGGCCGGGTCGGTATTTAGCATATCTCCTCCACGCGTAGCGCGACGCAGTTTATATCGTCCTCTTGCGGCAACGCTTGTTTCTCCTGTAGTATAGCTTAACTAATGTATACGGCCCTGACGAAAGTGGGCAAGGTCTTGTTTGCGACCTGCAGATCGCATAGCTTGGTAGCCGACTCAACTGGAGGAAAATCCTATGAAAGCCTGGCGTTTCTATGCATTCGGCGATATGCGCCTTGACGATATCGAACTCGGCCCCTGCCCGTCCGACCATGTACTGGTCGAACCCATGGTGGTCCAACCTAGCGTCACCGAAGCGCAACTGGCCTTCGGTATCCCGACGCTGGCCTACGAAAATATCAAGAGTCGGCTGGAGACGGATGCGCCGATCCAGCTATTTGGGCACGAATTTTGTGCGCGCATCCTCGAAGTCGGCTCTGCGGTCACCGGTTACGCGCCCGGCGACCGGGTGGCGGCTCGGGCCAAACTGCCCTGCGGCGATTGCTCGATGTGCAATTCGGAGCGCGGCAACGATTGTCGGCGCGGGCCGATCATCGGTTTTCAGTTGCCCGGCTGTTTCGCCGAGCGGGCCTTGCTGCCGGCGATCTCGCTGGTCAAGGTCGACGACCGCATCTCCGACAGCGAGGCGGCGACCTTGCAGTCGTTGAGCGATAGTATCGCCGGGGTCGAGACGGCCCAGATTCGCCCGGGCGAATCGGTGGCGGTGTTCGGCCAAGGCAGTATGGGCATCGAGAGCATGCAGGCCGCGCGCGCCTGCGGTGCCGGTCGATTAATTACAGTGGATGTGCGCGACGAGGCGTGTAAACTGTCGTTGGAGTTGGGTGCCGACTACGCGATCAACGCCAAGAACGACGATCCGATAGAGGTGATCCGCGACTTGACCGACGGCGAGGGTGCCGACGTAGTTTTTGAGTGCGCCGGCGGTAGTGTTAAGCAGGGGCTTGCTGGTGACAAGGCCCTGAAGCAGGCGATGCACGCGGTGCGTTCGGGCGGCAAGCTAGTCGGCGTTTCGTGGTTTGGCACGCCGCTGGAGTTGGATGTGGATTTTTTCAGGGAGCGCAGTCTGCGCTATATCTTCCCCGATATCAGTTCACAGGCTCATCTTGAATTCACCGTGCAGTTGGTGGCGACGGGCCGCATTAGCATGAAGCCGACGATAACTCATGTACTGGAGGGCATCGATAAGGTGCCGGAGGCCTTTGAGATTACGGCGAATAAGGGGAAGTATCAGGCGATTAATCCGGCGCAGGTGGTGATTGCCCAGTAGTGCGAGGGGGCGGTCACCAACGTGTTGAAGTCCGGCGCGTTTGCTGGCTCGGCTTCCGCAAGGAGCCTCATCTGTTTTGGGCTCAAGCAGTGCGTGAACAACCCCTCCCTTCCCATCAACAACCGCTAATCCCTTGAGACGATTGCGCGGTAGCCGAAGGGGGGACTTTCCGAGCTCGTCTGTTCGATGTGAAATTCCACGCTATATTTCCGCTGATCAAGAGATTCACCCCATGGCAGCTCAATATCGAGTATGCGATGAAGCTTCTTGCAGTCCTCAGAGCGTAAGACACCGCACTTCAATGCGCTCTGAAACGAGATTTGGCATGTGTGAATGAATCGGCTCGTAACCTAAGTCATTGAAGGCGGTCCTTCTCGCTCATTTCCCATTCCCCTCCATTTTAACTTCTCAAGTACTGTCCCCCTCCTTTTCCTAAGAAACCTCAGGATAGTTCAACGCGACTCCAATCTTTCCCAAATCGTATTTAGAAATATGCCACCGTCCTAAATTGGCGCTGAGAAATAAATCGCGCTCCGGACCGCAGAAGGCGATATTGGTCGGCGCGGCGATCGCGGTCCCGGCGTAATCGTCGGCTAAAATGTCGAGCTGACCGTCGGCGGTATATTGGTAGATGCGGTCGGGGCGGTAGCAGGAGCAGTAGACCGTGCCCTCGGTATCAAAGGCCAAACCGTCGGGTACGGTCTTGGGCAGGGCGACGAGCATCTCGGCGGCGCCGGCCGAACCGTCCTCGTTGATCTTGATGCGGGCGATGCCGGGATCGGTGCTCATGGCGACATAGAGGTATTCGCCGGCGGCGTCCATCGCCGTGCCATTGGGAAACTCGGACAGGTCGCGGCTCCAGACCTCGCCTTCGCCACCAGGGGCGATCTTGCAGATCCAGCCGCTATTTTCTCGCCAACCACCCGAATCGGACACGTAGAGATTGCCTGCTGCGTCAAAGACCGGGTAGTTGGCGACCTTGATCGGCGTGTCACCGGCGTGGTCGCAATAGACGCTGACTGTGCCGTCGGGGTCTACGCGTTTGACGTCGCCGGAGCAGACATAGAGGCGGTGCTGGGCGTCTTGGCAGATGCCGCCGACGAAGCCGCCGCCGATATTGGCGATTTCTTCGAAGCTGCGTTTTTCCAGGTCGATGCGGTAGATCTGGCCGGCTTCGCCGCCGGCGTAGGCATAACCGTCGCAGCCCCAAGCGATGCACTCGGGATGGTCAAGGCCGTTGCCGTCTCCGCCGATAAATGTTGAAACCTGGGTGCTGATGTCGAGAAGGGCCATATAATCTCCTTTGGTAAATTGATTGCACGGAAGTATCCGATAAGTAGTTGCTCAAGTGACCTGTTGTTCGGCGCTCCGTGCCATTTTGAGATAGGCGTCTTTGACGGTCTATTCAAAATGGCCGATTTGTTGCCACCAACGTGTCCCGCGCGCTTGTTGAACGCTTTGGTGTCTTCGGTACTCAAGTCCCTGAATCCCTCAATGTCGATCGTGAACTTTTTCCATGGCTATTGATCCTCTTAAAACAGTCCGGTGATTTGCCCTTGGTCGTCGATGTCGATCGACTCGGCGGAAGGGGTTTTAGGCAATCCTGGCATGGTCATGATATCTCCGGTCGATACGACCACGAAGCCCGCCCCGGCCGAAACCTTTACATCGCGGACCGGTACGTTGAAACCGCGTGGCCGGCCTTTGAGGCTTGGGTCGGTCGAAAGTGAGTACTGAGTTTTGGCGATGCATACGGGCAAGTGCCCGTAGCCTTCTTCT